>JACCDW010978352.1_pt1 | contig 10345 bp, 8 predicted proteins | sample 7449781 | NCBI WGS metagenome assembly JACCDW01 (sample SAMN15323449, study PRJNA562643) | freshwater metagenome | isolation source: river surface water | place: USA:Blue River Watershed | collected 2017-08-18 | reverse complement strand
GCTGGAGGTACTTGGTACGGCTCTTACGGAACCGCAGGTGGGTATTATACTGGAGGCGGATACTATGGTGGTTGCCGATCAAACTGTGGAGGTGGAAACTACAATCCTCCGGTTGGTCGTGATCTCGTGATTCATTGTGCAGCAAACAATTCAAATATTTTGCCTGGTGAAACCGTAACATGGATTGCACAGGCATCTGGTGCAAATGGAAAATATAAATATACATGGACTGGTTCTGATGGTCTTGTTGGACAACAGAAAACACTTTCAAAGACCTACAACACCGAAGGTATCAAATCCGCAACCCTCACGGTAAAAAGTGGTCGTCAGGAAAAGACTGTTGCATGTACCGATCTCTTGGTTGGTAACCGTGATATTCCGAGTGGAAACCTTCAGGTATCGTGTTCCGCAAGTGATAGCAGTGTTGAGACCGATGACCGAGTCACGTGGACTGCACATGTTTCTGGTGGAAATGGAAACTATTCATACGATTGGTATGGATCAGAAGGACTCGATGGATCTGGTCGTTCAGTTGACATTCGATATGATGACGAGGGAAATAAATATGCAGGAGTACGTGTGACTTCTGGTGGACAGACACGTGATGTTCGCTGTGATGACGAGGTTGAGGTAGATGATGACAACAATCACAACTCAAACGATGATATTCGTGTCTCGTGTTCTGCTGATGTGACCAGTACTGGAAACGGTCAGCGTGTTCGATGGACTGCGTATGTTTCAAACGAAGACGGACGTGTTGAGTATGATTGGTCAGGTACTGATGGACTTTCTGGTGACGATGAAACAGTCACTGAAGTCTATTACACCGCAGGGTATAAATATGCTCGAGTCGAGGTAGAGGATCGTGATGGGGATACCGACGAAGCACAATGTTCCGTATATGTTGGGACTGGATATACCACGTATGTTCCACCGACAACAACCTATATTCCACCAGCAACAAATGCTACCGGAATCTACTTGAGTCAGGTGCCATATACTGGTATCGAGGATATCTCACTCTCGCTCGCACTCTTCCTTGCATCGCTCACACTTTTGAGTGCGGTTGGTGCCTACAAGATCGTAAAAGCAAAAGCAAAGCGTGATGGAATGAAGTCAGAGGTAAGTACCGCCGAGATTGAAACCCTCGCACGTGGCGCTGGACTCCTTTTCTCTCGTGATGCACTTGCGTACGTGTCTGCGGTAGTTCGCCGCGAAAAGAGTGACGCAAAAGAAGTGATCGCGTATGTACGAAGTAAAATTGCGCAGGTAGAGGATAGTTTCAGTTCTGTATCGCTCGAGACCGCAAAGAAACTTATTGCCTAATCGTTCATAGATTTTTATACAAAAAACTGCTACATATTTGGTGGCAGTTTTTTGTTGTGGAAAAACGTGCTTGACGATTTTTGGTAGGAGAGTATGATATTTCCCAATATGCAAAAGCATACACAGAAAGTCACAAAGCTAACTATTCGCCTACTCGAATCCACTCGAGGACTGACTTTTGTTTTCTAAAATCTCCACACAGAAAAAAGAAATTACAAGATAAAAGCGAGTCCTTGAGTAAGTCAGGGATTCGCTTTTTGCTTCAGGGGAAGTGAAAAGAAACAGGGAGGAGTACTTTGGGGAGGGAAGTAACATGGAACACGCACTGTGTGATTGGCACGAGGAAGGATGGGAGGATTTACATGGAAGGAGGTCGTCATGATTGAACCATCTGTGGTAGGTGCCGCAGGGAGAACACCTCCGTCGCGGGCAGCGGTTGAGGCAGCTTTGGGTACAGGTTTTGGTTGGTGTTTGAAAAAGAAACTACAACCTGTAAACCAAACAGCAACATCTGAACCCTCGACCTCAAAAGCAGCAGTTTTAATCGAAAAGAAGTCGGAAGATACAAATAACCCATACGAAGGATATGTGGGTCCAGACTAACATCAAAAGCGCCTCATCTAGTGAGGCGCTTTGCTATTTTTATGTATCTGTGTTATAAAATATCTCCCTAAGAAAGGAGGGGAAAATGAGAAAGGGGCTTACTGGGAAAGGGGTTTTAGGTCTCCATGGAGAAACATGGATAAAACCAGGAACAGACCCTCGCCAAAATCTTTGTTTCTCTGGGATAGAGGATGTTCCTCGTTCTGGGAAGAAACAGAGCGGAAAAAACAACAACAACAAGAAAAAGAAAGGAGGAGGGAATTGAATAAGAAGATAGATGAAGATTTCGTCACGGATTGGTTCATTAAGACCAAGTGAGTGTCGAAGTTCTAAAATGTGAGTGCTCGAAAGGAGGAAAAAGCACTCAAAAAACCGCCACGGAAAGAAGTTTTCCGAGGCGGCTTTTTAATTGGTTTTTTCTATTTCTTCTCTTTGATTTCTTCGAGAAGTCTCGCGGTGATTTCTTCGGTAGTGAACTGCCCCTGATTTCCTTTTTCGCGATGCTCGAGGGTGACTTTTCCAGCTTCGATATCTTTGTCTCCGATGATGATGAAATATGAGACACGGTCTTCTTTTGCTTTGCGGACTTTTTTGCCGAGACCGATGTCCTCGGTTTCGATTTCTGCACGGATACCGAAGTTCCGGAGCGCTGCATGGACCTTCATCGCGTACTCGTTGTGAGTATCTCGAACCGGAAGGACACGGACTTGGATTGGCGAGAGCCAGAGGGGGAAGTTGCCAGCAAAGTGTTCGATGAGGACACCGATGAATCGCTCGAGTGATCCGGAAATCGCGCGGTGAATCACCACCGGTCGCTCCTTTTCTCCTTTTTCATTTACAAATGAAAGGTCAAAACGCTCCGGAAGGTTGAAGTCGCACTGGATTGTTGCAAGTTGCCATTCGCGCCCGATCGCATCTTTGAACATAAAGTCGAGCTTTGGTCCGTAGAACGCGGCTTCGCCAGGACCCATTTTATAGTTTAGGTTATTTTCTTTTGCAGCTTTTTCAAGTGCGTGTTCAGCTTTTTCCCACACCTCATCGCCGCCAAGATATTTACTCTTGTCATCTCCACGAGTTGAGAGACGAACCCAATAGTCCGACATCATGTTCATTGATGTATAGAACTGTTTGATGATTGAAACAATAGTTGAAACTTCATTATTGATTTGTGAGACACGACAGAACAAGTGCCCGTCGTCTTGGGTGATGGAGCGTACACGGGTGAGTCCTGCAAGTTGTCCAGTTTTTTCGTCGCGATACACGGTTGCGGGTTCAAAATATCGCACCGGCATATCTCGATATGAAAACTGGTTGTCAGCAAAGATTTGCATGTGATGCGGACAGTTCATTGGTTTCAAAATGAATGACTCGTCTTTTCCGGAAACTCGGAACAGTTCGTCGCCAAATTTTGCAGCGTGCCCAGAAGTTTCATAGAGGACTTCTTTTGCAATATGTGGAGTCCAAACACGACTGTATCCTTTGCCTTCGTGCAAAGTCCAAAGATAGTCCTCGATTGTTTTTCGAATGACCATTGCGCGTGGTTGCATGAGTGGGAGTCCAGCACCGATGAGTGGGGAAATGGTAAAAAGCTTCATCTCTCGGCCGAGTTTTTTGTGATCACGCTTTTTTGCTTCGTCTTGCTGCCAGATATATTTTTCGAGCTCTTCTTTGGTATCAAATGCAATTCCATAAATACGAGTGAGCATTTTGTTCGCTTCATTTCCACGCCAATATGCGCCGGATACGTGAGTGAGTTTGAATGAATCACTCGCAATATCTTTGCCGGCGTCATTTACATGTCCACCACGACAGAGGTCGGTGAAGGTGCCCGATGTATAGGTGGTAATTTTTTCCTTGTCCGCCGGAGTATGTGCGGAGGAGGATCCTCTGTTTGCGATTTCGCGGATGAGCTCGAGCTTGTATGGATTATCCGCAAACATTTTTTCTGCGTCCGCCTGTGAGAGTTCTTTTCCGACAAATTCATGCCAATGTGGAAGGATTTTTCGCATTTCTTTTTCGATTTTTGGGAGATCTGTATCGGAAATTTTTACGGTAGCAGGGAATTCAAAATCATAGTAAAACCCATCCTCGATTGCAGGACCGATGGTGTTCTTTGTTCCCGGATACATTTTTTCAATAACCGCCGCGAGCAAGTGGGCAAGTGAATGCCGTTTTTTCATTATTTCTTCGTTCATAATGAGGAAACTATAGCATTTTTTACCGTGTTCGCATGTGTTGATATATAATATATTATGTGGTATTATATTTTTACCAATGAATGGTCATTGGAGGAGGGAACAAACATGAACCATGCGGGACATAAAAAGACTCGTGGGGTACTTGCTTTTTCAAACGGTAATCATTCTACGATTATCGAAAAAGCAATTCCGGTAATTATGTATATTACTGGACTTCAGGGACTACGCTCGTTCTCGATCGGGCCAATTAATCCAAAAGGGGGTCGAGGCGTACTCCGTGTAACGTGTACACCGATCGCGGGTGGATTATATATTCTTGTGAAAGGCTCCGGCTCCCAAAAGTTCTGGGCATATTTTAAGAATCAGAATCTGTTTGAACTTGCTCGGTCTATCGAAAAAGCATTCAATCAATCCGGATAAGGTTATACGCCTTATCCGGTTCTTTTTTATAACGATTTGATCGCATCCACAATCATTGAAATTTCTCCGTTGCGATGAGAAATTTTTCCTTTTATCGAGACACAGGCTTCGAGTTGGAGAATATTTTTGAATACAACAAAAGTTTTTGGGAAAATGACCATTTCAATTGATCCAGAAAAATCAGTGACCTTAAAGAATGCCATCGCATCACCTTTTTGTGTTGTGATTGGTTTTATTTCTTCGATGATTCCCGAGACGACTACCGTCTCATTTTCTTTTGTTGATTCTTTGATGCGTACAATACTGATTTTGTTCGCGAGCTTTTCTTTGAATGCATCGAGCGGATGGCCCGAGACGTAGAGACCGAGGAGTTCCTTTTCCCAGATGAGGCGTTGCTTTTGTGGGGTTGGGGGAACTTCTTTTAATTTAAGTGTTGGTACGCTCGAGGTATCCGCCATGAGAGAAAAGAGCGAGCTGCTCGATTTTGTCGCTCCGGCTTCTTTGTTGTAGGCGAGGAGTGCCTCGATATTTGCGAGGAGTTGCCCGCGTTCGCCGAGCGAGTCGAGCGCACCGGACATGATGAGTGCTTCGACCGATTTTTTGTTGAGGTTTCGGTCTTGGATACGCTCGAGGAAAGACATCATGCTTTTGAATGGACCATTTTTGGTGCGCTCGGCAATGAGCGCGGCGCCGATTCCTTCACCGAAATTTTTAATCGAGGTGAGACCGAAACGAATATTGTCTTTTCCGTCCTCGCCTTTGACCACGGTAAAGTCTTGGAAACTTTCGTTTACGTCTGGCGGGAGTACTTTGATTCCCATGTGATTTGATTCGACGATTACTTCGGCAATCGTCTCTTCATTTCCGGACTCTGCAGTCATCACGGCCGCCATATAGTTTGCGGGGAAGTTTGCTTTCATGTATGCCGTTTGGTACGCAACTTTTCCATAACTTGCCGCGTGTGCTTTGTTGAATCCGTACGCCGCGAAAGGTTCGATGAGTTTCCAGAGCTCCTCGGCTTTTTCTTTGCTCATTCCGTTTTTCACGAGACCGTCAAAGAGTTTTCCTTTTTGTGCTTCCATTTCCGCAGGGATTTTTTTACCCATCGCTTTACGGAGCTTGTCTGCCTCGAGCCATGAATACCCAGCGAGTTTGATCGCAGTCATCATAACGTCGTCCTGATAGGTAATGATTCCGTAGGAGCGCTCGAGAATCGGTTCGAGACGTGGATCGAGGTATACGACTTTTTTCGGATCACGTTTACGTTCGATGTATTGCGGAATCGATTCCATTGGGCCTGGGCGGTAGAGTGCCACCATCGCGTTGATATCGTGGATGGTTGTTGGGCGAAGTTCTTTCAAATATTTTGTCATGCCACCACCGTTCAATTGAAAGAGTCCGATCGTCTCGCCACGTGCAAGCATTTCGAATGTTTTTTTGTCGTCGACGGGAACATTTTCAATATCGACAATTTGTCCGGTTTCTTTTTTTACACGCGCAACTGCATCAGCGAGGATCGCAAGGTTGCGGATTCCGAGGAAGTCGAATTTGAGGAGTCCGGCACCGTCTTCTCCCACCGCGTGCATATCGTATTGGGTGATGAGTTTGCCTTCACCTTTTGGATCAAACTGGAGCGGAGTGTGCTCGGTAATTGCATCCGGAGAAATGACTACACCGGCCGCGTGCACCGAGATGTGGCGTGCGGAACCTTCAATTTTCATCGCCATATCGACGATGTTTTTTACATCTACTTCGGCGTCGTAAATGTCTTTCAAATCTTTTACTTCATCGAGTGCACGTTGGATAGTCATTGCAAATCCTTGCGAACCCATTGGAATGAGTTTGGAAATACGATCACCGACGGCGTATGGAAATCCGAGTGCACGCGCCACGTCACGCACCGCTCCTTTTGCAGCCATCGTACCGAAGGTTCCAATCTGTGCGACTTTGTCCTTACCATATTTTTCACGGGCATAGCCGATGATTTCATCGCGGCGGTTATCGGCGTAGTCCATATCGATATCGGGCGCGGATGGTCGCTCGGGGTTCAAGAATCGTTCAAACGGCAAGCGATACTCGATCGGGTTTACGTTCGTAATATGTGCGAGGTATGTCACGAGTGACCCCGCAACCGATCCTCGGATTGTCGTGAGGATTCCACGCTCGTGTGCTTCACGGAGGAGATCCGCCACTACGAGGAAGTAGTTTGCGTATCCTTTTTTCTGAATCACCGAGAGCTCGTATTCGACGCGCTCCATCATTTCTTTGTCATCGGTTGAAAGTCCACGGCGAGGGATTCCTTCGATTACAATTTTGCGGAGCTCGAGATCTGCGGTCGAGCCCTCGGGGATTTCGATTGCAGGGAAGTACCATTTTCCGAGAATGATTTCGAGGTTGCAATCGTTTACAATTTTTTGGCAGTTGTCGAGCGCGTCTGGCGTATCTGCAAATCGCTTTTCGGCTTCTTCGGGAGAGAGGAAAGAAAAATCTTCCTCGGATTCTTCGAGCGCGGTGCCAGCGCTTTTATCAAAGTCTCCGGTCTGAATCGACATGAGGGTGTCGCGGGCTTTTCGGTCGTCAGGGTTTATATAATAGACATCGTGGGCGGCGACGATTTGTGTATTGGTCTCGCGCGCAAAGGCGACGAGATTTTTCATGTTTTCCTCGTGACCGTCGATTTCGGGATGATGAGTGATTTCGATATAGACATTGTCCGCGCCATAGATTTCTTTAAACCACGCGAGCTCGGTTTTCGCTTTGTCCATATCGTGGAGTTTGACCGCAAACGGAATGCTTCCAGAAAAAGAAGGGATGATTGCAATGAGACCATCTTTGTATTTTTCGATGAGCTCTTTGTCGATACGAGGTTTGTAATAGAACCCTTCGAGGTGCGCGTCGGTGGTGAGTCGCATCAGATTTTTGTACCCCGCGTCATTTTTTGCGAGCAGGACGAGGCGTGATCGGCGCGTGTCGATACCGGATTGCTTATCAAAACGCGTTCGCGAAGCAACATAAAAATCCACGCCGATAATCGCTTTGATTTCTGCTTTTTTGCAGGCTTGGTAAAACTCGATCGAGCCGTACATGTTGCCGGCATCCGTCAGAGCGAGTGCTTTGATTCCGTATTTTTTACACGCACCGATAAGGTCGGGGATTTTTGGAAGCGCATTGAGGAGCGAGTAGTGCGAGTGCGTGTGGAGGTGAGTAAATCGCGGAGGCATAGCGGAGAGATTATAGCATGGAGGATGGAACATGGAATAGAAAAAATGTTCTATACTGTGCGGCATGAAAAAGTATGTGATTGGAATTGACGAAGCGGGACGCGGGCCACTGGCGGGGCCGGTGGCGGTCGGGGTATGTCGATTTGAAATGGGAATATACAAAAAGTATTTGAAACAGAAGAATCGGTTGCCGGTCGGGATTGATTCAAAGAAACTGACAGAAGAAAAACGTGAATATTGGTTTGAAGATATTTTAAAAATGGAAGAGCGAGGTAAACTTTCGTGGGCGGTCGGATTTTCCTCGGCAAAAATAATTGATGAAAAGGGAATTGTGTTTGCAATACGGAGTGCAATGAAAAATGCACTCACAAAAATCGGTACAGATGAAACCGAATCAAGAGTGCTGCTCGATGGAGGACTCAAACCACCGGCAGAATTTCTTGATTTTCAAACGATTATCAAAGGTGATGAAAAAGAAGCGGTAATCGGACTCGCCTCTATTTGCGCCAAGGTGCTCCGCGACCGCGAGATGAAAAAACTCGGCAAAAAATATCCACAGTACGGTTTTGAAATTCACAAAGGATATGGGACAAAAAAACATCGCGAGAGTATTAAAAAAAATGGCATTTCAAAAGAACACCGAAAAACCTTTATTCACCATATTGAATAATTTTTTTCAAGAGGGGAGGAGTTGTCCACGGCATGCTATAGTTTCTGCTGTAAAAAAGATATGCATACAGAAAAATTAGATTTTCAGTCGTTTCTAAAGAAAACGTCAAAAATCCGGATTGCAATTGTTGGCGATGTTATGTTTGATAGTTTTTCGTATGGAATGATTCATCGAACTTCACCCGAGGCACAGGTGCCGGTTGTTGATATTGAAAGTAAAAAAACAATGGCAGGTGGTGCGGCAAATGTTGCTCGAAATGTTGCATCGCTTGGAGGTAAAGTAACTCTGTTTTCGGTAACTGGAAATGATGAAGCGGGAAAAAAATTAATTCACTCGCTTCGTGAGGATAGGATTGAAACGCGGCACATTATTGTGTCGGAAAAGCGACCGACGACCTCCAAGGATCGTATCGTAGTAGACGGAAAACATTTTGCTCGTATTGATCGAGAGACAAAAGCGCCGATTTCGAGTGCAGAAAAAAATCAACTGATTCGTGATTTTAAGAAATCGCTCAAAAATATCGATGTGCTTATTTTTTCTGACTATGCAAAAGGAGTCATTTCAGGGGATTTGGTCGCACGTTTTACTCAACTTGCACACACAAGAAAGATTCCGATTATTGTTGATACTAAGCCAGTTCATATTGATTTTTACAAAAATAAACAGATTTCGGTTGTAACTCCAAACGTAAAAGAAGCGCTCGAAATGTCTGGAAAAGACAATTTTGTAGACGCCGGAAAGATACTTAAAAAATACTTTGAATCAGTGCTTGTGACTCAAGGTGAGGATGGTATGACTCTTTTTGAAGAAGGGAGAACAAGTCATGTGAAAGCAGAGAATATTACTGCGGTCGATGTATCGGGGTGCGGTGATACGGTGGTTGCAGTGCTTGCGCTCGCATTCGGTATGAATATCTCTCACCCGCAGGCGATCGGATATGCGAATCACGCTGCGGCAATTTCGGTACAAAAACCAGGAACAGCAATCGTTACTCGAAAGGAATTTCTTTCAAAAAAGTATCATGCCTAATAAGATACTCGGTCTCTATCAATTAAAGCAAAAACTCGATGCGGAAAAACGAGCAGGGAAAAAAGTGGTGATGGTGAGTGGAAGTTTTGATTTGCTCCATACAGGCCATCTCTATCAACTCGAGACTGCAAAAAAGCAGGGCGATATTTTGGTGGTACTCCTTAACTCAGACTCGTCGGTTCGAATGTACAAAGGAAAAAATCGTCCGATTATAAAAGAAAAAGATCGGTCTCTTGTACTTGCGGCACTGTCGTGTGTTGATTATGTTTTTACGTTTCATGAACTAACTCCACTCCGATACATATCGATGCTCAAACCAGATATCTATTGCAATGGAAGCGAATGGGGTGCTGTGTGTCTCGAGAAAGATACAGTAGAGAAAAATGGTGGAAGAGTTTTTTGTATCAAGCGGGGAAAACAGGATTCAACAAGTGACATTGTTCAGAGGATTATTTCCAGTGAAAAAAAACCGGACAAAAAAGCAGTTTTTTTGTGTTCAAGTATTCAATCTCGAAAAAAAGAGATAACCGTATTCTCTGCTTTCATAAAAAAACATGGATACGTTCCAATTTTTATTCCTAATACCAGACCTCTCAATACAAAAATACTTCTTAAACTTTCACAAAAAAAGGACGCAATACCTGGAAGAAGTATTTTTGTTTCGTCCATACTGTCTGAAATTCGCGTTGGGAAAATGGCGAATTGCAAAACAATTTTTGTCGGGAAACTTCCTGAAAAAGTTTCCTCGGTAGAATATCCAACTCAAGTAATCCCAGCTTTGAAAGAGTTAAAAAAGATAGTATGAGTCTTTACAAATAAAATGAAAGGAGTAGAATTTTTATTACTAACTTTTTGTTCTTAGAAAAGATTAGGTAGGG
>JACCDW011128235.1_pt1 | contig 10347 bp, 19 predicted proteins | sample 7449781 | NCBI WGS metagenome assembly JACCDW01 (sample SAMN15323449, study PRJNA562643) | freshwater metagenome | isolation source: river surface water | place: USA:Blue River Watershed | collected 2017-08-18 | reverse complement strand
CTAAGTCAAGCATCGCTGCTTAGTTTAAAGAAGAGGGGCTGGCAACAGCCCCTCTTCACCTACTAAAAGAAAGAAGATAGATATGCCAATGGTAGAAGGTAAAAAGTTTCCATATACTAAAAAGGGAATTGCTGCAGCTAAGAAAGCTTCTATGAAGCACGAAAAGACTGAAGGCAAAATGGAAAGAGAAATTGAATACGGCAAGAAAAAGATGGGCGTTAAGAAGCCTAAACTAAAGAAGAAGAAATAATGAAAAAGAATAAAGTTGAAAAAGTAATGCGTGAGTTTAAAGCCAAGAGTTTACATTCTGGCAAAGGCGGACCAGTGGTTAAGTCTCGCAAACAAGCAATTGCTATAGCTTTATCTGAAGCTGGTATGTCCAAGAAGATGGGCGTAAAAAAACCTAAAGTAAAGAAGAAGTCATGAAAAAGAAAGTTTGGAATACACCTAACCCAAAGAAGATTTCAAAACCTTTAACATCATCTCAAAAAGCTGCAGCCAAGGCTGCTGCTAAAGCAGCAGGGCGTAAGTATCCAAACCTTGTTGACAATATGAGGATGGCAAAGAAGAAGAAGTAATGTCATCTGGTCAATATAAACGCCATGATGGCTTTAATCCAATACAAATTAAAAATGGAATGGTAGTTCGTATCCGTAAAGATGGACGAATTCAATCCATACTAGGCAAAGTTGGAGAGTATAATAAGAATGGCAACAGACTCAAGGCTTAAAAGAGCGGGCGTATCTGGCTTTAATAAGCCAAAGCGTACACCTAATCATCCTAAAAAATCACATGTTGTTGTAGCCAAGTCTGGCTCACAAGTTAAAACCATTAGGTTTGGACAACAAGGTGTATCTGGATCTCCTAAGAAGGCTGGAGAAACCAAGTCTTATCGTCAGCGTAGACAGTCATTCAAAGCACGTCATGCCAAGAATATAAACAAAGGTGTTATGTCAGCAGCATATTGGGCAGATAAGGTGAAGTGGTAATGACAAAGATATTTCGTGGACCTACCTATCGTTATAAACTTGGTCGCCCTAATGATCTTTGGTTTGTATCTTATCCAATCGGTAAGAGTGTAATTAAGAATAACGGAACATGGTCAACAGTTATTGTTCCTAAAGATAGTGATTTGTCTACATACCAAAGGGTATTACGTGGCGGGTATGACAATGTTATTACAGACGCTGAGGCTGCTGAGTTAACAGCAGCTGGTTACGGAGAGTACATCTGGGATGAGTAACTGTAGATCTGGTTGCAAGACCCAAGACCATGCTAACTGGGGCGAATGTGCAAGAGCAGCAAATTTTAGTATTACAGATCCACTGGCTAATGCGGTATCTAAGCAAGCCAATTCAGAATTAAATGCGTACAGAGAAGCAAGAAAACAAGGTATTCAACCTAGGTCTACAAAGATGCATGATATCAAGGCTGCTGTTATGGCATCCGATACATTAGGAAAGGCGGTTCAAGCATAATGGCTACGTTAAATCAGTTAACAGAGCAAACGCTTGGTGAAGTTAGTGGTTATGTTAAGAACCAAGAATCGGTAACTATTGCAACTAATACTGTTACATCTGGTGATGTATCTATAACAGTAGACGATGCCTCTGCTTTAAGTAAAGGTATTGTTGAGATTGATGATGAATTAATATATGTAAAGAAGTCAGTTGTAGCATCAGGAACAATTCAAGTTTTAGGAACATCTGCTAATCCAGCAGGTAGAGGATGGCGTGGAACTACCGCTACCAGCCATGTATCTGGATCGGTTGTTAGGAACAACCCTATGTTCCCACGAAGTCAGGTTAAGAGAGCAATTTTAGAAACAATCAAAGGAATGAACTTTCCTGTTATTGCTAATGAATCATTTACATTTAACGGCAGTGATTATTCTTATGTAATGCCAGACGCTCTAGTAGATATTACTGGAGTTTCTTGGGAACTACCAGACTCTACAGGAGTCTGGGCTTTAATTAAGCGTTGGAGATTAGATACCAATTATCTAGATAGTGGATCTACCAAGCAAGCTTTGATTTTAAATGAAGCTCCTATGCCTGGTCAGACCGTTCGTGTTCAATACACAAAGTTTCCAACAACTATTACTGATAACCAAGAGTTAACAGTAAGTGGTTTACCAGCATCATGCGAAGATGTAGTTCGCCTTGGTGCTATGTATCGACTGTTATCAACAGTCGATCCAGGTAAGGTAATTGCTACATCGGTATCTGCTGATGCTTTAGATCAACCTGTTTCAGCTGGTGCTTCAACAAACACAGCAAAATATATTTTCCAACTTTATACCGTCCGCCTAGCGGAAGAGGTATCAAAGCAACAAGCCAACTTCCTAAACACTATACAGTACTCGAGGTAATAAATGCCATCACCGTCACGCTATTACAGTTCGAATGCTGCTAAAACAACCTTAGCGGATTCGATCTCCTCATCAGCAACCAGTTTAACACTGGCTGCTGCATCTAACTTACCAGCGCAATATCCTTACACGCTGATCCTCGAAAAGGATACAGCCAATGAAGAGGTTATTGAGGTAACTGGTCTTGTAGGTTCTTCCTATCAAATTACACGTAACATTGACTCATCTGGTGCTAAGGCACATGCTGTTGGTGCTAACGTCGAACACGGTGTATCGGCTAGAGACTTTACTGAATCAAGATCACATGAAATTGCAACAACTGGAGTTCACGGTGTATCTGGTGATTTTGTTGGTACAGGTGGTGCTCAAACATTAAGTGGTACTAAGACATTATCTTCAGCGATTATTACTGCTGCTGGTAATCTTAATATGGCTACATACCGTATTACCAATGTGCCTACTACGCCAACAAGTTCTACTGATGCGGTTAACCAAGCATACGTAACTAGTATTTCTGGATCTGCTACTGATGCAGCCAATAGCGCAACCGCTGCAGCAACTAGCGCAGCTAGTGCTGCTACATCAGCCACCTCTGCAGCCACAAGCGCATCTAGCGCAGCAACAAGTTTTTCTTCAGCAGCAACTCAAGCAACTGCAGCAGCCACCTCAGCCACATCTGCTGCTAACTCTGCTACCGCTGCTGCTACCTCAGCAGCATCGGCATCTACTTCAGCAACCTCTGCACAAACTTATGCAACTTCCGCTGAGACCAGTGCAACTAGTGCTTCAACATCTGCATCATCTGCTGCAACTAGTGCAACTAGTGCAGCCAACTCAGCCACAGCAGCAGCATCATCTGCAACGGCAGCAGCAAGTTCTGCTACTGCAGCAGCCACATCTGCTACCAGTGCAGCAAATTCATATTCTTCAGTTGCTGGTCAAGTTGCTTCTGGTCTTGTTCGTGATATGGGATCTGTTGTAGATACTGATACAAGTACTGGCACATGGGTTCAATTATCTTCTATAGAAGCCAACGTAAATGCTTCAGCATCTAGTGCTGCGACTTCTGCTTCTTCTGCTGTTACTTCTGCCTCAAGCGCAGCAACATCAGCATCTTCAGCATCTACATCTGCATCTAATGCTGCTACCTCTGCCTCAAGTGCAGCAACTAGTGCTACATCGGCTGCTAATTCAGCAACCGCTGCAGCATCTAGTGAAAATGCTGCTTCTACAAGTGCAAATTCAGCTTCAACATCTGCAACATCTGCAGCTAATAGTGCTACGGCTGCTGCTTCTAGTTCAACAGATGCAACAGCATCTGCAACATTAGCAAATGACTGGGCAACTAAAACAATTGGTGCTGTAGCAGGTGGAGAATATTCTGCTAAGTATCATGCTTTGGCTGCAGCAACATCAGCTACTAGTGCAGCAACCAGCGCAAGTTCAGCAGCAACTTCAGTTGGATCTGCTTCTACATATGCAAGTAATGCACTAACCAGTGCTAACTCTGCTGCAACTAGTGAAACAAATGCTGCTACCTCTGCAGCAAGTGCAGCAACATCAGCGTCTTCAGCAGCAACTTCAGCAAGCTCAGCTGCTGCTAGTGCTTCTGCAGCAGCAGGATTTATACCTGCTATATCTGCAGGAGTAAGTGGATATTTCTTAACTAATAATGGAACTTCCGCTAATTGGGCAAGCCTATCAGATTGGGGAACAATAATATAATGGCTTTTGCATTTCAACGACGTCGAGGTACAACCGCACAGCATGCTTCCTTTACTGGTTTGCTTGCTGAATTAACAGTTGATACCGACAAAAAAACCGTAGTAGTACATGACGGTTCAACCGCAGGTGGAGTACCACTTGCTAGAGCAGCGGGTGGAACGCTTGCAGACACAATTACAAAGGGACTAGAGGAAGATGTTAACATTGTGGCTTCGGCTGCAACAGGAACAATTGACATTGACTTTTCAACCGCATCAGTTTGGTATTACACATCAGATGCAACCGCTAACCACACCCTTAACTTTAGGTATAGCAGTTCATCATCATTAAATAATAACTTAGCAACAGGTGATGCTATTACTCTTGTATGGTTAAATACCAACGGAGCAACCGCATACCGACCAACTACTTTTCAAGTTGACGGAAACGCAGTTACTCCAAAATGGCAAGGTGGAACCGCACCAACTGCTGGAAATGCATCATCTATTGATGCTTATGTATTCACCATTATTAAGACAGCATCAGCTACATTTACTGTACTTGCATCCCAAACTAAATTTGCTTAGGAGTAATTGTGCCATTATTAACATTACAATCTGCTAAGGGCTATGGTTTTGGTAGTTTAGTTGCAGCAGCAGATGCTGCTTCGGACATGGAACTAATTTCATCAACAACCTTGGGTTCAACACAAAGTTCAGTATCATTTGGTAGTTTAAATACAGTTGCTGCTGCATATAGACATTTAAGAGTTGTAGTGTTGGCTAGGGCTAATGTAAATTTAACTGCACAATCAATTACTGTTGAATTAAATGGAAGTAGTGCAGCCAATTATAACGTTCAATCTTTGTTTATGTATGCAACTCCTAGTTCAGTCATAGCAAATTCTTGGACTTATTTTAATCAAAATTCAAGTGCTTCTTATTGTGGTGGTGCGGAAGGTCAAACAGCATATCAAAATCTTTGGCAACCTAACATCTATGAGTTTCATGATTTTTCGCAAACCGATAAAAATAAATATATTACTAATTTAAATGGTTGTATATCTACAGACACTAATGGTTTTGTTGCATGGAACAATCTTATGTGGAACCAAACAAATGCAATTACTTCAATAACATTTAACTTGGCTGCTAACTTTTCAGCGGGTAGTCGGTTTGCTTTATACGGTCTTAAATAAGGAGTGGTAGATGATAACTAAAACATTAGCAACAACAACACTATCAAGTGCTACTGCTTCTATAACATTTAGCGGTATTTCAACAATTTATAAAGACCTCGTGCTTGTTACTTCTACGGTTGCAGCAACAAGTTCACCAAGTCAATTTATTGCTTACCAATTTAATGGCAACACAAACAATGTGTACATAAACGGTTATCTTTTTGCTGGAAATGTAACTACCGCTCCAGTTTATTCAGCTATAGGTAATTTAAGAGATTATTTATCAGCTAGTATTACTAGTTCACCAACTAATCCTAATCATACAAATAATGCAATCACGTACATTTTTGATTATAATGCTACTGATAAATGGAAAAGTATTCTTACTGAAACAAACGATACAAGTAAAGATTATTATGGAATTAGCTGTGCTTCATTTCAATCAACAAGTGCAGTAACTTCTATTGTAGTAAAACATGATACAGGCAATCTTGGTGCTGGAACAAGAGTGACACTTATGGGAGTTGCATAATGAGTTTTTATAAAATACAAACAATTACTTTAACATCTACTCAAGCATCTATTGATTTTACTAGCATACCTTCAACCTACGACCATTTAGTTATTGCATGTAATGTACGTAGGAATAGTTCAAGTGGTACTGGTTCGGGCTCATTACAATTCAATGGGGATACTAACACTACTGGAAACTATCGCCATTTACTTATGACTGCAAATCAGAATGCAACCCCAACACAGTCTTATGCAGCGGCAACGGCATACCTTGAATTATTTAACGCTGCAAATTCCACAGATACAGCAAATTCTTTTCCGCAAAATACTATTTATATTTGGAATTATGCAAATAGCAATTATGTAAAATTTGCCAATAGTCATGGTCAACAATTTAATATAAGTGGGGGATCTTATGCAACAATGTATGCAGGTAATTGGGGTAGTACAGCAACAATTACATCAATAAAAATGTTCCCAACAAGTGGTGCTAGTTTCATTGCTGGTTCTAGTGCAACATTGTATGGAATAAAAACATCAGGTGGAACTGGAGCAACAGTTTCTTAAAAAGAAAAGGAAAATAAATGCCAACAAGAATAGAAATCAATTGTGAAACTGGCGAGGAAACAATTATTGAATTAACCGCCGAAGAAATTGCAGCACAAGAAATTGCTCTTGCAGCAGCTGTTGCTCGTCAAGCAGAACTAGACGCAGAAGTAGCAGTTAAAACAGCAGCCAAACAATCAGCTCAAAATAAACTAAAAGCTCTTGGTTTATCAGATACTGAGATTCTTTCCATTACAGGAATTTAATTAAAAATTAATTATATTAAAATAAGGAGAAACAAATGAATGCGAAATTACAATCAGCAATGTTGTCTTGGTTTAGAGCAGCAGCTTCTGCTGCTGTTGCACTATATCTAACAGGGATAACAGATCCAAAAACTTTAGGAGCAGCAGCGTTGGCTGGATTCCTTGGACCAGTTCTTAAATGGTTAGATCCATCAGCAACTGAGTTTGGGCGTGGGTCAGAATAATGTCTAGCAACGAATGGGCTGGTATCGCAGTAGCGGTTACCACAATAGTCGCCAGCTTTGCTGGCTCAGTTCGTTGGTTAGTGAAACATTATCTTACTGAACTTAAGCCGAACTCTGGCACAAGCCTTCGTGACTCCATCGATAGATTGGAAAAGCGAGTGGATAGTTTATTTGAATTAATAGCGGGAAAGAACAATGGATGAAACCTGTAGTCAAGAAAGCCACACCTGCTGCCCTTGCTGTACTGCGTCAAGCGACAGCATTGAAACCAGCACGAAAGAAAGCCAGCGATGGTCTACTTCCATCTGCTGCTCATATAAAACAGAATCCTAACTCAGACCACAATACTGGATTAGCGGTTGACTTAACTCATGATCCAAAGAATGGTATTGATTGTGCCGAAATATTTGAGAAGTTAAAAGAAGATGAAAGAGTTTCGTACCTTATTTTTAATAGCAAAATTTGGTCTCGTGATAAAGCTAGTTCTGGCAATCGTGCTTATACTGGCAGTAATCCACACAATAAACATCTTCATATTTCTATCAATGCTGATAAGTCTAATGACACTAGCCCTTGGTTCTGGTGGATGAATCAACCAAAATTAATTAATCAAGTTAAGGCAGCTATTGCTGCCATACCAGTAAAGAAAGCTTACCCAGCAGAAGATACATCTAAATGCTGTCAGCACTGTCCGTCTAAGAAGTAGGGGTAAATCGTGGCAACGACCAACAAGTATCTTAAAGGCGATTTGCCTATTGCTATTAGCACCAATATTCCTACTGCGTTGGTTAGATACCAACGTGAAGATTTTGCTGCTAGTTATGCTATAGGTAATACACCTTGGCTATCGGCTGCATCTGACAACAACCGTATTAGTCGTATTACTACGACATACCAGAAGGAACGTATTGACCAAAGCGCAACTGCTGGTGAACAGTCGTTATCTAACTGGTGGTTAAGATCTGCTACCTCATGGCATCATGGTGCGGGCGAAAGATACTATGACGCAGAAGCATCTGATTTATTTAGATACTACGAATCGAACAATATAGATCCTTGGACTGTTGGTGAACTTAAGCTATTACCAGCAACTACACAATTTAGTACATCTGCTGTAAGTAATCCTGTTACTGTTTCTGGTGGCACATTTTATTTAGAAGGTTTAGCACTTAAGTTTTATAATAGTTCAACCAACACATCTACTAGTATATCTTTAGGTGCTGGTGTTGATGCATATAAAATTACAACAGATGGTTCGTATGCAATTGTTGCTGCAACTGATGGTATATATGATGTTACAACTGCTGGCGTGGTACGTAAGTTATGGAATCAACCTACATATATAGCAGCAACTTGGGTTCCCCAAGCAATTGGTTATGTAAAAGAACGTATTATTGTTGCTGCATTAGAGGGAACTCTTGAGGTTGGTATCTACGAAATAAGCAGAGTTTATGTAACACCAACACCTAGAATATCTGCTGCTGAAGAAATTTGGGAAACAGCTAATACCAGCACGGTAGTTAATTCTATTAGTGAATTACCTGGTTCTGTGTTGGTTGGATATACACAAGGTACTGTGTCAAGAATACAATCTTATACATTAAATACTGCATCAGCCGTGGCTGCATTAAATGATCCAGCAGTAATTGCAGAACTACCTAGAGGTGAAACTCTAAATCAAATACGTGTTTACTTAAATGAGTTTGTTGTTCTCGCTACAACCAAAGGCGTTCGTGTAGGAACTATATCAACCGATGGTCAATCGTTTACATATGGACCACTTAATGTTGAAGGCAATGTCTCTGACATTGCCTTTGATCAATCATATGTATATGCATGTAGAGATTATCCAATCTCTGGATCTACTGGTTTATGGAGAATTAATCTAGGTCAATCTGTAGGTAATGGTTATGCCTATGCATCTGACTTGGTTATTAATAGCAGTACAGTAACTGGTGTTTCTTTTATTGGAACAACAGGACGTAAGTTTATTACTACATCTAGTGGAGTATGGCTTGAGTCCGCTACAGTTAAAGCAACATCTGGTTATTTAAAATCTGGCTGGATTAGATGGGGTACTAGCGAAAGAAAACAACCAGTATCTTTATTGATTAACTCTGATCCTGATGCAGCTGGAACACTTGGTTTTACTGTTGAAGATCAAGATAGCCAATTAATAACTATTGGTTCTGTTCCTCTTGGAATGAGTACTGAAATTACTTTAGCTGGTTATGTTGCACCCGCAGATCATTTTGAAATTACATTTAACTTTACTAGAGATTCATCTGATACCACTAAGTCTCCTATACTTGAAGAGTGGCAGATACGTGCATTACCTGCACCACAAAGATCTAGAACATTAACTATTCCATTGCTATGTTATGAAGAGGAGCGTGACCCTAATGGCAATACAAGAATCTCAGTACCATGGGAACGAATCTCATACCTTGAACGTATTGAACAGAATGGTGGAGCAGTACTCTACCAAGACTTTTCAAGTGGAGAAGAAAGAATCTGTGTTATCCGTGCTATTCAGTTTGAGCAAGCAGCACCTCCCACTTTTGCGAGCGGGTTCGGAGGAATAGTAACTGTTCAGTTACAAACGATTGACACTGAACAAATTATTTCTTAATGGATACAAATAAATTATTAACACTTGTTGGACCAGATGAAAGAAGTGAGCTAGTTACGAAAGTTCGTATAGCTCTTAACGTTGCTGGCGATGATGTGCTTGATGCTCCCCTACAGGAAATGTTAAAAGGGTTGCAGCGTCGCCTTGACATCCCAGCAGTCGGGTGCATCAATATAGCCACGCTGGATGCGCTCGCAGTTGCTCCACCAGAATGGTAGGGCGAGAAGAGAGGGGGAATCAGAAATGGTTCCCCCTCTTTTTTTATTTTAATCTGCAGATTTATCACCGTCTACTATGCGGTGAGCCCAGTTAAGACCAGCATTCCACCCTTCCCAATACTGCTTGTCTGGGAGACAAGCGGGTGAATCAGGATTCATCATGGCGTAGTCAATCTTGCTATGGAATCTTTTTAGTATGTGGTTATGCAGTTCGTTGAACCTCTTAATAAATTCTTCATCACTCATAGTGACCACGGCTTGCCATCAGGCAAGCCTTTCCCGCCCTCCACCCCTCAACCCTATCAGATTATTGGTAATAATGTTTGGCGTGTCGTTGCTCGGTTTATCCTGACCGTTTGGTACAATTGTCCGCATGAATCAACTTCCTCCTCATCGGTCTTACAGTCAGCTTACCACATGGCAGTCTTGCCCACAGAAATACTTTCTGAGCAAGGTGGCTATGGTTCCTGAGAAGCCAGCAGTCTATCTGGCTGCAGGGTCTGCAGTCCACAGCATGATTGAGTGGTTGAATCATGAGTTCTACAAGCAACAGCAGGCGAATGATTGACCAACGTGGTATACCCAGTAATGAGTGTATCAATTGCGGTAGCAATGTCCAAGTAGTACGTGCTATATTTCAGGACTACGAACTTGTTATGTGGTTTACCGATAGCTTCTGCGGTACTTGTGGTT
>JACCDW010567707.1_pt1 | contig 10347 bp, 10 predicted proteins | sample 7449781 | NCBI WGS metagenome assembly JACCDW01 (sample SAMN15323449, study PRJNA562643) | freshwater metagenome | isolation source: river surface water | place: USA:Blue River Watershed | collected 2017-08-18 | reverse complement strand
ATCTGTTCTATTTTCAATTTTTCGCCAGCAGCAACTTTGTATTGTTTGCCACCGGTTTTTATGACCGCGTACATATTGAAATCTTTCTATTCATAAACTACCCAACCCCATGTCGAGTAGAGCCTTAAATTATAGCCCTAGCTATATTTCTAGTCAAAAAGTAGAATTGAGGCAAATCATGATGACTTCATCCTAATTTTTATAATAAAACTTAATTAATTCAATGGGTTAAACTAAGTTCCCTTGAAAAAAGACCAATTTATATAGTTAATGAGCACTAACTTACAGTCTATTCTTACCCCAATTTCAGGCGATATGCAGTCACTGAATGAGGTGATTCGTACTCGTTTGAGCTCTGATGTGGCTCTTATCAATCAAATTTCTGCCTACATCATTGAAGCTGGGGGCAAGCGTATTCGTCCGGCTTTGCTGCTTTTAACTAGCCAAGCCATTGCCAACGGTGCCGCTATCCAACATCATTTGGACATGGCTGCCGTGGTGGAATTTATTCATACAGCCACACTTTTGCATGACGATGTCGTGGATGAATCCAATTTGCGTCGTGGCAGAGCGACCGCCAATGCAGCTTTTGGCAATGCTGCTAGCGTATTGGTCGGTGATTTTTTATATTCCAGAGCTTTTCAGATGATGGTGGCGCCGAATGAGATCAAGATTTTGCAAATCTTGGCCGATGCAACCAACACAATCGCCGAAGGTGAAGTCTTGCAACTGATGAACATGCATGATCCTGACGTCAATGAAGAACGCTATATGCAAGTGATTCATTACAAAACCGGCAAATTATTCGAAGCTTCTTCGGCGCTTGGAGCCTTATTAGCAAAAGCTAGCCCAGAACAATTTCAAGCTGCAGAAGCCTATGGTCGACATATTGGCACCACGTTTCAGTTGGTTGATGACATCTTGGATTACACCGCCAGCGCTGAACAAATGGGTAAAAACGCAGGCGATGATTTACGTGAAGGCAAACCCACCTTGCCACTTATTTATCTTTTAGAACGTGGTACGCCCGACCAAAAAGCATTGATCAAAACAGCAATTGAGCAAGCAGAAGAACTTCCTGACAATATGTTCCAACAAGTTTACGCGGCCATCATGGCATCCCATGCGATCTCATACACTGAGGAGGTCGCAAAACGTGAAGCCCAATTGGCCAAAGACTGTTTGAACTGCTTTCCCAATAATCCCGCCAAAGAGAGCCTACTTAAGCTCTGTGACTATTCTTTGCAACGTTCTACTTAGTGAGTCACTTAACTCAGCGTGTCAGAAATTTCTGACATAAAAATCAGAATAGAAGCCCATATTTTGTAGGACTTATTCCATACAAATTAAATTTAGTTTGCTATAGTCACTCTCATGTTCTTTGCTTAAGAAAGCATTCATGGATTCGTGGCTCAATGATTGGCCTTGGTGGGCACAAGTAGCACTGGTAGTTTTACTTTTAGCAATATCTGCTTTTTTCTCAATTACTGAGACCAGCATGATGGCTGCCAATCGTCACAGAATTCGGCACCTGGCCAACCGGGGGAATCGGGGTGCTCAAAACACACAGAACTTACTTTCCAAAACAGAAGAGCTTTTATCAGTCATTTTGATTGGTAATAACGTGGTCAATACAGTAGTACCTGTACTTTTAACGGGTATTGCACTTCATGCATTCGGTAACAATGCTTCTGTGTTATCCATTAGCACGGGTGTTGCTGCTGTTTTGATCATCATTTTCTGCGAAATCACCCCAAAAGTGATTGGGGCAACCTACCCAGAAAGAATTGCAGTTTTCGCAAGCTGGATTATTCGTCCATTGATTGTGATTCTGAAACCCGCGATGTGGTTAATCAATGTGTTTGTAACAGGATTACTCAAACTGTTACGCATTGATACCAAGGCCAATCAAAATACTCAAATGACGCCTGAAGAGCTGCGTTCAGTGGTGCTTGAATCCACTCATTTCATCCCCAATAAGCACAGAAGTATTTTGGTCAACTTATTCAACCTTGAAAGCATTCAGGTCGATGACGTGATGACTCCGCGTGCACGCATGGAAGTCCTAGATTTTTCAAAACCAATTGAAGATGTGATTCACCAATTGGAAACTTGTTATCACAACAAATTACCAGTGTGTGATGAAGACTCTGACAAAGTCATAGGTATTTTGGCTGTGCGCAAAGCTTTGAGCTTGCTGGGCGATGAAAATTTACAACATCAACACTTTAAAGATTTATTGAGTGAACCTTATTTCATTCCGAGTGGCACACCTGTATTACAACAACTCCAGTTCTTTCAAGAAAACCAAGAACGCATTGGTTTGGTGGTAGATGAGTACGGCGTGGTTCAGGGCTTGGTCACCATTGAAGATATCTTGGAAGAATTGATTGGTGAATTTACGACCTCACTTCCTGACTTGGCGATTAAAACCAAGTGGTTAGAAGATGACACATACATTGCAGACGGTACAGCAAGTTTGCGTGACCTCAATCGCTTATTGAATCTAAATCTTCCTACGGACGGCCCTAAAACATTGAATGGACTTTTGATTGAGATACTAGAAGATATTCCAGATAATAACGTGAGCATCAAGGTAGGTGACGTTGTCATGGAAATCATTCAAGTTGACGAACAAATCATTAAAACCGTTCGTATTTACCAACCCAATGATTGAACAAGATGATGTCATCATTCATTTCTGGCAAGACATCATTGATCAAGCAGTCCTGGCAAAAGCCAGTGACATTCATGTTGAACCAGAAAACGGGGTAAGCCATATCCGCTTGCGGGTCGATGGTCGTTTAAGTCATCTCGCAAGCTCCCCAGCTCATTGGCACGATCGAATCGCCAGCCGAGTCAAAATCCTGGCTCGATTAGATATTGCTGAAAAACGCTTACCCCAAGATGGTCAAATGCAAGTGATCGCCGCCCATCATGAATATCCAGTCGCTTGTCGTATCTCGACATTACCCACGATTCATGGGGAAAAGATTGTGGTGCGCCTACTCAATCAACAAGCCAATGATTTAGATATTGGCAAGATTGGATTGACGCAACAGCAACTGTCTGATTTACTCACCTGCCTCAATCGTACTCAAGGCTTAATTCTGGTGACTGGGCCAACGGGTAGCGGTAAAACAAAGACCCTCTATAGCTGTCTCAAGTATCTTCTGGATGGAAGTCGCAATATCACCAGCATTGAAGATCCAGTAGAAATTCAATTAAAGGGTATCAATCAAGTACCTATCAATGAAAAAGCAGGTTTACGGTTTGATGTAGCACTGCGTGCGCTCATGCGACAAGATCCGGACATCATCATGGTGGGAGAAATCAGAGATCATGAAACCGCCCAAATTGCACTTCAAGCGTCAGAAACCGGTCATTTGGTCTTGGCGACCTTACACGCCAATGATGCGCCCAGCACTATCTCAAGACTTCAACAATTGGGTTGCTCAAACAGTCAAATTGCCAACAACGTCAGTTGCATTACCGCACAACGTTTGGTGAGAATTTTTTGTCAATCTTGCAACGGTCATTCATCAAGTACTTGTGATACCTGTCAAGGCTCAGGTTTTGATGGACGCAGAGCTGTGCATCAAGTCATGCCGATCACTGAATCAATCCAGCAAATGATTGAACAAGGAAGCCCTATTGCAGCAATCAAAGCAGAGGCACAAATGAGTGGTGTTTTAACCTTACTTCAAAGTGGTCAACTCTTGGTGGCAAAAAACCTGACCAGTTTTGAAGAAGTCAAACGGCAGCTTGCATGAAAGAACTTCAACAACTTCATTTAAGTCAACAATTGACTGCTTTATTGGAGGCAGGCCTTCCATTGCTAGATGCGCTTGAAATGTTGCATTTACCTCAATTAAAAATTCTTTTGAGCCAGGGTGAGAAGTTGTCTTTGGGATTAGAAAAAATGGGATTTCATCCATTTTGTCTAGGCCTCATTCAAGCAGGTGAAGCCACGGGTGAGTTGCCCGAGAGTTTCAAACAAGTCACTCTTTTCCTAGAAAAGAGGATTCGCTTGCAACAAAAAATAAATCAGGCCCTACGTTATCCAATGATTGTCTTGACTGTTTCGCTATTGGTTTTATGGGCCATGTTTCAGTGGGTGATTCCCAGCTTTGAACACATGTTTGCCAATTTTCAAGCCAGCTTACCGTGGCCTACCTTGATATTGATTGACTCATCTCACTGGATTCAAGAGAACGGATGGGTGATTTTGTTAATCCTGACTATTTTATGGTTTAGCTTTCGGCAGATTTGGTCTCATCACACCGCTACTCAACAATGGGTGGATCAGTGCCTGGTTCTCGTCCCCATCTTTGGAAAAATTAGAAAAGCTTCTTTACTGATTCAGTGGAGCCGAAATATTGCTTTGTTAAGCTCCAGAGGAATCCCCCTCTTAGAGGCTTTAAAACAAACGGCTCTTTATTCAAATGACTGGTTAAGTTTTGAGGTCTCTCGTCAAATTAATGCGTCACTCTCTCAAGGCTGGACTTTGGCAGAGTCGATTCAAAGTGCGCGTTACTCAAAATTGTTATTTGAAGAGAAACACTGGCAACTCATTCACGTAGGTGAAACCTCCGGAGATTTATCGCAAATGCTCCATACGATTGCAAAGCAAGAAGAAGAGCACTTGAATCAATTGGTCGATCAACTGACACAAAGCCTAGAACCTTGTCTCATGCTCATCATGGGACTTATCATTGCTTGCATTGTGATTGCCTTGTATTTACCTATTTTTGAAATGGGCCAAATTCTTTGATTGAAATCATTGCCCTTGTTTTTGTGATCAGTGTTTTAGTGATTGCTTCTTGGATTGACTTCAAGACCTTTATCTTGCCCGATGGGCTAACTATTAGCTTGGTGATTTTTGGATTGCTGGCTAATGGCTTCTTGGGACTGCAATGGGCCAGTATTGAATCTTCAGTTCTAGGTGGTCTAGGTGGCTTTTTAAGTCTTTATCTTCTTAACCGTCTTTACTTAACCATCAAAGGTCAACATGGCATTGGTCTTGGGGACGCCAAATTATTGGCAGGTTTAGGGACCTGCTTGGGTTGGGTGAATTTGCCCTATATTTTGATCATTGCCTCCATTTCCGGATTGGTTGGAGGCTTTCTTTGGTTGAAGTTTCACCAAAAAGATACTTCACATGCTTTCCCTTTTGGGCCATTCATTGCTTTTGGTGGCATCATTGTTTTGTTATGGCAGATTTAAGAACTCCTACCCCAAGCAAAAGCTTAAAACGCCCTCATGTTTTAAGGGTGGGTTTAACTGGGGGCATTGGCAGCGGCAAAAGTGCGGTGGCTCAAGAATTAGAAAATTGTGGCGCCGCAATAATTGATACCGACCTCATTGCTCATCAATTAACTGCACCCCATGGTCTGGCCATGCCAGCCATCTTGGCAGCGTTTGGCTCTTCATTTTCTATGGCAGATGGCTCTCTCAATCGAACAGCAATGCGAGAACTGGTCTTTAATGATCCCAAAGCCAAACAAACGCTTGAGAGTATTACTCACCCATTGATTTACGAAGAAGCTCAGCGTCAAGCTAGCCTTCTGGCTAATAAAAATCCAGCTTATTTGGTGTTCATGATCCCTCTACTCGCAGAATCTAGCGCCTGGCTACAAGAGTCCCCCTATTCTTTGGACTGTGTGGTGGTGGTGGACTGCCCCAGCGACCAACAAATCTCAAGGGTTCAGAAGAGAAATGGCCTGAGCGTTGAGATGGTTAAAAAGATCATTGCCAGCCAAGCCCCTCGGCACACTCGCGTGGCCATGGCAGATTACGTGATTGAAAACAATGCCGGTCTTGATGAATTGAAAGTCGAGGCGCAACGACTCCATCAAATACTTTTAAGGCATAAAAGTATTTAAAAAGCATCTTTTTTTGCGAAAAATTCCATAATTTCAGTCTAGAATATGAGACTGTGATTATTTACGAATACCCCTTCAATGAATTGGTACGCAGTCTTTTGAGACTGGAGTATCTGTTTGACCGTTTTGAGTATTTCGTAGAAAAAGATGATGCGCGCGATCAGCATCAAGCCATATCAATTTTGTTTGATTTGGGTGAAATCACGGCTCGTGCCGATTTAAAGTCTAGCTTGATGAAAGAGTTGGATCGTCAAAAAGCCAGTTTGATGGCACTTAAAAAATCTAGCAACATTGATCAAGATGCTCTTCAAGCCACATTGAATGAGATGGATGTGATTTGGGGTCAAATTAATCAAACTGGAAAAACGAATGCTCAAATTTTAGAAAGTGAATGGCTCAATTTGATTCGTTCTCGTTTGAGCATTCCAGGTGGCACCAGTCCAGTTGATTTACCCGCTTACTATGCTTGGCAATTTACGGATGCCTCGGTGCGTCGCGCCAACTTGAAAAAATTTGTTGGTCCTTTGCTCTCTTGGAAAGAAGCCTCGCAATTATTTTTAAAGTTATTGCGTAGCTCTGGCAAGCCAGCTGCCACGCTCGCAACCAATGGCGCCTATCAACAAATGTTGTCTGGCAAAACTTATCAATTGATGCGAGTGGGCGTTGAAAACTCTCAATTGATTCCAGAAATCAGTGCCAATAAATACATGTTATGGACTCGCTTCATGGTGTGTGACGGCGAAACCAAACCTCGTGCTTTGGCTGAAGATGTTGCTTTTCAGCTATCTCTCTGTAACTTCTAATACTAAAAAATTAATTAAAGATTCTTGAGTTTTTCAAGAATTGGTACTGTGGCCGGCAGAATTGGATTGAATTCAGTTGCCTCAATCTGACCGATTGCATCGCAACTCAGCCAACCCAAAGATTGATTCTCTAAACCTCTTGGTTGACCCCGCCATGACTTCACCACACAGATGTGTAAACGCACATAAGCATGAGGGTAATCATGTTCGATGACCATGATTTCCTCAGCATCATCAATGACCACATCTATCTCTTCTAATAACTCACGCTTTAACGCTTCAAAGAGTGTTTCACCCGATTCAATCTTTCCACCAGGGAACTCCCAATAGCCTGCGTAGGCTTTGCCTTCGGGTCGCTGACCCAACAATACCGCCCCTTCAGAGTTGATTAATACACCCACGGCCACTTCAACGACTGATCGTGGCTTAGCTTGAGAGGAGTTCAATGCATGCTCAGAATTAGAGTTAGCTGTCATCAGTCCTGCTGACCAGCCCAATGACGTGCAAACTGCCAAGCCACCCGCCCTGAACGAGACCCTCTTTCTAAGGCCCAAATTAAGGCTTCTGGCTTAGCGGCCTCAATCTTTTCTGATGAAAGACCAAAATGGTGTAACCAATGCGCCACCATATCTAAATATTCATCTTGTTTAGGTGGATAAAAAGAAATCCACAAACCAAAACGCTCAGATAGAGAAATTTTTTCCTCAACCACTTCACCCGGATGAATCTCGCCATCTGGAGTATGTCGATACGATTCGTTATCGCTCATGTACTCTGGTAAAAGGTGACGACGATTGGATGTGGCATAAATCAAAATGTTATCCACTTGTGCTGCAATTGAGCCATCTAAAGCAGATTTCAGGGATTTATATCCCGACTCACCATCCTCAAAGGACAAGTCATCGCAAAAAATAATGAAGCGTTCAGGTCTTGCTGCCAAAAGATCTGTCAAATCACCTAAATCGGTGAGATGTTCTTTATCCACCTCAACCAAGCGCAAACCTTTGGTAGAAAATTCATTGAGGCAAGCTTTAATCAATGAGGATTTACCTGTGCCTCTAGCGCCAGTTAACAACACATTATTAGCGGGCTTGCCTTCAACAAAATGCTTGGTGTTGTTGTAAATCAGATCTTTCTGACGCTCAACGTGTTGCAAGTCAGTGAACGAAATTTTTGAAGTGTGATGTACTGCTTGTAGGTAACCTAATTTACCCAGCAAGGTGTCTTTACGGCGCCAACGAAAAGCCACCGCAGATTTCCAGTCACTCTCGGTCAATGACTTGGGCATCCACTCATCTAAGCGTTCCAATAAACGATTGAGGCGATCAACTTTATCTGACATGTGAATGAACGATCTTATGAGCGGTAATCTGCGTTGATGGAAACATACTCGTGAGATAAATCACACGTCCAAACTGTTTGAGATGCTTGCCCGCGACCCAAATTGGCTTTAATGGTAATTTCAGCTTGTTTCATCACTCGCTGACCATCAGCCTCTTGGTAATCCGGATGACGACCACCATTTTTGGCGACCCAAACATCATCCAACCATAATTGAACACCACCAACATCTAAGTCAGCAATACCTGCATAACCAATGGCTGCCAAAATTCGGCCTAAATTAGGATCGCTTGCAAAGAAAGCTGTTTTCACCAAAGGTGAATGCGCAATGGCTTCTGCCACTTGCTTACATTCGGCCTCTGTCTTGCCACCATCAATTTGAATCGTGATAAATTTTGTGGCGCCTTCGCCATCGCGCACAATCATTTTGGCCAATTGTTGACTGACTTCAATCAAAGCTTGCTTAAAGATGTCGTAAGAAGACCCTGAAGAAGCAATCTCCACACTGCTCGCTCCCGTTGCCATCACAATGAAAGAGTCATTGGTCGACGTATCACCATCAATGGTGATGGCATTAAAAGATAGATCAGCCACTTCTGTAGTTAATGCCTGTAACAAAGCTTGGGGCACTTTGGCATCCGTTCCAACATATCCCAACATGGTCGCCATATTGGGATGAATCATGCCTGCGCCCTTACTGATACCTGTAATCGTAATGGTCTTGCCATCAATTTGAACTTGCTTAGAAAAAGCTTTTGCCTGCGTATCCGTGGTCATGATTGATTCAGCAGCATTGAACCAATTATCAGACTCTAAACGGCTAATCGCTTGTGGCAAAGCCGCAATCACTTTATCAACGGGTAATGGCTCCAAAATGACTCCCGTAGAAAAAGGCAAAATTTGCTCCTGATCGAGCTTCATCAATTTGCCCAACTCCTCACATGTGCGAAGTGCATTCTGATAGCCAGGCTCACCCGTACCTGCATTGGCATTACCGGTATTAATGACCAAAGCACGAATTTCTTTTCCAGATGTTTGAGATGCTGCCAAATGCTCTCTACAAATTTGTACAGGAGCTGCGCAAAAACGATTTTTAGTAAAGACGCCTGCGACACTCGCGCCAGCTGGCAACTCAATTACCAAAACATCTTTACGACCCGGGCGTTTAATGCCCGCCTCTGCATGACCAAGACGCAATCCATTGACTGGCTTTAATTCACTGGCAATAGGTAAAGGAGAGTTAACGGGCATGGTATTTAATGTCTTTTAATTGTTCAAAAATAATTAGCAACTCATCAACTGAGTTGACCATGACAATGCTTGTACTTCTTACCGCTACCACAAGGACAGGGGTCATTGCGGCCCACCTTAGGTCCGGCTTGAATCGGTTGCACAGTAGCATTGCTAGCACTTGAACTTTGCTCTTGATCCGAACCATCGGCACTGGCATGCTGATATTGAACACCTTTCACATCGGCCAAATTCTCCTGAATCGATTCAGAAGCTTGATCTAATTCTTCAGCAGTTTCGATTCTGACCACCATGATGGTGCGGGTGACTTCTAATTTAACGCTATCTAATAAACGCGCAAATAGTTCAAAAGCCTCACGACGATATTCTTGCTTTGGATCTTTTTGTGCATAGCCACGCAAATGAATACCTTGACGCAAATGATCTAAAGCCGCCAAATGTTCACGCCAGTGAGTATCTAGGGCATACAAAATCACGGAACATTCAAATTTCGCAAAGGACTCTTTACCAACAATTTCTACTTTTTGATCGTAGAGTGTTTGGGCTGCTTCTAATACTTTTGCCAACAACTCTTCAGGCTCAATTGATTCAGCAGCATCAATATGACTTTGCAAATCAATTGACAAGGCCCAATCATTTGAAAGTACTTGCTGTAAACCAGCCACATTCCACTGCTCAACCACGGATTCCGCAGGACTATGCTCATAGAACAAGTCTGTGAAATATGATTCCCGTAAATTGGTCACCAAGTCAGTAACGTCTTTTGACTCCAATACTTCATTGCGCAGGCGATACACTTCTTTACGCTGGTCATTCGCCACGTCGTCGTATTGCAGTAGTTGCTTACGAATATCAAAGTTACGTGCCTCAACTTTGCGTTGCGCAGACTCAATGGAACGAGTCACCATCCCCGCTTCAATTGGCTCACCCTCAGGCATGCGCAAGCGATCCATGATTGACTTGAGACGCTCACCAGCAAAAATGCGTAAGAGCGCATCATCCAATGACAAATAAAAACGAGAGGATCCTGGGTCGCCTTGACGTCCAGCACGACCTCTTAACTGGTT
>JACCDW011802850.1_pt1 | contig 10348 bp, 9 predicted proteins | sample 7449781 | NCBI WGS metagenome assembly JACCDW01 (sample SAMN15323449, study PRJNA562643) | freshwater metagenome | isolation source: river surface water | place: USA:Blue River Watershed | collected 2017-08-18 | reverse complement strand
CTCCGCTTTCAGGAGGGGACCAACTGGTATTTTGAAGTCGGGCAGCGCTATACGAAGGACGGCAATCGAGTGAGGCGTGGGGACATTTGGAATCCCATCTCCTTTAACGAAGTGTTTGCGCCGACAAAAGAGATTCAATTTGTGACGATGGGTGGTGGAGTCCGCACTCCCTGGGGGTGGACCTTCGGAGCCAAAGCCTATTATGACGTCAAGCAGGGCAGAAGCCCGGAACTGGACGTCGTCGCCTTGTATCAGAATCCATGTAAGTGCTGGTCATTGGGGCTCCATTACATCAAATTTCCCGATCGTGAGCAGTACGGGTTTATGTTGAATTTTACCGGTGTCGGTGGTGTGGGCAACGCAGAAGCTGTCCTCATGCGGACGTTGTTGAACCCGCTGGTGTACGGAGAACGTGGACTGCCTTGGCCGGCTCCGGGAGGACCCTATGGATTGCCGCCGCAGGTCTCCGAGACCACTGGTACTCGCCCCGCTATGCGAGCCGGGCGGTGATCCGTATTTGACTCTAAAAACACTGGTAGGGTACGATGATCAGACTGTGATATGTGCGTGGTGTTAACTCTGTAAGGAGGGGAAGACGTGGCTGGTGATGCCTTGAAGGTAGAAGATTCCACATGGGATGCAGAAGTCATGAAGGCTTCGGAGCTTGTGATGGTTGATTTTTGGGCCGTATGGTGCGGGCCCTGCCAGATGGTGGCTCCAATCGTCGATGAATTAGCAAAAGAATACGCCGGGAAGTTGAAGGTTCTCAAGTTAAACACCGATGAAAACCCAGAGGTCGCTGGTCGGTACCAGGTGATGAGTATTCCGACCATTCTGTTTTTTAAGAATGGTCAGCCTGTTGAGAAGCTGGTCGGGGCCAGACCAAAGCGTCAATTCAAGGAAATGATTGATTCACTTCTTGCTCAACATGCTGGGACTGCCTAGGGTGTCTCGTCGCAGCCATGCTCACTGAGCTGCGCATTACGAATTTTGCCGTTATTGAGCAACTGAGTCTTGAAATCGACTCGGGGTTTACCGTACTGACCGGAGAGACTGGGACAGGGAAGTCCCTGCTGATCGACGCGGTTGCGCTTCTCGTGGGCGGTCGTGTTTCAAGTGAGCAAATCCGTTTCGGTGAGGATGAAGCGCAGCTCGAAGCGGTCTTCGAGATACCACCCACTCATCCCATCCTTCCTCGGCTTCGGGCTCAAGCACTTCTTGGTCCGAACGATTGCGAACTCATCATCCGACGCACGATCGCCCGGTCTGGGAGAAACCGAGTCTATCTGAACGGAGTTCTCAGCCCGGCGCACACGTTGGAAGAGTTTGCCGGTACGCTCATCGATATCCATGGTCAACATGATCAGCAGTCGTTGCTCTCCAGCTCAGCTCAGCTGGAGGTGTTGGACGCATTTGGTCGTCTGCAAGATCTGCGGAGTCAATATCAATCGAGTCATCACGTGTGGAGCAGGGCCCGTCGCACACGTGCTGAGTTGGTTGCTGCGAACGACCAGCGGATGCAGCAGCACGATGTGTTGAGCTTTCAGCAACAAGAATTGGATCAAGCGGCGTGTCGTCTCGGAGAGGAAGAAGGGCTCCAAGCCGAGCGGAAACGGTTAGCATCGTCTCGTCGTCTGGATGAGCTGGGATCGGAGGCTCAAGCGCAACTTCATGGGGAAGGGCAGGGGATTTTGGCTGGTTTGGCGTTGGTCGAGCGAGCGGTAGGAGAACTGGCTCAGCTCGATCCGGAGATGAAAGCTACTGCGGGGCTTGTCTCAGAATCCAGAGTGCTCTTGAAAGAAGTCGCGGATGGCCTTCGTGGGTATGTCGAAGGGCTGGATGCCGATCCATCCCGACTAACGACGATCGAGGATCGTTTGGCGGTCATCCACAGAATGAAGAAGAAATATGGAGGGACGATCGAAGCCGTGCTCGCTACGCAGGGCCGGGTGAAGGAAGAGCTGGAGCGGATCAGCCGCTCAAGCAGTGAGCTCGATCAGTACGATTGTCTGATCCACGAACAACAACAAGTTGTTGCTGGCTTGGCGCGCCAGCTTTCGGAAAAGCGAACCGAGGCCGCCACCTCGTTGACGAGACTGGTCGGGAAAGACCTCGAAGCGTTAAAGATGGGACCCGTGAGATTTCTTGTTCAGGTGGAGCCGGCGGAATCAGGCGTCGAGTACGGTCCGGACGGGGTTGATCGGGTTGAGTTTCTGCTATCGACAAATAGCGGTGAACCTCTCAAACCAATGGCGCGTGTGGCCTCAGGTGGGGAGCTCTCTCGGGTTATGTTAGCGCTGAAAACGGCGCTTGCAGATGTGGATCGGGTGCCGGTGCTTATTTTTGATGATATTAATACGGGAGTTGGGGGAGCCGTGGCAGCCACGATCGGTAAGCGTTTGCGCGCCTTAGGGCACTATCATCAAGTGTTGTGTATCACCCATCTCCCGCAAGTTGCCTCTCAGGCCGAGCACCATTTCTGCGTTGAAAAGTCCGAGGTCAAGGGACGGACGGTGGCCAAGGTGCGTAAGTTAGTCGGAGCCAGTCGAGAGAACGAAATCGCCCGCATGCTTGGCGGTGAGCGGGTGACTCAGAAGACGCGGGCGACGGCTGCGGAGTTGATCGCTGGGGCACAAGAGTAGCCTACGCTGCTGGAATGGCAGCGACGGTTGCGATCGAAGCGGTTGATTCCTTGACGACGTCGATGAACAGTTCCAGCAGCTGTGGGTCGAACTGCATCAGCGACGGGTCTGCAATCCGTTGAATGGCTTGTTCCATGGAAAGGGGAGAGCGTCCTGGAGCATCTGCCGTCAAATGGTCGAATAACTGAGCCATACCGACAATGCGGGCCAAGCGTGGAATCTCTGTACCCTGAAGTCCCAGGGGATATCCTTGTCCATCCCATCGCTCGTGATGAGCAGCGATAATCTGTCCGACCTCAGTTGAGAGCCCCAAGGACTCAATCATTCGAGCCCCGTTGCCAGGATGTTCTCGGCACACGACAGGTTCTCGAGATGGAAGAGCTTGATCGTCAGAAAACCGATAGTGAGGGAGGCCTGTCTTGCCAATGTCGTGGAGAAAGGCTCCCAGAGCCAAGGCCTTTTGGTCAGCGAGAGAAAGATTGAGTCGAGCCGCCATCAATGTGGCATAAAAACTCACACGACTCGAATGATTCAATAACTGACGGTCAGTCGCCTCAAGGACGTCGGAGAACAGCGGGAGCAGTCTCATATCGTTTTGCGAGGGGATCGCTGCAGTGGGCTCGTTATTTGAAGACAGAGAAAAGTAGTTGGCTTGGAGGGTCTGCCACGCATGGGTGCCTTGTTCAGAAGATCTCCATAGTTCCGGTGAGTTATGGAGGTACCGCCGAAGAAAATCTAGTCGCCGTTTCTTCTCGATTGTCTGCTGAATGAGTGTGGTTAGTTCGTGTGTGTTAAATGGTTTCAGTAGGTAGCCTGCCGCACCATGACGAATGCCTTCCATGGCGGATTTCAGGCTTCCGTATCCTGTGACAATGACAACTTCTATGTCGGGATAATCGAGCTTGATTTCTTGGAGGAGATCGAGGCCCGGGCGATCCGGCAGTTTTTGATCGAGGGTAACCAGGTCAATCGACTGCTGTCTGAGCAGCTCAAGTGCCGTCCCGGCATTCTCAGCGCAATAAATGGTGCAAAATGGGCTAAGAACAACTTTCAATGCGTCTCGCGGGCCTACCTCATCATCAATAATGAGAATAGTGGGTCTTATGGATGATGGTGCGGAAGTCGTCATGCGATCTATACTAGGAGCGTCATGACATGAATTAAGCAAAATATGTTCCTTATCAACCTGTTACACGCAATGGATATATGTAGTAGTCAGTATTATTAGTAATGCTATATATATGAATGAGAGCTAAGTTTATGAATATTCTGCACATATCAATGAGGTGCAATTGAGGCATTCTTGTCGGCGAGTGTGTCACTCTTGCATTGGATGTTCGGAATCCTGAGTAGTTGAATTATCTGGCCGCCCGATACCGAGTGTATCCATCCGATACTTCAGCATTCGCCGGCTGATCCCCAGTAGATTCGCAGCATGGGTCTGGACATAATTGGTTCGCTTTAAGGCATCGAGAATGATTTCTCGCTCAAATTCCATCACGGCTTTCTCGAGCGACAGTCGGCCAGCCAGGGTGTCGTCGCGGAGCGATGGCGAACGCGAAGTACTCTTCATCGAGGTCGGTAAATGCTCCGGAGTAATTTCTGTCGCATGTTGAGACCAGATGAATGCCTGTTCAATAAAGTTTTCAAGCTCACGCACATTACCGGGCCAGGGGTAACGGGTCAGAAGTTCCAGGGCCTCTTTCCCAAATTCGATAGGAGGCCGCTGTGCTTCCTCCAACCGTTTCTCCAAAAAATGGTTGGCGATGAGGGGGATGTCTTCGGCCCGTTCACGGAGTGGAGGCAGATAGAGTGCGATCACATTGATGCGATAGTAGAGATCTTCTCGGAATTGCCCCTTTCGGACAAGGTCATCGAGGTTTTTGTTCGTTGCCGCGACGATGCGGACATCGACCTTAATCGGTTGCACTCCGCCGATTCTCGTAAACTCTCGTTCTTGAATGACGCGCAAGAGCTTGGCTTGTGTAATTGGGCTGAGATCGCCGATTTCATCGAGGAATAAGGTTCCAGTATTCGCAAGTTCGAACTGCCCGACACGTCGGGCAGTGGCGTCCGTAAAGGATCCTTTTTCGTGGCCGAAGAGTTCACTTTCAATCAGAGTCTCGGGCAGCGCGGCACAGTTGAGCGCGATAAACGGACGCTCTCGGCGGGAACTGTTGTAATGGAGCGCCTTGGCGACCAACTCTTTGCCGGTCCCACTTTCTCCGGTGATGAGCACCGTGGTTCGGCTGTCGGCAACCTGCTCAATTTTGGCGTAGATCTCCTGCATCCCCTGGCTTTTTCCGATCAGATTGTGAAATGCGTATCGTTTGACGACTTGAGCCCGTAGTTGGGTGACTTCTTGTTCCAATTCCGAGGAGTTCAGGGCACGGTCGATCACGATTCGAAGTTCGTCGACGTCGAAGGGTTTCGATAGGTAGTCGGCTGCCCCCAACTTCATCGCGTCCACGGCCGATTTTACGGATTTGGTGCCGGTGAGCATGACCACTGGGGTGGATTTGCGCTCCGTTCTAAGCATCTGTAGCACGGCGAGACCGTCGGTGCCAGGCAATACGATGTCGAGAAGGACCAGATCAGGACTTTCCTTCCGGAAGATGTCAAGACCTTCAGGACCGTCACTCGCTTGGGCGATATCATACAGTGGCTCTAACACCATTTTCAGCGAGGCGCGGACCCTGGGCTCATCATCGATCAATAGCAATCGTTTTTTTGGAATGACGCTTTCCACAAGGGCTCCTTGGGGGCTACTGATGAAGCGCGGGAAGAGTAATGCGGAAGGTCGTTCCTTGACCTACCGTGCTAGCTACGTGAATGTCGCCGTGATGCTCTTGAATGATCTGGTGTGCGATGGTCAGACCCAGTCCGGTTCCCGCGTTCATCGTGCTTGTATGTTTGGTCGTAAAAAATGGATCGAAGATGTGCTCAAGGTTTTCAGCTGCGATTCCATGTCCGGTATCTTCAATGTCGATCTGCATGAAGTGGGTACCCTCTGGTTTCTGGAATTGATGCGTCCGTACCCGAAGGCTCCCCGGTCCCTCGCCAACAGCATCAAGGGCATTTAAAAGAAGATTCAAAAGCACCTGCTTGATTTGCTGCCGATCCAGCATGCCACGAGGAAGTTCAGGTGCCAACTGTTTTTCAATCTTGATCCCCAGCCTGTCTGCCTTGACTTGGATGAAGTACAGACAGGATGTGACGATGTCATTCAGGTCCTCGTTGGTCAGCTGAGGTTCCATGTAGCGGGCATAGTCAAGGATCTCTTGGATCAAGCGCTCAATTCGATTGACGTCCTCAAGGACAATGTGACTGAACTCCTCGATGAATTGGCTGTCGTCTTTCCTCTCAGGAGCCAGCTGAATAAAGGTCTTAATGGACGTTAACGGGTTGCGGATTTCGTGGGCAAACCCGCCGGCGATGATTTCCAGGGAGCGCAACCGGTCGGTTCGGCGTAAGAGGGATTGGGATTGGCGGAGATCCTCATAAATCAGGAGCGAATCAAGTGCATTGGCGGCACCTTGGGCCATCGCCGTCAGGAGTTCCATGGTCACGGACGAGAGTGTTGCCTGTGTGGTTGGAGAATGGAGTACTGTAAACGCGATCAGGGTTCCATGTGTCATGAGCGGAACGGCCAGGGTATGGGACTTTGACAGGGTATCCGGGATGTCATGTGAGAGTTCTGGCTGTGGGGTACGAGTTGATTCCAGTCCGACGACAAGGTGTTGGTCCGCGATGAGACTCTGGACCAGCGGATGGTCCACAGCCATGACCGAAGGAGCCACAAGGCTCGTGATTTGTCCGCACGTATGCATCTGACGGTAGTGGCGATGTTCTCGTTCGAATAGGAACAGTGCCCCGTGTGGATAGCGAGAGAGTTCAGAGAAGCTCAAAAGAATGTGGTCAGCAAGACGCGGCAGACTTGTCGGGTGTCCGATCGCTTCCAGAAACCTTGTCACGGTCTGAATCGACTCATGACCAGATGAGGCGGAATCGGTTTGGAAAGATGTGGCGGTGATCATGACTGGGCAATGTCGAGGTAAATGGCCGTTCTATTGTGTTTGGTGAAATGTAGTACGTATGAATCCTAGGTTTCATCAGTATACAAGCCAGGTGCCGGTTCTACCAAAGGATTTGGATTTTTCAACAGCGGTTCAGCTGAGGGCGTGCCAGATGGGGATATGCTGAATCAAAGGGGGAATCGAGACAAATCTAGTGGGAGTGGAGCTGGAGAGCGGAAACCCGGACCAGCAGGCTGGTCCGGGTTAATGATCGTGCTACTGGGTGAGGGCGGCACTCTTTGCCGGGCAAGAGCCGGGCGTTATGTAGAGCAAGTAGTTGCCCATTCCATGTTGAGGTTCTTTGTTTTGAAGAGAGTGGTGATAGACCATAACCATCTCATAATCATCATCTTTTGAGATGGGGAACCCTTGGGCGTCTTTATACACCTGATGGGGTAAGAATTCTCGGAGTGTTCCGTCTCGTTCGGCATCGGGGATGGTCCGCAGGAGAGTCTGTTTCTTGGTCTTATTTTCAAGGGCGATCATCAGCAATTCATCATGCCCGTGGGGGTACGCATATTTCACGCAGCCGTCCATACTAAACTTTAACGGCGCTGTACGGACCTGGACACCGGGGCCGATTTCGATCCCTTCGTCTGTTTGATCTGCAGGGCGATCCCCGAATTTTGTAAAGCAGACGATGTTCACACCGACCTGATAGATCTCCATTTCCTTCGCGGGTTTTGTTTTTGGTGCAAAATACATGGTGAAGGTGGCGATGACATTCTTCGTAGGAGGAGCGCCGTGATAGAACGCGACGACCGTCATGAGCTTGTCATCTTTGGCGAGTTTCACGCCGTATCCCTCAGGGAAGTGGGTCTCTGCCATTTCGAGTCCGGCTCCTCCAAAGAAGAGTGGTTCACCCGGACACGACACACTGGGCTTGGTATTATTGATCATTAAAATGTGGTGCAGATAGTTCCTGGGCAGTTCCTTGCCTTCGACCGTAGAGAGGGCCGACTTGAAACCGATGAGGTATTTGTCCTCTGGAAGTTGAAAGTTGAACCGAGGCATGGAGTCGCCCATATCACCTTCACCGTGGCCGGTCGGAAGATCGATGGGGCCGAAGGTCAGAGTTGCCGTGTTCTCGCCATAGGTGATCTTTGACCCGACCTGTTTCTTCAGTGTGGGAACGGCATGGTGATCATGACCTCCGTCCGCATAGGCAGATGAGATCATGAAAAAAGTTACAAGTAACAGAATGAGGGATCTGTACATAAGACCTCCCAGAGGCAGTAAAGCGATGATGTTGAACCGGACTCCGATTTGTTTATCTACGTCAGAACGAGCAGCTTGATTCATTGGGTGCTGGCTGGTGATGACGACACTTTCTTCCAGTGATAGGTGCCGCCGTGTTCCTTCGGCGGGATATTTTTTCTCGTGTCAACTCGGGTGTACCACCAGATTCCCTTGGCTTCTTTTCCGTCTTCCGAGAGCAGCACCTCAAACCCACCTTCTCGATCGTTGCCGGGCTGAAACCAGGTACCTTGCCAAAGGCGATTCTCAATCTTGGTGGTGACGAACCGCCCCCCTTGTTGCGTATAGGGGCCGTTCCCACTCTTATCGAGGGTGGCTTTGTAGCGTTTTTCATCCTCGACTTCGAGAATGTCCCACTCTCCACTGACATCCGGCATCGCCGCAGGAGCGGTACTCACGAGCTTTTGTGACCCTGCTGTTGCTGTCGGCGAGGCAAGCGGGCCGCCAAGTTGAGCAGATCGAAAAGACTCATGCCACGACAGCAGTTGCCATCGTCCGGCACGACGCTCGAGCACACCGGTTTCCCGTAAAGGAAGCACGGTTCGTTTGACGGTTGACCCCTCACCGACATAGCGGATGTAGTCGACTTCCATCGCAAACCAGGCCAGATCTCCCTTGGCCCAGACCTTCAGCTCGGTGATAGGGATTTCGATTTTCTGAGCGTTGACAAATTCCTCACGCATCTCCCGCTCGAAGTCCGGCCAGCCAACGTATTTGCGTCCACCGACGGTATAACTGACGATATCGGCATCGTGCGCCATGAGGCGTGACAGTGCAGGAAGGTCTTTTTCAGCGTTTGCACGGATCATCATGCGAATGGCTGTCTCGGGATCGGTGGGTTCCGCACCCCAGGAATTCGTTGTGACGCAGAGAAGAAAGACGAGACTTGCAAGAACAAACGACGCCTGTTGGCGCATGTGACGGACTCCCTCAGTATGACGGGTTTCACTAGGTGATGAAGGAACGTACACGCCCACGTGGGTCTTGTCAACAGCGAAGTCGTCGTCGGCTTACCGACAGGCGACGACGACGACCGTGACGTTGTCTTCGCCGCCACGATCGAGTGCCGCGGCGATCAGACGATCACAGGCACCGGCCGGGCTAGGATCGCCATCGCACAGAACTTGGTGAATGTCCTGGTCCTCCAACATCTTTGTGAGGCCGTCTGAGCAGAGAATCACGAGATCCTCTTCCTGCATGGCACAGCCGGCGATTGTGGGGGCTGCTGTTGCCGTGACGCCAAGGGCGCGAGTCAAGACATGTCGTTCGGGATGGGTCTTGGCTGTTTCAGGAGTGAGGATGCCACGTTCAAGGTATTTTTCGATCAATGAGTGATCTCTGGTGAGTGGAGTCAGCGCCCCAGCTCGAAACCGGTAGGCACGGCTGTCACCGATGTGAGCGACGTAGGCCATCGAGGTTTGATCAGGGATGACTGTCAGCAGTACGAGGGTGGTCCCCATGCCCTTGAGTTTCGGTTGGGAGCGGGCCTGAGCCAAGATGGCTTCGTGCGCGCGACTGATCAGTGCGGTCAGCACATCGATTGGTTAGGTTCCCCTACGGAGCTGCTCCTGTGAGAACGCAGCTTGGGCTTGCACCGTCGCGATGGCCGTTTGGGCCGCAACCGCGCCACCCACGTGACCTCCCATACCGTCGGCGACCGCCCACATGCCCGCGGAGTCGATGACGGCAAAGGCATCCTGGTTTGATGTCCGTACCAGACCGGTTTCGCTTCGCCCGATACCGATCCATGCACTCATCGGGTACAGGCTGGGTGAAAGGTAGAGCGCACGGCCGAAAAGGCACTGAACTGAGCCATCAAATCCTCCGCGAATCGATCTGCCAGGAGCACGAGATGTTCCGTATCTGCCCGGTTGTATACCAATAGTCGGTCACGAGCGGCCACGTCCCCATGACCCCACTGAGCCCAAAGGCGAACCGCGTCCCATCCATCCAGACCCCGGATGGATTCGCTCCGCTCGATACCCAGCGTCTGTTCAATGTGCTTGAGTCCGCCCCGTAATGCAAGTCGGCGTGCGGCAAAACACAGATCGAAGTGCCAGGGAGGCAGACGAAGTCCGGGGAACTTAGCACAGAGATAGGGAATATCAAATCGGGACCCAAAAAATGTCACGAGAAGATCGCAGTGATCGAGTTCGGCCTGCAGTCGTTCTGCTGTGAGGGTTTCCCCTCGCACCAGACTCAGCGTGTGTCCATGGTGATGGAGTCCGACAACCGTGACCTCGCCTTCCTGTGGTGAGGTGCCGGTGGTCTCGATATCGAGATAGCCTGCGCCAGAACGGCAGGTTTGGTAGAGTCGCCAATGTTCGCGTCGCGGGAAGCGCGAGGCCAATTGATGAAGCTGGCCCTGTTCTG
>JACCDW011264968.1_pt1 | contig 10348 bp, 9 predicted proteins | sample 7449781 | NCBI WGS metagenome assembly JACCDW01 (sample SAMN15323449, study PRJNA562643) | freshwater metagenome | isolation source: river surface water | place: USA:Blue River Watershed | collected 2017-08-18 | reverse complement strand
GCTGAAGAATATAATTGTTCTACATTAATGCTTTGAGATTGGGTTTTTTTGATTTCCTTCTCAAGGCCTTTGATTTCATTTTTCTTGCCTTCGATAAACTCTGGCAAACTACCACCTGTTTTCAAAAGAATCTTATCCCAAGCGAGATCAAGCCCCGCGAGCTTCCTTGACTCCATAGATTCAGCCATAAATGTATTGAATAACTGCACGGCTCTTTGGCCTGCAAGAGCTTCGATCCGTCGGACGCCAGCGCTGACCCCAGCTTCACTGACTATTTTAAAAACTCGGATTTGTGATGTATTAGTCACATGGGTTCCACCGCAAAGCTCGGAAGAGTATTCACCCATTTTTAAGACCCTCACTTGATCGCCGTATTTCTCACCAAAAAGAGCCATCGCACCGCTGGCGACAGCTTCTTTGTGATTCATCAAGATTGTTTCCACAGGAATTGAATGGTCGATGGCTTGATTCACGTAAGACTCGATTTGTTCCAATTCCTGAGAGGTGATCGCTTTGTTATATGTATAATCAAATCGAATTTTCAAGTGATCAACCATTTGTCCTGCTTGGGTCACTTGGCTACCGAGGAATTTCCTCAGGGCTGCATGTAAAAGGTGAGTCGCCGAGTGATTGGCGGCCGTATTTCGACGTTGAGAATTGGAAACACTCATTTTAATTTTTTCAGAATTTTTGAGCGAACCCATTTCAACCAAAACATGATGAATATAAACATCATTTTGTTTTGTGCAGTCGAGAACCTTTAATCGAGAATTTGTTCCTAAGATCAACCCTTGATCACCAGCTTGACCACCGCCTTCGGCATAAAAAACCGTTTTCTGAGAAATGAGAAGGCCCTGAGCTCCTTCGGCCAGGCTTTCAACAATTTTTTGGCCATCAGATAAGACCAGAACTTGAGTTTCAGTTTCAAGATGATTGTAGCCAGAAAATTCCGTGGCTTTAGTTTTCTTCTGAGCTTCTTGAGTGAGGGCAATTAAATGAGCCTGGTCCGATGAAATTCCTTTGCCCTTCCAGCTGGCCTTAGCTTTTTCCCGTGCCATTTCCATTTCATGCTCAAAAGACTTTTCGTCGATTTCAAATCCTTGCTCAGCACTCATGAGTCTTGTTAGATCAGAGGGGAAACCATAGGTGTCATAAAGTTTGAAGACAATGTCCCCGGCAACAATTTTCTTCCCAGCGGATTTCAATTTTCCGAGCTCTTGGCTGAGGATCTGTGTCCCAGTCCCCAGTGTGGACATGAATCGATCCTGCTCATCTTTAATTGTAGAAAGTATCAGGTTCTGTCTTTCGCGAAGCTCGGGATAAACTGAAGACATGGAGTCGATGAGACTCTGGCTGACCTCTGGCAGAAAAGCCGGACCGCCAGAAAGCATCTGTGAAAAGCGAATGGCTCTGCGCAGGATTCTTCGCAGAACATAACCGCGACCCTCATTCGAGGGAAGTGCTCCATCGGCGATTAAAAATGAACTGGAGCGAACATGATCGGCGACAACTCTGAGAGCGGCGATCTGGCTTTTTTCTTCTTCAGAGAGTTTATTGTGAATTCCATCAGCATTGAGCTGCTGGATGGTCTGCAAAAGATTTTCTTTTTTTGAAATCGCAGCCGCCTTTTGAATCATCGGCCAAAACAAATCTGTATCATAATTGTTGAGCTTGCCTTGCATGGCTGCAACAACTCGCTCAAGACCAGAGCCGGTATCAACAGAAGGTTTCGGGAGTGGCTCCATTTTTCCCGGAGCGCTTTCAAAATACTGCATAAACACGAGATTCCAAATTTCAACGAATCGATCTTCTCCGGCTGCGATTCCCTTAAAGGGATCAGCTTCTCGACCAGCTCGGGGGCCGTGATCATAAAAAATTTCAGAACAAGGACCGCAGGGGCCGGTATCGCCCATGCGCCAAAAGTTATCTTGATCGAAACGGAAAATTCTTTCTCGAGGGACACCTTCTTGTTGGTGCCAGATATCCGCCGCCTCGTCATCGCTCAAATGAACAGTGACATAGAGTTTTTCTTTTGGAATCGCGAGCTCCTCAGTCAAAAATTTCCAAGCGAGACGAATGGCCTCTTTTTTAAAGTAATCCCCAAATGAAAAGTTCCCGAGCATTTCAAAAAAAGTATGATGCCTGGCCGTGAATCCAACATTTTCGAGGTCATTATGCTTTCCACCGGCGCGAACGCATTTTTGGACAGTTACAGCTCGTGTGTAGGGCCTTTTTTCAAGGCCTAGAAAAGTATTTTTGAATTGGTTCATTCCGGCGTTCGCGAACATCAAAGTATTGTCATTTTCAGGGATCAATGAAGAGCTCGGGACTGCTGTATGCGCATTTTTCTCAAAGAATTGGACAAATTTGTTGCGAATTTCGATGCTGCTGAGAACTTTACTTGTCGAATTTGAAGATGGAGCCATAAACGACCTTTCTGACTGTGTCTGAACTAAAACCTCTTGCTAAGAGAAACCGACCGACTTTTCCTCTGTCAGCTGGTTTTTTGCTTCTGCCATTGAAGAACTTATTCTCGACAAGCTCGAGGGCTTTTTCAAGCTCTTCCTGCTCTTTGCGCTCAACTCCGGGAAGTCCTTTTTTGTGGAGATATTGATTAATGTACTGCGGGCCTTTCCCGCGGCGCCGCAAGTTGTCCGCCACTTTTTCGGACAAGGCCAAAAGACTTTCTGGCGAGTTGGGCAGCCAACCTCTTTCTTTTCCATAGGTGATGGCCTTTTCAATGTCCTCTGGAGAGAAAGTGTCCTTCATTTTCTGGCGAACTTCCTTTTCAGAATGGTCGCGCCGCGAAAGAATATTCATTAATTGAGCGATCGGAGAAATTGCCGGCCGAGGCTCTTTAGGGCCTTCCTGAGATATTTTTTTAAAGGGTCTAGAATATCGGCGAAACATAGCTTTTTATAGACTGAAGCCCAGGCTCTCGTCATCCTATTGTCACCAGAGTCAATTTTAGACTGAAAACGAAAGGATATTTATGAAAATTGTAGTATCAACTCTTGTTCTTATTTTTGCTTCGATGTCATTTGCCGGGGATGCTGGCTGCGGATTGGGGAGCATGATAATTTCTAAGAACTCAAAGCTTCTTCAGCTTTTTGCAATGACAACCAATGGATCTTTCCTATCTCAAGGATTCGGAATTACATCCGGTACTTCTGGCTGTAGCGCCAGTGGTTTAGTGATGACAGATAAAGAGTCTCAGTATTTTGTTGAGGTGAATCAACAAGACTTGACCCGTCAAATGGCTCAAGGACAGGGCGAAAAGTTGGAAACTCTCGGCGTTCTTCAAGGTTGCAAGTCTCCAGAAGCAAAAATTGCTTTTGCAAAAACAACTCAAGAGTCATTTTCTCAAATTGTGACCAGTGAGGATATTTCAGCCACGGAATTTGTGAGCAACTTAAAACAGGTCACTCAAAAGAATAAGGACCTGACTCAAGTTTGCCAGTTCGCTTCACTTTAGAGCGGTAGCGATTCACAAGGTTCTTGCATCCAATTAAAACTCTTTCTTGAATTTTTGCCAGAGGCTCGATTTGATGAGATTTCATGAATCGTCACCTCTGGTTTTTTATTTTTGTGGCTTTATTTTCTTTTCGAGCTTCGTCGGAAGTTCTTTCACCTCCGTCGAACGCAATAGTTCTTCCGTCCCGTCACATGAGCCAAATGCATAATATCAATGCCCAAGTGCTCCAAACTTTGAGCCGTAGCTCGGCGTGGCGATCCTTACTGCATGCAGATGATAATGGGGTTTCCAGGGTTCGAGGAGCCAATTTTTTTCTGGCAACCCAGGGGGCGAGCGATCCATATCAGGAGCTGGAAATGAATTTAGACCTGATGACATCAGAGAACTTGGAAATTGCCAAAAATATTCAGTGTCGATTTCCAGCCCGCCGCGAATTTTTTCGCAAAAATTTGCCTGGATTTGAGAACTTTGTACAAAAGTGCGAGGAAAGAGACGCGTGGATCTCAAAACTTAAGCCTGAAAAACTATCCCTGGTTTTCGCCGCGGGATATCTGAACTCAGCCGCATCCTCCTTTGGGCACACCTTTTTGCTGATCAAAACAACTGGTGACCGTGGAGACCTCTTAAATTATTCAGTCAATTTTTCTGCAAGAACGGGAGATGATGACGGAGCTCTGTTTGCTCTTAAGGGTTTGTTTGGATTTTATCCTGGAAAATTTGCGCTGCTGCCTTATCACCAGCTGATCAAAGATTATGTGAATTTCGAGGGGCGGGACCTTTGGGAGTACGAACTTGGCTTCTCGGCGGAGGAAATTCGTTTATTAATTTATCATCTTTTTGAGCTAGAACAGGGATATTTTGATTACTATTTTATTTCTCAAAACTGCTCCCAGATGCTCATTGAGCTATTATATGTGGTTCGACCTGATTCAGTCTATTCTCAGAAGGATCCCTTGTTTGTAGTACCCATAGAAACGCTGAAGAAAAATCAAAATATTTTAAAATCAGAAAAATTCCATCCCTCAATGCAGTCATCACTGCACAGGCAATGGCAGGTATTGTCTCCTCGCCAACAATCCTATGGAAAGCGGGTGCTGCGAGAGATGGTGAGCTCTGGGGGGGCGCAAAATTTGACTACAATTAAAGCGGCACTCAGTGAAGACCTCGGCTTGAGTGAGTTCAAATCAGAAGAATGGATTCCAGTTATAGAGGCCCTTCAACTTTATTCAACCATGAAAGAAAATGAGGGAAGCCTGTGGAAGAAAGTCTCTTTTCATTTAGCCAAAGAGCGCAGTCAAATCACCGGATCAACAGACCCAGTGGGCGTTCCACTGCCGTCAACACCGATGAGGTCACATGAACCCAGTGAGCTTCGATGGGGCGTATTGCAAGACAGTAATTTAAGAAGCGGCAGTAAAGGGAAAAATCAGGGCACTCAGCTCATCTTGGGATGGCAGCCTGCATATCATGAGGCCGTTGCTCGATCTGATGGTTTAGTATTTGGGTCTGAACTAAAGATATTAAATATCAATTTTTCTTTCACGGAAAATGATTCAAAGCTGAACAGCCAGATAGAAGCTTATGATCTTATTTCTTTGGTTAATCCAAGACCTCCCCAGCCATTTGAATGGCCTCTTTCATGGGGAATTCGTTGGTCTGGAGATCGCCTGCAAGATGAAGGAAATCTTAACCATCTCTTTGAGGGCCGATTGGGATATACCATGGAGCCACTTGGTTCGAGCCATAACAGACCAAGTTTATTGGCTGCATTTTTTGTAAAGAGTGAGATAATAGCCACCGAAGGCTCCTCATTTAACCAACCTCATTGGGGATGGGGCCCCAGCCTTTGGATTCACTATTCGCCATCAAATCGACTGAGATTCAATTCAGAGCTTTACGCAAATTTAGATCGCGTCGGCGAAGTAACCAAGCGCTATTATTACGCTAAATTTTCTTTTGGATTTGATTTAAAGGAAAACTGGAGCTTGCGAGTTCACAGAATTTCACGGTCCTTTGAAAAGGGCGAAAATAGCCAGTTTCAGGTGGAATTCGTTAGAGATTTTTGATATTTGAAGAGTCATTAAAGTATCGATAAAGTACCTTTAAAAAAATATAAATGAAAATGGAAAAGCAGAGCGTGCAAATTAGACCACTTGAGGTTGCTGATTTAAAAGCCCTTAAAGCTTTTACTGATCGAGAGATTGGTGCCGGTTACTATTCGGTCGAAGAACTCGAAGATATACTTAAAAGATCGCAAAAAAATGGTGTCATGGCTTCATTTCTCTTGTTGGATGAAGATGGCATTCAAGGGGTTCGTTTTACTTATCCTCCAGGTCAATGGCATCATGGGAAGGGCCAAGGCTTAAACCCACAGCTGTGGCCCTATAAGTTAGAGGAAACTGCCTATTTTCAAAGTTTATTTTTATCCGCAAAAATGCAAGGGACAGGTTGGGGCGGGAAGCTTTCGCAACGATCGATCGAATCGCTGCTCGAGCTTGGCGCCAAGGGTATTGTTTGCCACTCATGGAAAGAAAGTCCGAACAATTCTTCTTCAAAATATCTTTTAAAAATTGGTTTCAAAATAGTTACTGAGCATCCAAAATACTGGCAGTTCGTAGATTATGAGTGCACTCGCTGTGGAAAGCCACCTTGCCAATGCACAGCCATCGAAATGTATTTAGATTTTAATCGTGATTTGAAAAAAGGGGAGATTCTATGAGCACATCTTTTTGGTTAGATCGAAGTCCACAACATCCTAAAAAAAGTTATGATGTTGTGATTATTGGTGCAGGGATCACGGGGCTGAGCACAGCTTACTGGTTGCAAAAAGAAGATCCTAATCTCAAAGTAGCCATCATTGAAAAAAATAGAATCGCCTTTGGCGCCTCTGGCAGAAATGCTGGCTTTATCACCTGCGGTTCCGTGGAGCATTTTAGCCGAATGATCAATAAGCATGGATTGGAACAAGCGACTGAAATTTGGAAATTTTCAGAGACCAACTTGCGCCTTTTGGAAGAGGAAATTATTCAAGAAAAAGGCGGCGAGATTCAGTTTGAGAAAAAGGGAGCTTTTTCTTTAGCGGCTCAAGAAAATGAATTTGCAGAACTCAAGAAGACCTCAGAGATTATGGCCAAGCTAGGTATTCCCACAGAGATCCTGGAAGGTGGAGATGTCGAGAAACGATTAGGAGCGGTGAATTTTGTTGGGGGCATCAAGTATCTTGATGATGCTTCGACCAATCCAGTTCGCTTAATAGAAACAATCCGTTCAAAAATTAAGGCGGATCTTTTTGAAGGAGTTGAAGCCAAAGGATTTGAAGATGCTGATGGCGGAAATAAGTTGGTTCTCACTGACAAGGGTAGTTTTGAATGTTCGATGGTGGTGCTCGCGCTGAATGGTTATTCATCTCAGCTTCATCCCTATTTTGCCGATAAAATTTTCCCAACAAGGGGCCAGTGTTTAATGATGGATAAGGTTCCTCGTTTTATGGAAGGACCTTGCTATGCTAATTTCTACCTCGATTACTTTCGACAAATTCCCACCGGGGAACTTTTGATTGGGGGATTCCGACAAATAGAAAAGGCCACCGAAGTGGGGACTTCTGATCATATTACGCCTATTATTCAAGATTCGCTTCATGACTTTGTAAAAACCTATTTGCCGAAGCTTCAACAGGCGAAGGTGACTCATCGTTGGGGCGGGGTCATGGGGTTTTCAAAAGACGGAGAGCCTATGCTCGGAGCCATTCCAGAGGATCCGATGATTTTCTTTGCCGGGGGCTACACGGGTCATGGAATAGGACTTGCCTTCAATACAGCGAAGACTTTGGTGGATTCGATCTTCGGTCGTGAAATCCCCAGCTGGATTTCTGCGAAAAGATTCGGCTAAAAAGCTGCAAGGCTGTAAAAGCCAGAGCTGGTGAAAAAGCCTTAGGCTTAAATATTCAGTTTTTGCTTAGCCAAATAGGCCCGCTTTTTTGCAGCCAGGTCTTTCCTTAATTTTCGCAAGGTAGCCTTCCAATATTGGATGTTTTTCTAACAAATTTCCTTTACGGGCCCATTCCAATGGCTGAGCCAGCATGATGTCCGCTGCGCTAAACTTTTCGCCCAGCAAGTACTGGGATTTTTGAAGTATTCCTTCGAGCATCTCGAAGGAAGGTCGTGCTTCTGAATAGAGACCATTTAATTTTTTTGATTTTTCTTCCTCCGAGAGGCCTTTGTTCCCGAAGACTTTAAACAAAAGAGGATCTAATGTAGCCGTCGAAAAAAATATCCACTTCAAATATTCACCGCGAAGATTTGAATCGATTGAAGGCGCTAAACAAAACGGCTTTGAAAGTTTATCTGCTAAATAAATAGCAATTGCACCAGATTCAAAAATTGTCGTTGGACCATCTTTGAGAACTGGTACCATCGAAAAAGGATGAATTTTTTTATAGCTATCGCTCTGGTGTTCAGCCTTTTCACCATCAAGAATTTTCAATTCGTAGGAAAGCCCCAGCTCCTCTAAAAGCCATCTGATTTTTCCGCTTCTATCTTGGGGAGCAAATGAATAAAGTAGTAATGCCATATTAACCTCTGATGGGAGCAACATAGAGGAGCCTTCAGAAGGAGTCCAGATAAGGCCGATTTATATGCAGATAGCCGATCACGGTGCTGCGGGGTTAAAGTTTATTTTTCAATCTCAAACGAATAGGTCCCTTGAACTTCGAAAGCTCCACGACTTGACCCTTTTGAGTGATTTCGATGAAGCCCTTTGCGACGAGCCTTCGGGCGGCCTGGCGGACTTCCTCCATCTTCTCAGGATTCTGTTTGTCAGCTTCTGTGAGCACTTCAGAAGGACAGATTGTCTTTCCTTGTCCTCGTTGAGATAGAAGGACCATTATTTGATCTTCCAAAAGCTTCGGGGGATTTCCGAACTCGGAATCAATCGGGATATCGGCTTTTTTTCTGAGTTTTGCCTGCCCGCGACAGCGATCACTGCAAAATTTGACAGAGTCCCAATTTTTCTCCCATTTCTTACGATAGGTCATGATCCGCCCGCAATGGACGCAATTTTTTGAATCTTTCACTCGCTGAAACCTGTCGAACGACGAATATCCAAGGTGAATTTCTGTAGGTCTTCATTCCAATGGGCTCCGATATCGATCGGATGACAACAGATCTCACAATCATAGGTGAGGTCTTGGTTATCGCCGTCTTCAGGATAAATTTCTAAACTAAATTTTTCAAGACAGAAGGGGCATCGGATTTTTTGTTGCATAGAAACACTCCAGACGAATCTGCTGTTTGAGAATCCTGTCTATTCAAAAAATCTCACAGCTTCCCATTGATTGAAATATGAAATTTCTTAAAAACTGAACTTCAGGGAGCTCAGAACCATGAGGAAATCGCTTTGGGTGGCGAAAGAATATCCATAGTTGGTCTGCGGATAGCCTCCTTTGTGGATTCCAATGGCGGCTCCGTCTGTTGCCCGCAACAAAAGGGCGCCACTGCTCCCCCCGGAGGTATCACAAGGATATTTCAAAAAACTGGAATTCAATTGCGGATGTTGCAAGTCCCAAGTCTGACAATATTGAGACCAGGTCAGAGGCTGACCATCAGGATGAGACAGAAGACTTAGGGAATCACCGATTTGTACAACGTCGGTGAGATCGAGTTCGATGACCGAGGTGGGAAATCGATCAAATTGTAAAATTGCGAAGTCCTCACCATTCCCATTTTTCATCGCAATAATTTTTTGGCATTGACCCTTGATCTGAGTCGTTGAGTTTTTGCGGTAATTCCATTCAATTTTAACAAAGCTGCAGGATTTGTTTTCTTCGAGCTGCTGTTTTGCTTCAAAACAGTGCCCAGCGGATAGTGCATAGCCACTGCCAATATGGGAAACCGTGCATCCATAGTTCGTGCGGCCAATGGCGAGTGCCGCTTGCTTTATGGTATCCGGAATGTTCGTGAGATCATTCTTAACCAAAATTGAATCGTCTTTGCCAATAATCTTTCTTTCGTTGGAGGGTCGATTTGTCTCTAGGCCTAAAGGCGTTACTGCCTCTGCCCCTGCAGATCCAAAAATAAAAATCCAAATAATCAAAGTTAAGCGGGAATACCTTTTCATTCTTTGAATTCCTCCGTGAATAAAAGAATTGCTGCATCTAATTAGACCTTTTATCAAACCATTTTCGAAATCATCCATGCTATGGGCATCAAAACCAATTGGTGAGTCATATAAAAAATCAGCGAATGATGTCCCATTTTCTCGAAAATTTTGAGGGGGCGGAAACTGTTGATGAGCTGAGAGGCTTTATTCAGCTGAGGGTCTAATTTAGGCTGAAATCTTTCATAGATAAAACCCAGAAAAATTCCCGCGCAGACAGTTCCCATCCACGGAAAAAATGGAGCGAAGTCCTCGGTGTTAGGTTTCATCGGCGAAAGCCCCGAAAGAATCCAATAGGGTTTATAAAAGAAAAGATCTCGAAAAAAAAGGGGAGTCAAAATAAATCCTAATGCTAAAGGCAGATTGAGCCAGGGTAGCCGAATGAGAAAAAAACCAAGTATGCTGGCGATAAAAATAAAATGTAAAATGCCAAAATAAATGAAAGTCTGTGGATTCATAAAATAAGAACTTATTGAAATCAAAAGACAGCAACCAGCTAATTGCCCGAGCCGTTTTCGCATTTGGCTCAAGCGCTGGGGCTTTGCTAAAAACAGGCTGAATCCCATAGCGCCCGTAAACGAAGTCATGATGACGGCCCGGAAGTTGAGCCAAAAGGGGTCATGATTCATATTTTCGTGAATGACGCCGAAGCTATTAAGATCAAAACAAAAATGATATATCGCCATAATGACCATCGCAAACCCACGGAATTGATCGAGC
>JACCDW010896374.1_pt1 | contig 10348 bp, 11 predicted proteins | sample 7449781 | NCBI WGS metagenome assembly JACCDW01 (sample SAMN15323449, study PRJNA562643) | freshwater metagenome | isolation source: river surface water | place: USA:Blue River Watershed | collected 2017-08-18 | reverse complement strand
GGGGCGCCTCATGCTGCGGGGGTACGCAGAAATCGGCGCTCCGGCACCCGCCCCCGCCGCCCTGGCGTTCTGGTTTTTTCCCGTCGCCAACACCCCAAGGTTTGAGATGGGGAGAGGGCTGGTCGCCGATTTCTGGTACCCCAGCATGAGGTGACCGGCCCTCTCCCCATCTCGAACCACCCCAAGATACACTGGGGGGCATGAACGCCAACCTCCTCCTGCTCACGCTCTGCCAGGGCCTGTTCCTCACCAACAACGTCACCTTCATCGCCATCAACGGCCTGGTGGGTTTGTCGATGGCGCCGCTGGGCTGGATGGCCACGCTGCCCGTCATGGGCTATGTGGTGGGCGGTGCGCTCTCAACCGGGCTGGTGGCCAAAAGCCAGAGCCGCTGGGGACGGCGCGTGTCGTTTCAACTGGGCCTGCTGGTCGCGCTCGGCTCGGCCTTGCTCGCCGCCTATGCCGCCGTGAGCCACAACTTCTGGCTGCTCGTGTTTGCCACCGTGGTCGCCGGTTACTACAGCGCCAACGGCCAGCTCTACCGCTTTGCCGCCGCAGAACTTTCGGCGCCCGAGTTCCGTGAAAAAGCCGTCTCCTGGGTGTTGGCCGGCGGTTTGATCGGCGCCGTCATCGGTCCCAACCTGGCCTCGCGCACGCGCAACCTCATCGAGGTGCCCTTTGTCGGCGCCTACCTGGCGCTGGGCGTGGTCGCGGCGCTGGGCATGGTGCTCATGCACTTCATCCGCTTTCCGGCCGTGGTCGCGCCCAAGAAAGGCGCTGCCGGTGGTGCGCCGCTGTCCGAAATCATGCGTCGGCCCCTCTTTGTCGTCTCGGCGCTCACCGCCGCCATGGGCTATGGCGTGATGAACCTGCTCATGGCCGCCACGCCGCTGGCGATGCAGGTCTGCGGCTTTGGTTTTGCCGATGCCGCGCTGGTGCTCGAATGGCACGTGATCGGCATGTTCGCCCCAGGCTTTTTCACGGGCAGCCTGATCAAGCGCTACGGCGCGCCCACCATCATGGGCGTGGGCGTGGTGCTCAACTTTGTCTGCATCGCGGTGGCCTTGTCGGGCGTTGATCTGCACCAGTTCCTGATCGCCTTGTTCTTGCTGGGCGTGGGCTGGAACTTTTTGTTCACCGGCAGCACCACGCTGTCGATGAAGGCCTGGACGCCCGAGGAAAAAGACCGCGGTCAGGCCGCGATCAACTTTTGCGTGTTCGCCACCATGGCCATCACCTCGTTCGCTTCAGGTGCGCTGGTGACCACCAGCGGCTGGGGCTGGCTCAACATCGGCTCCACCGTGCCGGTGGCCCTGGCGGGGGCGTCGCTGCTGTGGCTGGCGGCCTGCAAGCGCCGCACGCCTGCGGCCTGAGCTCGCCTCAAGGCAGGCGCGCGATCACCTCGGCCACCGCGGCCGTGAGGCGGCGCGCATAGGGCACGTGCAAAAACTCGTTGGGGCCGTGCGCATTGCTTTTGGGGCCGAGCACGCCGCAGACCATCATCTGCGCCTTGGGAAAGCCCTGGCTCAGCATGTTCATGAGCGGGATGGTGCCGCCCTGGCCGATGTAACCGACGGGTGCGCCATAGTGCGCGAGGCTGGCGTTGTTGAGCGCGTGTGTGAACCAGTCGGTGGCCGCCGGTGCGTTCCAGCCGGTGGCCGCGCCGCCGGGCTCGAAGGTGACCTTGGCCTGGTAGGGCGCGTTGTCTTCGAGCAGGGCTTTCATCTCTTGCACCGCTTGCGCGGCGTCCACCAGCGGCGGCAGGCGCAGGCTGAGTTTGAAGGCGGTGTAGGGCCGCAGCACATTGCCCGCGTCGCGCAGCGCGGGCAGGCCCTCGGCGCCGGTCACGCTCAGCGTGGGCACCCAGGTGCGGTTGAGCAGGGCCTGCAGCGGGTCGCTGGTCATGGGCAGCGTGAACGTGCTGGCGCCGCCGCAGTCGTGGTGTGCCCACGGAAAGCGCTTGTGCAATTCGTCGCCCAGGATGGCGGCGGTGGCGCGCGCCTGCGCCAGGCGATCGGCGGGCACTTCGCAATGGAAGCTGGCGGGCAGCAGGCGGCCCGTGGCGCTGTCTTCGAGCCGGTCGAGCACCATGCGCATGATGCGAAAGCTTGAGGGCACCACGCCCGAGGCGTCGCCCGAGTGGATGCCTTCGGTCAGCACCTCGACCTTGAGCGTGCCGCTGGCCATGCCGCGCAGGCTGGTGGTCAGCCACAGCTGCTCGTAGTTGCCGGCGCCGCTGTCCAGGCACACCACCAGGCCCACATCGCCCAGGCGCGCGCGCAGCAGGTCCACATAGGGCAGCAGGTCGTAAGAGCCCGATTCTTCGCAGGTCTCGATGAGGCCGACGATGCGCGGGTGTGGCGTGTTCTGGTTCTTGAGCGCCTGGATGGCAGCGATGCTGGCGTAGACCGCATAACCGTCGTCGGCGCCGCCGCGGCCATAGAGCTTGCCGTCTTCGTACACGGGTGTCCAAGGGCCCAGGTCGCTGCGCCAGCCGTTGAACTCGGGTTGCTTGTCGAGGTGGCCGTACATCAGCACGGTCTGGCCCGAAGTGTGTTGCGCGTCCTGCGTGCCTGCGACCTCGAAGAACAGCACCGGCGTGCGCCCGGGCAGGCGCACGATCTCCAGTGTCAGGCCCGCCACCTTTTGCGCCAGCACCCAATCGGCCGCTTGGCGCAGCACGGTCTCGATGTGGCCGTGCGCAGCCCAGTCGGCATCGAACATGGGCGACTTGGCCGGGACGGCAATGTAGCGCTGCAGCTCGGCCACGATCTGGCGGTCCCAGGCCTGGCTGACGTCGGCCAGCACGCGCGCGCTGTCGATGGGGGCTGGGGGGCTGTCGGGGTGAAGGCGGGTGTTCATGGTTTGTATTTTTGCATCCACGCCAGGCCGCGCGAAGTCCCGCCGGGTGTGGGATCGGCCGGGTGGTATTCGCAGCCGACCCAACCCGACCAGCCGCTTTCGGTGCTGAGTTCGTCGATCAGCGCGAACAGGTGCGGCCAGTTGACCTCGCCCGAGCCCGGCTCGTGGCGCTCGGGCACGTCGGCGATCTGCAGGTGGCCCACGCGGCCGCTGGGCAGGTGCTGGCGCAGCTTGGTGCTGAGGTCGCCCTCGACGATCTGGCAGTGGAACAGGTCCATCTGCACCTGCACATGGGGGCTGTCCAGTTCCTGCACGAGGCGGTGTGCGTGGTCTTGGCGCTGCAGGTGAAAGCCGGGCACCGAACGGGGGTTGATCGGCTCGATCAGCAGCGTCACGCCAGCGCGCGCGGCTTCGGCGGCGGCCCAGCACAGATTGCCCAACAGGCAGCGATCGGCCTCTTGCGTGTCGGTGTCCGGTGCGCGCAGGCCCACCATGGCGTGCAGGCGCGGGCAGTCCAGCGCCTCGGCATAGCGCAGCGCCAGTGTCAGGCCAGCACGAAACTCGGCTTCGCGGCCGGGTACGCAGGCGGTACCGCGGTCGCCCGCTTCCCAGGCCCGCGTCATGGCCTCGGGCGTGAGGCCCCCGGGCGGCAGGTTGAACAGCGCTTGTTGCAGCCCGTGCGCACGCAAGCGCGCCGCCAGCTCGGCCGGTGTGTGCGCGTAGGGGAACAAATATTCCACGCCTGCAAAACCGTCTTGCTTCGCGGCTTCAAAGCGCTCCAGAAAAGGCAGCTCGGGGTACATCAACGAGAGGTTGGCGGCAAAGCGGGGCATGGGTCTTCGCAAGTCAGGGTGTGGGCCGATTGTGCCCAGCTGGGCGCCTGTGTGCTGGCCAGGCTTCAGGCTGCGGCCGAGGCCAGGTGCTGCGACAGGTGCTCGATCAAGGCGCTCACGCGGTGCGGGATGTAGCGGTTGCTGGGCAGCACCGCGTAAATGCCCAAAGGCGCCAAGGCGTGGTCGGGCAGCAGCACCTGCACCTGGCCACGCACCAGGTAGGGCGCGGCAATGAAATCGGGCTGGCGGGTGATGCCCATGCCGCGCGCGGCGGCGTCCAGCAGCGCATTGCCGTTGTTGGCCACGATGCGCCCGCGCACCGGCACCTGCAGGGGTTGGCCTTGCTCGCGGTAAGTCCAGGTGCTGGCAGCGCTGTCGCTGGCGTAGATCAGGCAGTCGTGGTGGCGCAGTTCGCTGGGGTGGCGCGGCTCGCCGTGCTGCGCCAGGTAGCCGGGGGAGGCCAGTGTGAGCAGCTGGCACTGGCCCAGGCGCCGCACGATGTCGCCGGGCTGCAAATCGGCGGTGATGCGGATCGACAGGTCCAGGCCCTCTTCGACCAGGTTGGCGCGCTGGTCCGACAAATCCATGATGAGTTCGATGAAGGGCTGGTTCTGGGCAAAGTCCAGCAGCACCGGCATGAGCGCCTGCAAGCCATACGAGAGCGGCAGGCCCAGGCGGATGCGCCCGCGCGGCACCGCCTTTTCCTCGGCCAGGCTGGCTTCGGCCGCGTCCACCATGTTCAGGATCACGCGGCACTTTTCGAGATAAGCCGAACCGGCGGCCGTGAGCGTGAGGCTGCGGGTGCTGCGCGTGATCAGCTTGGTGCCCAGCTGCTTTTCGAGCGCCGCGACCTGGCGCGTGACCACCGAGCGCGCGACCTGCAGCTGGTGCGCCACGGCGATGAAGCTGCCGGCTTCGGCCACCCGCACAAAGGTGTGCATCGCATCGAGTTTGTCCATTGTTGCTGATTGTGCAACAAAGTTATCCTGATTGGGTGGTTTTTCAAATCGATGTGGCGGCCTACAGTCGCGCCCCATGAACCCGCTGCGCTCTGTCCTTTTTGTGCCCCACGGCTCGCCCATGTTCGCGCTGCACCCCGGCGCGGCTGGCGCGGCCATGCAGCAGGCGGTGCGCCAGCTGCCCACACCGCGCGCCATTGTGGTGATCAGCCCGCACTGGGAAACCCCGGTGCCGACCGTGGGCACCGCCAGCCGTTTGGAGACGATCCACGACTTCGGTGGCTTTGACCCCCGCCTCTTTGAGATCCAGTACCCCGCCACCGGTTGCCCCGAGGCCGCCGAGCAGGTGGTGGCTGCGCTGGCGGCCGCCGGCCTGCCCGTGGCCACCGACGCGCGCCGTGGCCTGGACCATGGCGCCTGGGTGCCGCTGCGCCAGATGTTCCCCGATGCCGATGTGCCGATCGTGCCGCTGTCGGTGCAGCACCACGGCGGGCCGCAGCATGCCTACCGCGTGGGCCAGGCGCTGGCGCCGCTGGCCAAACAAGGTTTCCTCATCGTCGCTTCGGGCAATGTCACGCACAACCTGCGCGACTGGCAGCTCATCAGCATGACCGGTCAGCCCACGCCCGACTATGTGCAGCAGTTTGCCGACTGGGTGCATGCGCAGATGACGGGCCAGGCGACCGAGGCCCTGCTCCACTACCGCCAAACGCAGCCCGCCGGCAGCCGCGCCCACCCGCGCGATGAGCACCTGCTGCCGCTGTTCACCGCGCTGGGCGCAGCCGGCGAAGGTGCGCAGGCCGAGGCGTTTTACCGCGGCATCTACGACCACGTGATCGCGATGGACGGCTATGTATTTACTCAATGAATTTGCGTGACAGATCTTCAGCTCTGTCACCAACTGACTAAGAGAAAAAATGAACACCCCCTTCACCCCCTACACCGCTGTGGCCAAGGGCCTGCACTGGCTCATGGCCGTGCTCATCCTCGGCCTGCTGGGGCTGGGCATGTACATGCAGGATTTGCCGCTCTCGCCGCAAAAGCTGGTGCTGTACTCGTGGCACAAGTGGGCGGGCGTCACCGTCTTTATGCTGGTCTGGCTGCGCCTGGCCTGGCGTGTCACGCACCGTCCGCCGGCCCTGCCCGAGACCATGGCCCTGTGGATGCGCCTGGCCGCGCATGCGGGCCATGTGCTGCTGTATGTGCTGATGGTCGCGATCCCGCTGAGCGGCTGGCTCATGAGTTCGGCCAAGGGTTTTCAGACCGTGTGGTTCGGCGTGCTGCCCATCCCCGATCTGCTGGGCCGCGACAAGGAACTGGGCGACCTGCTGCAGCAAGTGCACCAGGCCCTGAACCTGCTGCTCATGCTGACCCTGACTGGCCATGTGGCGGCGGCGCTGTGGCACCACTTTGTGCTCAAGGACGATACCCTGCGCCGCATGCGGTAAGCCCCACCGACGTCATGGCCTGGCTTGACCGGGTCATCCATGGGTCCTCGGGTCAAGCCCGAGGACGACAGGGGAAGGTGCTGAGGCGGCAAGCCCGAGGACGACAGGGGAAGGTGCTGAGGTGGCAAGCCCGAAGACGACAGAGGCTGGTCCTGAGGCGGCAAGCCCGACATGACAAATGTGAAAGAAAGATTTCGATGAAACACCTGATCACCACCCTCGCCCTGAGTGCCTTCGCGCTGGGCAGTGCCCATGCCGCGGTCTTCCAGACCGTTGTGCCCGAGAAAAGCAGCGTCACCTTCAGCTACAAGCAGATGGGTGTGGCCATGGACGGCAAGTTCAAAAAATTCAGCGCGCAGCTGAACTTTGACCCGGCCAAGGCCGACAAGGCCACGGGCCGTCTGGACATTGATTTGGCCAGCATCGACACCGGCTCCAGCGAAGCCGACCAGGAGGTCGTGGGCAAGGCCTGGTTCAACGTGGCCGCGCACCCCAAAGCCAGCTATGTGCTGCAGAGCCTCAAACCCACCGGCCCGGGCCAGTACGAGGCCACGGGCCAACTCACCATCAAGGGCCAGACGCGCGAGCTGCGCACGCCGCTCAAGCTCAACGCACCTTCCACGCTGGTGGGCAGCTTTGTCCTCAAGCGCGCCGATTTCGGCATCGGCGAAGGCCTATGGGCCAAGTTCGATGTCGTGGCCAACGAGATCACCGTGCAATTCACCCTCAACCTCAAATGATTTTTAACCCTGGAGCCACCATGAAAGCCCTCAAGCAACTCTCCCTCGTCACCGCCCTGTTTGCCGCCCTGGCTGGCAGCGCCATCGCCGCGCCCGTGACCTACGCCGTCGACGGCAGCCACACCTTTGCGCGTTTCTCGTACTCGCACTTTGGTTACTCCAAGCAGCAAAGCAGCTTCAAAAACACCAGCGGCAAGATCGTGTTTGACGCCGAAGCCAAGACGGGCAGCGTGGACATCACCATCGACACCAAATCGGTGAACACCGGCTTTGACGTGTTCGACGGCCACATCCAGGGCGAAGACTTCCTGGACACCGCCAAGTTCCCCACCGCCACCTTCAAGTCCACCAAGGTGGTGTTCGAAGGCGACAAGCCCAAGGCCATCGAAGGCCAGCTGACCATCAAGGGCGTGACCAAGCCCGTGACGCTCAGCGTCACCAGCTTCCAGGCCATGCCCCACCCGATGATGAAGAAGCCGGCCCTGGGTGCCAACGCCACCGCCGTGATCAAGCGCACCGAATTCAACGCAGGCAAATACGCCCCCTATGTGGGCGACGAGGTGACGCTGGACATCGCCGTCGAAGCCATCGCGCAATAACCGCGCTGCACGCTCGTGCTGAAAACAAAGGCCTGCCGGTTTTGCCAGCAGGCCTTTTTGCTGCGCACGCTTCAGGCCAGTTCGGCGGTGGCCTCCATGGCCAGCTGGCCTTCCGAGGTGACAGCCCACAGCCGCACAGAGGAACCCTGTGGTTCGCCACAAACGCGAAAGGGCGCAGTGTCAAAGATCGGCATCATCGCCTTGAAGGCGAAGCGGCGCACCTGCGCCGTCGGCAGCTGGCGGCGCAGCAGGTCCAGCAGCAGTGTGGCGATCAGCGGCCCGTGCACGATCAGACCGGGGTAGCCCTCGACCTCGGTCACGTAGCGCCGGTCGTAGTGGATGCGGTGCCCGTTGAAGGTGAGCGCTGAATAGCGAAACAGCAGCACGTCATCCGGATGGATCTCGCGCGTCCAGGCGGCCTGCGCAGGGGCCGGCACGCCAAGCGGGGCCGACTCACCGGCCTGGGGCAGGTCGCGGTACACGATGTCGTGCTCTTCGTGGATGACCCACTGGCCCTCGGCGTGGATGTCATGGTGCACGTGCACGAACACCAGTGGCCCGGTGCGCCCCTCTTTCATCCGCACATCGGCGATGCGCGAGGTGCGGCGGATCGCTTGCCCGGCGTGCATGGGCGCCAGAAAGTCGATGCGGCTGCCGGCCCACATGCGCCGTGGCAGCGGCACGGGTGGCAAAAATCCCCCGCGTTTGGCGTGGCCGTCGGGCCCGATTTCCGATTGCCGATGCAGGGGCAAGAAATACAGCCAGTGCCAGCAGGGCGGCACCGCGCTGCCCGGGGCCATGGGCGGATCGTCGCAGTCGAGCGTCGCGCTCAAGGCGCGCAGGGGTACCACTGTGGCCACATCGTGGACGGTTTCGCTGCGGTCGATCCAGCGGCGCAGATGGTCTATGTCGAGCTTCATGGGGATGGGTTGGGGCGGTTTTGCGCTTGGGGTCTTTCCCAGTCTATTCGCAGTGCCCCCTGGCAATCCCGTGGTGGTGTCCGCATGAACCCTGAACGCGCCTTCGGCGGCCAGCCGCCATCTGTCCGGCTCAATCGCCGCGCACCGTCAGCACCGCCACCGGCGCCATGCGGATGATTTGCTCAGCGCCGCTGCCCAGCAGCACGCGGCCCACGCCGCGGCGGCCGTGGGTGCCGACCACGATCAGGTCGGCGCCCCATTGGGCCGCTTCATCGGCCACGGTCTGGCCCAGGCGCTGGCCCGGTTGGTCGACCAGCCGGGTGTCGGCCGGCACGTTTTTGGCTTGCGCCGCGATCACCGCGTTTTGCAGCACCTGCGTGCCTTGCTGGCGCGCCGAGGCCAGCAGCTCGCCCGAGTATTCGTAGCTGCTCAGGTAGGCCAGCTCGTCGATGGCGTGCAGCGCGCGCACCTGGGCGTGGCCTTCCTGCGCGAGCTGCAGGGCGTAGTCCAGGGCTTTGTTGGCGGTGCTGCTGCCGTCGACCGGCACGAGGATTTTGCGAAAGGGGGGCATGGGTTTCTCCGAAAGGGCTGGGGGGATGTGCGCTGGGCGCCAGCCGGAACAAGCAGCAGGCGAACCAACAGGCGCGCGCCACCATGCTGGCCTGGAGGCGGTTGCCGCGCCATTGACCAGAGGGTGTAGCCCACGGCAAAAAAAGGGTGTGCAGCGTGATCCGGCGCACGGTGCGCGCGGGCGACCGTGGCCATGATCGCGGCCATTGCCAAAAACCATCCGCAGGAGACCCGCCATGCCCCCCACCCCGATCCACGCCAGCGTGGTCGCCAGCCTGTTGGCCGTGACCGCTTCGGCCTGGTCTTTACCGCTCACGGCCACCGAGCGCGGCAAGACCGAATACCTCAACCAGTGCGCCAGTTGCCACGGCACCGTGGCCAATGGCGACGGCCCCTTGCGCCCCTTTCTGGTCAAACCGCCGTCAGACCTGACGACGCTGGCCAAACGCCATGGCGGCGTGTTTCCGCAGCAGCAGGTGCGCGAGACCATCGACGGGCGCAGCCTGCAGGCGCCCGGTCCGCATGGCACCCGCGACATGCCCGTGTGGGGCCAGCGCTTTCGGCAAGAAGCGCAGCAAACCCATGCGGGCCGCTACCAGCCCGAGCGCCGCACGCGCCAGCGCATTGACGCGCTGGTGGACTACCTGCGCTCGGTGCAGGAATGAGGCTCAGACCACCAGCGGGGTGGCCGCGCCGTCCATGCTGATGGACACGCCGGTGATGTAGCTGGCCGCGTCGCTGGCCAGAAAGACCACGGCGCGTGCGATCTCCTCGGGCTCGGCCATGCGCCCCAGCGGGATGCGGCTGACGGCGCGCTGCATGGCCTCGTCGACCGCGATGCCCTGGTTGCGCGCATCGGCGGCCATGCCTTCTTGCAGACGGCCCGTGAGCGTCAGGCCCGGGTTGACCGCGTTCACACGCACACCCTGGGGGCCATAAGCCGCGGCCAGGCCCGCCGTGGCCAGCATCAGCGCCGCGTTGGCCGCGCCGCCCGGCAGGTGGATCGGGCTGGCCACCTTGCCGCCATTGCCCACCACATTGACCACGCTGCCGCGCCCGCGTGCGCCCATGCGGCGGATGGTTGGGTCCAGCATGTGGATGGTGCTGAAATACTTGGCCTGCATGGCGTCGTGCCAGGCCTGCGGTGTGAGTTCGGGTGCGGGCGTGCGCTTGGCTGCGCCGGCCGAGTTGACCAGCACATCGACCGGGCCGAAGGCGGCCTCGGCCGCGTCCAGCGCGGCCAGGGCGGCGTCGGCGTCGCACAGGTCGGCGGCCACGGTGTGCACGCGCGCAGCCGGGTGCTGCGCCGCCAGCTGCGCGCGCGCCGCTTGCAGGTGGGCCGGATCGCGCGAGACCAGGCTCACGCGCGCGCCCTCGGCCAAAAAAGCCTGGGCGCAGGCCAGCCCGATGCCTTTGC
>JACCDW010744783.1_pt1 | contig 10348 bp, 9 predicted proteins | sample 7449781 | NCBI WGS metagenome assembly JACCDW01 (sample SAMN15323449, study PRJNA562643) | freshwater metagenome | isolation source: river surface water | place: USA:Blue River Watershed | collected 2017-08-18 | reverse complement strand
CGTAAATCCAGCCATGGACTGAGATTTTTTGCCCGCGTGACCAGGCGTCTTGCATGACGTTGGACAAGGCCACATTGCCCACTTGTTCGATGACGTTCATCTCGCACAGGGTGTTTTCCATCTCCTGTTGCGGCAAATGATTGAGGCGCTGGCGGTGGCGCAAGCGCACGTCCTGCACATGGCGCAGCCAGTTGTCCACCAGACCGATGCGCTTGCCCTGTGCGGCAGCGATCACACCGCCGCACTGGTAATGCCCCACCACGATGATGTGCTCGACCTTGAGGGCGTCAACTGCAAATTGAATCACGGACAAGGCATTGAGGTCGGAGTGGACCACCACATTGGCCACGTTGCGATGAACAAAGACCTCGCCTGGCGCCAGGCCAGTGATCTGATTGGCCGGCACGCGGCTGTCAGAGCAGCCAATCCACAAATATTTGGGCGTCTGCAACTGGGACAACTCACGGAAGTATCCCGGCTGCTCGGCCTCCATCTGGGCCGCCCAGCGGCGGTTGTTGTCCAGCAAGTCTTTGAGGGCGTTGTTCAAGATGGGCTCGCTTGGTGGGGTCAGCAGGTTTCGGAGAACAGCTCGCGGCCAATGAGCATGCGCCGGATTTCACTCGTGCCCGCTCCAATCTCGTAGAGCTTGGCGTCACGCCACAAACGCCCCAGCGGGTAGTCGTTGATGTAGCCATTGCCACCAAAAATCTGAATGCCCTCGCCGGCCATCCAGGTGGCTTTCTCGGCGCACCACAAGATCACCGAGGCGCAGTCCTTGCGCACCTGGCGAACGTGTTCCGTGCCCAGCATGTCCAGGTTCTTGCCAATGGTGTAGAGGAAGGAGCGGCCGGCTTGCAGCACGGTGTACATGTCGGCCATCTTGCCCTGGATGAGCTGGAACTCCCCAATGGACTGGCCAAACTGCTTGCGTTCATGGATGTAGGGGATGACGTTGTCCATCACCGCCTGCATGATGCCGATGGGACCGGCGGCCAGGACGGCACGCTCGTAGTCCAGACCGCTCATGAGCACCTTAGCCCCATTGTTGAGGCCGCCCAGGATGTGGTCGGCTGGGACCTCGACGTTGTTGAAGACGAGCTCGCCGGTGTGGCTGCCGCGCATGCCCAGCTTGTCGAGCTTTTGCGCCACTGAAAAGCCCTTCATGGACTTTTCGATCAAGAAGGCCGTCACGCCCCGCGCGCCCAACTCGGGCTCGGTCTTGGCATAGACGACCAGGGTGTCGGCGTCCGGGCCGTTGGTGATCCACATCTTGGTGCCATTGAGCAGGTAGTAGCCGCCTTTGTCCTCGGCCTTGAGTTTCATGCTGATGACATCGCTGCCTGCACCCGGTTCGCTCATGGCCAGCGCGCCCACGTGTTCGCCGCTGATGAGCTTGGGCAGGAATTTCTGCTTTTGCGCCTCGGAGCCGTTGCGCTTGATCTGGTTGACGCACAGATTGGAGTGCGCGCCGTAAGACAAGCCCACGCTGGCGCTGGCGCGCGAGACTTCTTCCATGGCAATCATGTGGGCCAAATAGCCCATCTCAGCCCCGCCATAGGCCTGGGGTGCGGTGATGCCCAGAATGCCCAGCTCGCCCATCTTGCGCCACAAGTCCATGGGGAATTGATCGCTGGCGTCGATTTGCGCGGCGCGGGGTGCGATCTCGGCCTGGGCAAACGCCTCGACGGCATCGCGCAAGGCGTTGATGTCTTCGCCCAGTTGAAAGTTGAGTCCGGGTAATGTGCTCATGGGGAGTCCTTTGGCAAACAGGGTCTCAGGTGGGGTTCACCTTGTTGGGGACGGGTGCCACCGTGGCTTGAATGACGGCGCAGTCGCTGACTTTGCCGTCGGGCGCATGGTGGGTGACTTCGCCCTGGGTGATGATGAGTCGCTTGCCTGCGCGGATGACCCGCCCGGTGGCCTGCAACTCGCCATCTTTGAACGAGGCGAGGAAATTGATCTTATATTCCACGGTGGTGACTTCCATGCCGGGCTCGGCCACGGTGAGCGCGGCATAGCCACAGGCAATGTCGGCCAAAGCGCCCATGGCGCCGCCATGAAAGCCGTCTTGCTGCTGGGTGACTTTGTCGCTGTAGGGCAAGGCCACTTGCACCTTGCCAGGCTCGACATGGACGACGCGCGCGCCCAGGTGGCGCATCATGCCCTGGCGCACAAAGCTCGATTCGATGCGCGCCCTGGCGCTGGCCGTGTGCTCGGGGGTGGAAGCGGGAGGGGTCATGTGCGCGCCTTTTTTTGTTTGGCCAGCAAGGCACGGGCTTCGCGCTCGTGCTGCTTGACCTCATCGAGGTTGGCCTGGATTTCCTGCAATTGGACTTCGAGCTGATGGCGGTGCTGCACCAGCACTGAAATGAACCGGTCCAGCTGCGCCACGGTGTCGCGCGGGCTGTCGTACATGTCGATGATGTCCTTGGCCTCGGTCAGCGACAAGCCCAGGCGTTTGGCCCTCAGGGTCAGGCGCAACCGGGTGCGATCGCGGTTGGAATACATGCGGTTGCGCCCGCCCGGACCTGCACGGGTGGGGCTGAGCAAGCCCATGTCCTCGTAAAACCGGATGGCCCGAGTGGTCAGATCGAATTCTTTGGACAGTTCGCTGATGGTGAAGGTGGTCGCCATGACGACATCTTTTTTTGACGTTGACGTAAACGTCAATTATGGTAGCGCACTCATGAACACCCTGGAATCCGAACTGGCCTACCCTTTGGGCGATACCCTGCCCAAGCCTACAGAACCCTTACAAATTGCGCCGGGGGTGTTCTGGGTGCGCCTGAGCCTGCCGTTCCAGCTCAACCACATCAACACCTGGCTGATCCGTGACCAGGTGGAAGACCAGCCGGGCTGGTGCGTTGTGGACTGCGGCGTGAACCAGGCCAGCAGCCGCGAGCAATGGGAAGCCATCTTTGACCAGCACCTGGAAGGCTTGCCTGTGCTCAGGGTGGTGGTCACGCACATGCACCCCGATCACATTGGCTTGGCGCAATGGATTGGCCAGCGCTGGCAAGCCCCCATGTGGATCAGCAGCACCGAATTCATGACGGCACGCGCGGTCCTCGCCAAGGAGCGAACGCAAGGCGGCGAGCTGGCCGCGCGCTTTTTTGCGCGTCATGGCCTGCGCGACGAGGCGGCCTTGGAGCGGGTGCGCACACGCGGCGACGAGTACCGGGGCATGGTGCCCTCGCTGCCCGATCAGCACCACAGGCTCATGGACCAGTTTGTATTGAGCCTGGGTCAGACCGATTGGGTTTGCCATGCAGGCTATGGCCACTCACCCGAGCACATGGCCTTGCACTGCGCTCAGCAGTCCATCCTCATCTCGGGTGACATGGTGTTGCCGCGCATCTCCACCAATGTGAGCGTGTTCGAATCTGAACCCGAGGGCGACCCGCTGCTGCTGTACATGCAGTCGCTCGAGCGGCTGCGTCAACTCCCCAGCGAAACGCTGGTGCTGCCCTCGCATGGACGGCCTTTCAAGGGGTTGCATCGCCGCATCGACCAGCTGCAAGCGCATCACCATGACCGGCTCGCCGAGTTGATGGCGGCTTGCGCCAACGCATCGCTCAGTGGCATGGATGCGGTGGAAGTGATGTTTGCTCGCGACCTCGATGCCTACCAATTGCCGTTTGCCTTGGGCGAAGCCGTGGCCCATTTGCACACGCTGTGGCATCAGGGTCAGTTGAAGCGCACTTGCGATGCCGATGGGGTGTACCGCTTCAAAGCCAGGGCGGAATGGATTCGGTCCTGAGGGCTTTGCGCTGGCCCTGGTAGTCGGGCACCACGCTGGCCACGGTGTCCCAGAACTGGGGGCTGTGGTTCATGACCCGCAAATGGCTGAGTTCATGCACCACCACATAGTCAATCACAGAAGGCTTGAAATGGATGAGCCGCCAATTGAGGCGGATGCGCCCATCGGCGCTGGCCGTGCCCCAGCGGGTGTTGGCACTGCTGAGTGACAAATGGGTCCAACGCACCTGCAAGCGTGGCGCGAAATGGTCCAGGCGATCGGTGAACAGCTGACGCGCCATTTGCATCAGCCAGGCCTGGGTGGCATCGCGGATTTGGGCGGCGCTGGCTTGCTGGCTCAGGCCCAAATGCAAATGCCATTGGGCAGATTCATCGGCCAGGCTGCTGCGCAACGCCTGGTCAAAGGCCGCATGTTGCAAGGTGGGGTCCAGCACCAGGCGCAAGTGCTGACCCAGATAGGGCACCAGGGCACCGTCTTGCCACACGATGGCCTGAGCCAGGTGGTCTCGCCGGGCTTGCTGTGCTTCACCCAATTTGCGAATGATCCAGCTGGCTCGCTCGCGCAAGGCGGCTTCGATTTCAGTGCGACCCACCCAACGGGGTGCGCGCACCTCCAGACCGTCTTGACCCACCAGCATGCCAATGGTTTTGCGCCGCGCATGCTGATGGTGGTAGAGGACTTCCATGCCTTGCAAGTCAATGCGGCGATTGGCCTTGGGATGATGAAAGCCGATGGCGGCGTTGTCGGTGAGCAGGGCCTGGGTTTCGGTGAGCGGCGGCTTGCCCCGTTGCGATTCGGGTTCGGCCTGCGGGGCAGGGGGCGAAAAGAAGTCCAGCGCGAGTTGGAACAACTTGCCCATCGTGCGTTAGCCCGAGGTGTGGGGGGATGAAGCCGAGGTGGCGCTGGCGCCGGGGTAGGCCTCGGGATCGAGCCGCTGCATCTCCGCTTCGATCCAGGCTTGCACGCGCAGCGTGATGGCCTCGGGGGTTTGTCCAGCCGTGTCGATGGGGGCACCGATGCTCACCTCGACCACGCCGGGGCGCTTGAGCAGCGCGCGTCGCGGCCAGCACTTGGCGGAGGTGACCGCAATGGGAATGACCGGCACGCCCACCTCGATGGCCAGGCGCGCACCCCCCGATTTGTATTGACCGACTTGGCCACGCGGGATGCGCGTGCCCTCGGGAAACATGATGACCCAGGTGCCCTTGGCCAGCAGCTTGCGGCCACGCTCCACGACTTTTTGAAAGGCCTTGGCGCGCTGCGAGCGGTCGATGTGCACCATGTCGAGGCGGCCAATCGCCCACCCAAAAAACGGGATGGTCAGCAATTCTTTTTTGAACACATAGGCCAAGGGGTGGGGCATGATGACGGGCATCAAAAAGGTTTCGTAGGTGGACTGGTGCTTGACCAGGAGCACCGCAGGATCCTCATGCCCCTTGGGCAGATGGGCCTGGCCATGAATACGATAGCGAATGCCCAGCATCCAGCGCGCGCTGGCGATGCACAGCTTGAGCCAGGCAACGGCCACGCCATAAGCGCGCGACTTGCCGTTGGGCAAAAGGCTCACACCCAGCAGGATCAGGGCATAGGGCATCACGGTGATGCCCATGAGCAAAAGATGCAGCCAGGAGCGAAGCGCGCTCATGGCGCATGGGCTCCGGACTTGAGGTGTTCGCGCGCCAAAAACCAGTCGGCAAAGGCCAGCAAGTCTTCGTGCACCCGCGTGTTGGCGGGGAAGTGCTCGGACAGTGGGCGATCGCGAAAGGCTTCGCCTTTGCCGGTGAGCACGAGATGGGATTCGCACCCGAGGGCATCACCGGCTTGCAGGTCGCGCAGGCTGTCGCCCACGTTGGGCACGCCGTCGAGCGGGCGGCCATAGCGTTCTCTGATTTGCTCAAAGAGACCAGAGGCCGGCTTGCGGCATTGGCATGCGTCTTCGGGTGTGTGGGGGCAGAAAAAAATTGCATCCACTTTGGCGCCAACCGCAGCGAGCGCACGGTGCATTTTTTCGTGCATGGCGTTGAGCGTGGCCATGTCAAACAGGCCTCGCCCCAGCCCCGACTGATTGGTCACCACCACCACATGCCAGCCTGCATGGTTGAGGCGTGCAATCGCATGCAAGGCATTGGGATAGGGCGACCACTCGTCGGCTGACTTGACGTAGTCGTCACTGTCGATGTTGAGGGTGCCATCGCGGTCGACGATGACGAGCTTGGGGGTAGAGGCCATCCCTGTCTCCGATCAGGCCAGACGGGAAAGATCGGCCACGCGGTTCATGGCCTCGTGCAAGGCCTTGAGCAGGCTCAGGCGGTTGAGTCGCACGGCGGCATCGTCGGCGTTGACCATGACATCGTCAAAGAAAGCGTCGACGGGACCCCGCAAAGCGGCCAGGGTTTGCAGGCTGGCGGTGTAGTCGCCGGCTTGGAATTGCTGGCTGGCTTGGGGCACCAGGGTTTGCATGGTGGCGTGCAACTGGCGTTCGGCTTCCTCGTGGAACAAGGCGGTGTTGACCTGGGCCAAGGTGGTGGCCTGCTCGTCGGCTTTTTTGAGGATGTTGCCAATGCGCTTGTTGGCCGCGGCCAGGGCAGCGGCCTCGGGCAGCATGGCAAAGGCGCGCACGGCAGCGAGGCGATTGGGCACGTCGCTCAGGCGTTGCGGGCGCAAGGCCAGCACGGCCTCGACTTCCTGCGCGGAGTAGCCTTGATCGCGCAAGCTGCCCGCGAGGCGGTCGAAGATGAAGGACTGCACCGATTCGACGACGGCATCGGCCTTGAGGCCTTCGAGCACAGGCTTGGCCCAGGTGGCCGCTGCGGCGCTGGCCTGAGCTTGCTGGGTCAGGTTGTGTTGGATGACCTGTATGGCCAATTGGATCAAGGCCCCCACATCCACGTGCAAGTCTTTTTCAATGAGCATGCGCATCACGCCCAGCGCATGGCGGCGCAGCGCAAACGGGTCTTTGTCACCCGTGGGCAGGTTGCCAATGCCAAACATGCCCACCAGGGTCTCGAGCTTGTCGGCCAAGGCCACGACCACGCCCACGGTGTTGCGGGGCAGTTCGTCGCCCGCGAAGCGGGGCTTGTAGTGGTCTTCGATGGCAGCGGCCACCTCGTTGCCCAAGCCATCGTGGCGGGCATAGTAGCCGCCCATGATGCCTTGGAGCTCGGGGAATTCGCCCACCATGTCGGTGAGCAAATCGGCTTTGGCCAGTTTTGCGGCGGTGTCCACGGCCTGGATAAAAGCAGGCTCTTGGCCTTGGGGCAACAAGGCGGCGATGCCTTTGGCCATGGCACGAACCCGCTCGGTGCGCTCGCCCTGCGTGCCCAGTTTGTTGTGATAGACCACCTGATGCAGGCCTGGCACGCGCGAAGCGAGGGTCTTCTTGCGGTCTTGGTCGAAAAAGAATTTGGCATCGGCCAGGCGTGGGCGCACCACGCGCTCGTTGCCGCCAATGACCGCCGACGCATCGGCGGGGCTGATGTTGCTCACCACGAGGAACTGGTGGGTGAGCTTGCCGGATGCGTCGAGCAAGGGAAAGTATTTCTGGTTGGCCTTCATCGTGAGGATGAGGCACTCCTGGGGCACATCGAGGAACTGCTTTTCAAATTCGCACACCAGGACGTTGGGGCGTTCCACCAGGGCGGTGACTTCGTCGAGCAAGGCATCGTCGTCGATGGGGCGAACGCCGCCGCCCACACGGGCTGCGGCGGCATGGAGTTGACGGACCATCTCGGCGCGACGCTGATCGAAGCCGGCGATCACCGAGCCTTCTTGAGCCAACTGGGCCTCGTAGTCATCTGCCTGACGGATGACCACGGGATCCACAGCGGCTTCGAATCGATGCCCGTGGGTGATGCGGTCGGCTTTCAGACCCAAGGTCTGAATGGGCACCACCTGGTCGCCATGCAAAGCCACCAGGCGATGCGCGGGACGCACAAAGTGAACGCTGCTCCAGCCGGGCAACTCGCAATCGGTTTCGAGCTGATAGCTCATCACCTTGGGGATGGGCAATCGACTCAGAGCGGCATCCAGGGCGGTTTGCAAGCCGGTGGCGAGGCTCGCGCCTTTGACCATGCTGTCGTAGTAGAGGGTCTCGGCCTTGCCGTCGCTTTGACGCTGGAGCTGCGGGACCACGCTGGCCACCTCGCTGGCGGCCACACCCAGTGCGGCGAGTTTTTTGATGAGTGCGGGCGTGGCCTGACCGCTGGCATCCAGCCCCACGCTCACGGGCATGAGCTTTTGCTGCACGGGCTTGTCTTGCGCCTGGGCTTGCACCCGCGTGATGTGTGCGCCCAGTCGGCGGGGCGAGGCAAAGGGGGTGATCGCCGAGTCCTTGGACAACAAGCCAGCGGCCTGAAGCTGATCGAACAAGGTGGAGGCAAAGGATTCGCCGAGTTTTTTCAAGGCCTTGGGGGGCAGTTCCTCGACAAAGAGTTCAACGAGGAGGCTGGGGGCATTCATGTGGGCGTCCTCTGCTTAAGCGGCTTGGCGTTCGATTTGAGCCACCCATTCGCGAGGGGCCATCGGGAAGCCCAGGCGGGCACGACTGTCGTAGTAGCTCTGGGCGACACTGCGCGCGAGGTTGCGGATGCGGCCAATGTAGGCGGCGCGCTCGGTCACGCTGATGGCGCCGCGCGCATCGAGCAAGTTGAAGGTGTGGGCAGCCTTGAGCACTTGCTCATAGGCGGGCAACGCCAGCTGTTGCTCCATGAGGTACTTGGCCTGTTTTTCGTGGGCGCTGAAGGCTTGGAACAAGAACTCGGTGTCGCTGTGCTCGAAGTTGTAGGCCGATTGCTCTTTTTCGTTTTGCAAATAGACGTCGCCATAACTCAGGCCTTCGGTCCAGACCAGGTCATAGACGTTGTCCACACCTTGCAAATACATGGCCAGGCGCTCCAGGCCATAGGTGATCTCGCCCGTGATGGGTTTGCAATCGATGCCGCCGACTTGCTGGAAGTAGGTGAACTGGGTCACCTCCATGCCATTGAGCCAAACCTCCCAGCCCAAGCCCCATGCGCCCAGCGTTGGGTTTTCCCAATCGTCTTCCACAAACCGGATGTCGTTTTTCTTCAGATCAAAACCCAAGGCTTGGAGGGAGCCCAAATACAAATCCAGGATGTTGGAGGGCGCAGGTTTGAGCACCACCTGGTATTGATAGTAGTGCTGGAGCCGGTTGGGGTTCTCGCCGTAGCGACCGTCTTTGGGGCGGCGGCTGGGTTGAACATAGGCGGCCTTCCAGGGCTCCGGACCGATGGCACGCAAAAACGTGGCGGTGTGGCTGGTTCCGGCGCCGACTTCCATGTCGTAGGGCTGCAAGAGCGCGCAGCCTTGCTTGTCCCAGTAGGTCTGCAATTGAAGAATGATTTGTTGAAAGGTCAACATGGGGGCCGTCCAGCCGTTGGTGCAACAGGCCATTTTAAGGTTTGAACCTGGTCCTTTCGCCTCATTCCGGGCTGGGTATTTTTGCCCTTGTGAACAGCAGCCCCGAGAGGAACAAACCCACCGCAGCCAAGATCCACAAAGGCATGTGGCCCCATCGCCCTGCCCACTGGGCATAGAGGGTTGGCGGTTCGTCCACACCCCTGTAGTCCAGGGTCATGCTGGCCCTTTGCGACTTGGGCAGCCGGCCGGTGACCTGGCCCGTGTCGTCAATCACCGCCGACCAACCGGTGTTGGTGGCCATGAGCATGGGGCGACGCAATTCAAGCGCACGCATGCGGCCGATGATGAGGTGCTGGTCCAGCGCCTTGCCGTCTCCAAACCACGCCAGGTTGCTGATGTTGACCAAGGCCGTGGGGTGCGATGCATTGGCCTGGAAGAGTTTGGCCATTTCTTCACCAAACAAATCTTCATAACAAATGCCCAGGGCGTAGACATGCTGGCGATGCACAAAAGGATTGCGGGTGCCCTGTCCTTCGGTGAAGTTGGAATAGGGGATGTTGAGCCACTGGTTGATCCAACTCAGGGCGGGCGGTGTGAATTCACCAAACGGCACCAGGTGCTGCTTGTGATAGGCCAGGACTTGTCCCCCCATCCAGCCCCATGCGGCATTGGCATAGTCGTCGCCCTTTTGTTCCATGGTGCCAATGATCACCGCCTGGTGAGGCAACTTTGGAATGCCCGATTGAGCCAAGGTGTCCTTGAAAGCCTCTCGGCTGCTGATCTGCGCCAATGCGGTTTCGGGAGCGAGGATGAGGTCAGCGCCGCTGGCTTGCATCTGCTGGAGATACCACTGCGCCTCTTCCTTGCCGCCGTCCTGGAATTTCTTGATGGGGTCGACATTGGCCTGCAGCAGCGTGACGGTTTGCGCGAGGTCGCTGGAGCCCAGGCTTGTGAGTGCGGGAGACCAGGCCAGGCTCAGGGGGAGGAGAAGATGGGTCAGCGCCTGGTACGACCAGCTGGCGTTGGCACGAAGGCGTGAGACGGCCATCAGAGCGGCCAAGCCTGCGCTCAGGGCAGTGATGCCCATGACGCCCACATAGGGCGCGGTGATTTTGAGCAGGCCGTCCGTGTGGGCATAGCCCGGACTGCCCCAGGGGAAACCGGTGAACCAGGTGGCTCGCGCCAATTCGGCCAGTGTCCAGGCGCAGG
>JACCDW010132765.1_pt1 | contig 10348 bp, 9 predicted proteins | sample 7449781 | NCBI WGS metagenome assembly JACCDW01 (sample SAMN15323449, study PRJNA562643) | freshwater metagenome | isolation source: river surface water | place: USA:Blue River Watershed | collected 2017-08-18 | reverse complement strand
CAAGTCTTGGCAACAGTAGTCTCGCAGCACGCTCGCCAGACCTACGAGCATGTTGAAAAAATGCCTGTGTCGGCGACGTCCCAAATCCTAGATCGGGATGGATCACAAAATCTGCATTTTTTAGCTCGGGATCAATTCGGGCTCGCCGTCTGGCCTCTCGCTCGAGCCTTTCGGTAGACGTGTTGGCAGGGGCCGTTCCAGGAATCGCAGTCACATCCACGGCGATTACAAATCTTGCGCCTGCCTGCCGAGCTGCACGAACAGCGACAGGAAGTGATTCATCGCCGTCTTCATATTCCACACCTTGTATACCTACTGGCGAAATAATTTGGCTCACGGCACTGGAAGCCCTGACGGCGACGCCTGCGTTGCCAGACTGGAAAAAAACAGCTTGCTTGTCGTTAAGGCGCGTAGCTACCGCGATGAATTTTCTAGGCATGACTTCAATGCGTGGGCTACGCAGACGATCGTTCACAAAGTCCTGAAGCCTTTGACCATGGATCCACCCACGATCAGCAAAAATTGAAAAGTCGAAAACTGTCAGCGGGCCGCCTTCCCGGGACAAATCGTCAATTTCCGATGCGTTGTAGCCGTTCGCCCAGAAGGCTCCGATCAAGGAGCCGACACTGGAGCCCACGACCAGGTCGTATTCGATGCCTGCTTCCTCGAGAACCTTCATGACTCCGATATGCGCATAGCCGCGCGGCCCGCCGCTGCCTAAGACCAGAGCAACTTTAGGTGGTGGATTCATAGTTGCCACCGAATCCATTGCAACAGGACTGTCAGATTGTGTGTAATTGAAGCTCGCGCAACCGGAAACTTGCGTAAGCGCAAGAACCATGACTGCAGCTCGCAGCGCCGGCCAAGCGATTTCAAGCGACATAGTTGATGAACTCATCTGACTTGCCCGACTCCAAAGCAGTTTGAATCATGAACATCATGAAATCCTTGGAATGCGCCTGCACGCCTTTTGTAAGCACCAGGTGCTGCATGACGTTGGAGTGCTCGATTGTTGCCAACCCATGTAAGGCAGACCAGATGAACATGGCCTCGAGTTCAGCCTGCTTTTTTGCTCCCTTTTTTTTGCCGTGCAATTTCAAGAGATTTTGCCTCAGCACATCAAACGCATGGACAGCATGCTTGACCAGTTCTGGGTGAGCAGCAGGCTCGGGCCAGGGCGTTCCAAACATCAAACGGTATTCCAAGGGCATCCGAGCGGCATAAGCCATATAGGCCTCACCCATCCCCCGAAGCTCATCATCCGGTTGTGCTTTGGCGCTTTGATCCAAGAAACCGGCAAAGTCTTCGAAACATCTGCGCATGATTTCAGCCAGCAGATGGTCACGACTGGGAAAGTGACGGTAGGGAGCTTGATGCGAAATATCCAGCCTCCTGGCGATATCCCGCATACTCAGAGCCTCGACGCCCCGTTCTGAGATCACTTCTCTGGCTGCTTGAATGCAGGCCTCTTTTAATTCCAAATCGTTGATGGTTTTGGCCATGTAGGTTCCTGTTTCACCGGGGCAGATGCTGGGTCATTGACCCCATAACGGAACTCATGATTTTCACGCGGAGCCAGCGGGGTACGGTCGACAAAGCTAGCGCCAAGCCCTTGGCCAGCACTCCTGGGTAAATGATTTTTTTTCGCCCGAGCGCGGCCAGCGCCTGCCTCGCTACCAAGTCGGGAGATGCCGTCTTGCTCATTTGCAAGCCGGCACGATTGGCGAAGCCGGTTTCGACGGGTCCAGGGGCAGCTAGCAATAGGTCCAAGCCACTACCCAACCACTCTTGCTGCAAACCCTCGCCCAGAGTGTGAACATAAGCTTTTGTGGCGGCATAGTGGGCTGATCTTGCGACTCCCTGAGTCGCCACTATCGAACTGAGCAAAATCAAGCCACCAGACCCTTTGTTTTTGAATTTCCGACCAAAGTGATGCACCAGCCGGGTGACCGCTATGCCATTGACGCCGAGCATGTTCATTTCGGTCTCGATCTCAGCGTCCAAAAAATTGCCTGCTGTACCAAACCCCGCATTGCAGACCAGCAACCCCATGTCGAGCTTGTCTGTTATTTCCAGTAACCCGTCCAGTTGTTCTGCACTTGAAAGATCCGCAACGATCACTGGGCACAGGACTTTGTATTTGGCCTCCAGCGCCCTGGCCAATGCATCCAACCTATCTTGCCTACGCGCCACGAGCACAACATTCATGCCCGCCTTTGCCAACTCCTCAGCAAAACATTGCCCAATCCCCTCCGATGCGCCTGTCACCATTGCATATGCCCCATACCGTTTAGGCAGCGCTTTCAAGCAATTTTCTTTCATAGTGGATATTCATTTGTTGACAGTGTCTACATATTAAATCAAAATAGATGACAGTGTCAACATAAGGTACCTCATGCCAACAATTCGCTTTGGACAGTCGCCGTCGTGGATAAATTTTGATGTGACTGCGCTCTCACCTGCATCACGGTTTTTGTTGATATACGGCGCATTAATGTGTGTAGCTTGCGGCCTAACCTATCTTCTTTCGCTCAACGATATGCGCTCCTTACGCGAAGTGGGCGTCTGGGTCAAACCCATGAAATTCATGGCGGCCACGGCTTTGTTTGCATGGACTACCGTTGTGCTGACCGAATGGGTCAATGCACCTCTCTCTCATGGAAAGGCTTACCTAGGTATCTGTACATTGCTGGTGGTAACGTCCTTGTTCGAGGTGGCATACATCACCTACCAGGCTTCTCAAGGCGATGCATCGCACTACAACACCAGCGATCCTTGGAACGCAGTCATGTTTGGCCTGATGGCAATAGCGGCGGTAGGGCTCACCGCATCACAAGGCTGGTTGGCATGGGAGATCTGGAAAGCACGAAGTACCGATTCACTGTCAGTGGCAACATGGGGTGTCATCATTGGTTTGACGCTCACCTTCGTACTATCCACCATCAGCGGATTTTTATTGGGTGGAAACCAGCCGCCTGAAGGAGCAGGTTTACCGCTGGTCGGCTGGCATCTCTACAAGGACATCCGCCCCTCTCATTTTCTGGGAGTACATGCCCAGCAACTGATTCCACTGTGGGCCATCTTCGTTGATCGTTTCTTGGCAAACTACTCAACCCAAGCATTAACTGCTGGGGCAAGTCTTTATGTGATTGTGTGGGCGGTACTGACTTGGAGCAGTTTGAGCGCTTGAACCGAAAAGGACTCGATGTAATTTGTTGGATGACCGCTCTTGGCCGATAAAAGTCATGAGCTAAGAATGTTTGAACAAGGTTCTGGACTAACTAATTTTAAATTGCCTAAATAGACAAAAGATAGAAATCTCCTAGATCATGGATCTAAGAGCGAACGTAGCCCTACAGCGAAAGAACTTACTCGTGGTGCAAGAAAATTTTTGTCGGCATCGCTGCATCTAGTATTAGCTTGAATTCGGAAGCGATCATTAAGCAGCCTAATTAGGCTGCTTTTTATAGCCATTAGCGCAGGATCTTTATCGCAGCACTTCTGCAATAAATATAAAACATAGGCTTCGGCCGTCAGTGATAGCTTGGAAGGCTTCATATGTACTGGGCAATAACAAAGCAGCAACCCCAGCGCATCCCGATGCCTTAGTCTTGATAAGCGTCGGATGCCCTGCACATTTAGAAGTCCTAAGCCAGCATGGAGTGCTGATTTCTCTGCGAAATGACGTGCATTCAGACGACTAGTCACTTCAATAGATATCGAACCTCGTTGATCTCCTTCATGTGTTGACCTCAGAGGTTGCATCAGAGCAGTCCACAAAATTGATGTGAACGCTTCATTAGCACCTGGCACGAGCGCCTCCGCGCGCTCAACTAAGGGTGGCAGTGCACCTACGGCTTGACTTAAGCCACGCTTACCTTGGGCAACTTTAGATAGAGAGAACGGTTGCGAGTACCCAAGCAAATCTTGTCGGCGAGTGACATTTAGATGCGGGGACAACCGTCTCTCCAAGCTTGCATAACTCTCTTCTGGCAATTTGGATTTAACAAACAGCACCCAATACCGGTCTCGCAACACAAGTGCCTCGTCCTTAGTTTTAGGCCCTCTGCGATGAGGCTGCTTTTGCTTATTCATCAATAAATCATCCCACAGTCACGAATTTATTTGATATCAAGACTGTTGGACTAAACAAGTTTTATTTGAAAAAATTTGCAACCAATCGATCAGTGACCTTCTCTTTCGTATCAACAAGCTAGATGCATCAGACCGAATCGAATCCATCAATTAATTGCCGTACCGTTTTAGCGGCGCCGGATAAACACGTTCAATTTAGAACTGCTGATGAGGTGTGGGCACAGCTACGAGCTGGTGGCCTATCCGCAAACGAATGGGCGAAGCAACATGGCTTCGAACCCACGCTTGTTTACAGCGTTCTCTCTGGCAACCGTAAATGCCTTCGAGGCAAATCCCACGAAATCGCAAAAGCCTTAGGACTGAAATGACTGAATCAACTAACCCACAAGGACCATAAAAAAATAGACCCCGAAACGGTTGCAGCCGCCACGGGGTCTTGCCAAGCACCGCAGGGAGTCGTAATCCAGCAGCTATCGACATGCATAGCTTAATCGCCATACAGGCGTGGATGCAACTCTCTTTTTGCCTAACTTTGCCTAATCAGGCGCCGCTTTAATGGATCAAAGAGTTGTGTTTCATAAAACATTACCCCACTAATTTCGCACAACGCTTGCTAATACAGCTGCGTACATGGTTGTGCGTATTCAAAACGTCTATTCACTAAGGAGCCTACAAGAAACAGAACCACAAAAAACAAACGCCGACCACCCTTTCGGGTGGCCAGCGCTGCCAACTTCCGTTTGAAAAGAAGCTTAAGGATTGAGCCCCTGAGGTGAATTTTCACTCTAGTTGGTATCGCCGTCAAGTCTCGCCCCAACGTTTCTGCAAACCAGAAGCGATGGGGTTGTATTGCCCAACTGGAGTTAAAAATGACACGTAAAGTCGTTACAGGATCCCCACACCGTGAGGTGGGGTTAGTTAATCCTCGGTGGTTAATCAACCACCCGATTCATCACGAATCTCACCTCGAGCGTCGCTTCGTCATGGCAGCACTTGCCTGCCCTGTCGTGACAGACATCGTTCATCAACCCATCAAAGTTGAACTTGATAACGGCGGAACTTACACGCCTGACTTCTATGTCGAGCTTGCCGATGGCGATGGGGTGTACATCGAAGTTAAGCCAACGAAGTTTTTACCTAAGCATCAAGAAACACTTGAAGCTGCGGGTGAAGTACTGGCTAGGCAAGGCAAAAAGTACTTAGTCATCACCGATTCAGAAATTGACCGTGATGGCCTAGGCAAGCGGGCCATCTTATTGATGCGCTACGCCCGCATGCAACTGGATCCTGAAACAGTGCATCACTGCATCCGTCTGGTTGAAACGATGGCGACGCAAGACCCAACCCTCAGGGAACTTTTAGCAGAAGGCCTGAGTGAAGCCGAGATCTGGAACCTCGTCGCGCGTCACGAACTGCGCATCCCACCAGGCATTCACCTTGAAGCGAATACGCCTGTGTCAATTAACAACCAAAAGGAGAACTGCCATGATCAGCTATGCGCGTGGTTTGGTGTTGAAGCACGGTGATCGCCTGATGGTGTTCAAAAACAAACTGGACGAACATCGCATTCAGTTTGAGTACACAGACAACGGCCAGTACGTCACCGAGACCATCGGTGAGAACTACCGGGCAATCAGAAGCGGCAAGTACAGCTTGTCGCAATCTCCGCTTGTTGCCGGAGGCACGCCAGACGAGGAAGCATTTGTCACCTTGCCTGCGCACATTGAGCCCGATAAGGAAGCTGGCGTTGCGTACAAAACTAAGTACATCCGTGCAGCCATTAGAGAGAGGATCCCGCCCTGCTCGCTACCCAAGCTGCAAGAAATGATCGACCGTGTCTACGCAGGAATTCAAACAAATCAAAACCATGAGTTTTGCAATTTTCTGAAACCCTCTGCGCCAACGGTTCGTGAATGGATTCGCACCTATAAACGAAATGGGTCTATGGCTTATTCAGTTGTAGATAAGCGAGGCATCAAAAAAGCTAGGCGACGCATCAGCACAAAAGCCAATGATGTGCTGGACGAAATGATCCAGAAGCACTATCTCAAACTGAGAGGCGAGAGCGTACAAACGACACACCGACTCCTAGAGCGAGAAATTCGTGCAATCAACATGAACGAAGGTCAAGATTTGAAGTGCCCTTCGCTAAGCACATTAAATCGCCGCGTTAACGAGCTACCAAAGATGCTGGTCGATCGGCATCGATATGGTTCAGCCTATGCCAAAAACAAATGGCGCTACAGCATGCATGGTGACCAAAGCACCCGCATCATGGAGCGGGTTGAAGTTGATCACACAATGCTCGACATCTGGGTCCTTGACCCGATTACCGGCCTGCCTCTAGGTCGACCTTGGGTCACGATCCTGATTGACCGTTATTCAGGCTACATATTGGGATTGCATGTGAGCTTTTATGGGCCTTCTGCATCCACGATTGCCAGTGCCCTACGCATGTCCATAGAACCCAAAGACTTGCTATGCCAAGCAATTCCTGGGCTTCAAAACTCATGGACTGTCTACGGTGTTGCCGAGCTTTACGTGATGGACAACGGCAAGGAAATGCACTCGCACCGATTCCGTCGAATTGGCTGGGAGTTGCAGACCGACTTCATCTACAACCCCGTTCGTCAACCTTGGCTTAAGTCCTCCATTGAGCGAACCATGATGGAGGTCTGCCGAATCCTGCCCGCGCAAGGCAGGGTACACACTCCCATTAAAAATTCACTAGCACCTGACCCGAAAAAGACAGCAACCGTTCTGTTCGACGATTTGTGTGATGGCTTGCTGATGTGGGCTGTGGACGTATACCCACTACGAATCAATCGAAGCACACTTACCCGCCCCATTGATTTATGGAACGAGGGGCTTCAAAGCACGCCCCCAGTCGCCTTGCCGCACTCGACCGAAAACCTCGACATCACGATGGGGATCTCAATGGAGCGTGTTGTAAGTGGTGACGGCATGACGTATCAGTACATGGGCTACAACAGCTTGGAACTCCGTGACTATTGCCGAGGCAACAACCGGACATTTCGAACAGAAGTGCGCGTGATACCGGACGACATCAGCTATGCCTTTATCCACCTACCCAAAGAGAAGCGTTGGATCAAAGCAGAACTTGTGCGCCCCACCTACGAGTTCGCCAACAACATTTCGTTGCTGCAACACCAACTCATCCGCAAAGAGGCAGGCCAAAAGCTCACTCAGAAAAATGCGGAAGAGGAGCTCAACAACGCGTGGCACCGCCTGCGTGACCGATGGAGTTTGGCGGTTTCAAGAGGAAAGGCTTTGAAACGAGAAACAGACCTGATTCGTTTGCAAAACCTCACGTCTGCACGTCTGCTCAGCAAACCTGGTCTCAGCCAATCCATGGAAGTGCCAGAAGCCAGTGACGCCTTAAAGCTCAACTTCAACGAAATCACACCCTTTAAATCATTCCGAATTGATGAGGAATAACCATGAACTTGTCAGATTACGTTCCCCCAAATGAACTGCAAATCAAGGCCATGCAGGAAGTTCAAAGAACGGTCGTGCAGCACGAAGCAATGACCAAAATCATTGACGACGTGGTGGCCATGGCCACCATGATGCAGTCCGTTCGTTCGCCCTCAGGCATCTTGATACAAGCTGAACCAGGAATGGGTAAAACGCTCATCTTGCAACTCGTTCGAGACGAAGTGAATCAACGTCTCAAGCGAGGATTTGGTGAGCAAAAAACCCTCTCTATCAATTTGGATGCTGCGGTTGATGTTGTCCGCATGGCTGGGCTTTTTGCCCATGCATTGGGTTACTCAGCCTTGCCAACGAGTACGCGTCTAGAGCGGATGAACAACATGATCGAATCCGCAATGACGCGCCTAGAGCCCGTAGTAGCAACGGTTGACGAGACCCAGCATATTTGTGAAGGCAACCGAGACATCACCGCACGAAGCGTGACCGATTGGGTCAAAGTGCGGATGGATCGATTCAACTTTGCAACCGTTTGTGCTGGCACCGTAGGTCTTGATCGGCTGTGCACCATCAATCCGCAGTTCACCAGCCGGGCTAGCGCCAACTACATCCTAGAACCCTTCCACTGTGACCAAGCGTGGTTGAGCCTCTTGGATGGCTTTGCAAAAAGTATTGAAACGGTCAATATGCGCTTGATCAGTCAAGGTGCCGCCAAAAAACTGCATGCAGCCTGCAAGGGGAACATGCGCTCACTCAAACGCATACTGACCTATGCAGCTGAGTCGGCGTCACTCAATCCGGCTCAACAACTGCAGATGAAGGACCTGGAATACGCCTACAACAGGCACGCAGGTGCAGCGGCCTACCACTCCAACCCCTTTAGAGCTGTTTAAGGGGGCGCGATGACAGAGACAGTCCCTTCACAAGAGGGGCTGGTCTTTCCTCTGGTACCTAAACCGTACCCAGAGGAAAGCATCAGCTCATGGGTAATCCGTTTTTGCGGCGCCTATCAATGTGGTTTCAAACGCCTTCAAGATCTCACGGGCATCCGAGTCAGTGGAAACGACTGGGATCAAGGTTTGGCCCAAGAGCTGCTTGACGGCCTTTTACGGGCCACAGGCGTTCTTAAATCAGACTTTGGCTATCGGCCAATCAACAAAACATTTCTAGAGAGCATCGGCTTTAAGCTCTTGCCACGGTATTGGCAAGACAAGCCTGCTTATGCGTGGTGTCCTACCTGTTTTGACGAAGACCATGAGCCTTACTTGCGCTGGCAGTGGCGGTACCGCAACTACACACATTGCACAAAACATCGCACCTTATTGCGCGACACATGCACGGCTTGCGGAGCAAGGTATCCAGTGCATCGGTCGCTGCTCCAGGTCAGGTCATCTGGCGCACACATCGACAACTTAGGTAGCTGCCAGAACTGCGGCACGCCTTTAGGGCGCAAACGTGCAAGCACTTACAGCAGCCTGTTTGGTCGTGGAACCTCGTTTGGTCACACATGGCCAGATGCCATGTGCGATGAGACCATTCACTTCGATTTCAAAGTGCAGCGTTTTCCTGAGCCTGCACCTCACCCAGTCTTTGCTTTGTTTGGGTTGTGTAAAAAGCCACCCGCACGCGATTTGGGATCAAGTTGGAGCAAGAACTTAACTCCCAGCAGTCGTTTGATCTTGGCACGGGCATTGATGTCTGTTCGCAGAGAAATGCGGCGCGAGAAAGTTCAACGTCTTGGCAAGGTGTTTTTATGATCAACGACTATCGAGAAGCCCGTTTTCCGATTCGCTTGCCACTTGAGCCCGATGAATCAGGTCAAGGCTACCTACTAAGGCTGGGCGCTCTCAATGGTTTTGAGAAAGCCCGTCAAGCACTAACCGGCAAAGGATGGGGCAGCATGCCCACTGAGCTTGATGCGGAGCTTGTATCCCGCTGGTTTGGTGAAAGCGTCCCAAAACTTCGATGGGCGCTAGGGGCTGCTAATTCTTCAACCGCAAAAGGACGAACGTTCTATGGTGGACATCAGCTCTCGCGGCCCACTTTCATCAATCGAACTCAACCTCGTGTTTGCACAGCTTGCCTAGAGGAAGACGAGTACTGCAAGTTTTCTTGGGATCTCTCGTTGGTCACTGCATGCCATCAACATCAGATTGCTTTGATTGATCGGTGCAACGCTTGCCATACGGCGCTGCGCTGGAGGAGGCCCACCCCTTCAGTTTGCACCTGCTGGTCACCACTGCCTTTGAACGCTCCCACGTATCAACCTCAAATTGTAGAATTTGAGTTTGAAAGATGGGTTCAGTTGCAAATACGGTCGAAGTCACTGGATCACAACCTTTGTGCAGAAGCGCTTTCGATGCACAAAACTACACACCCGTCCTCCGCTCTGATGAAGATGATCTGGCCCATGTCACTCGATGCAGGGCTGCTCATCACCTATGCGCTGAGCACGGCAGCAGGCTCTCCTTTTGTAGCCCCATCGGCATCGCCAAGTAGTCGCCCCTCGCTGGAGCGCGCGCAAGCTGCACTCAATGCGGCGAATCAACTAGCCACCCAACTCCACGAGCAGCACTCTGCCCAGATGTACATCGGATCGTCAAAAAAGGCATTTGAACTAATCGCAAGCTGCCTGACGCACGACTTCAGTGCTGCTGATCGTGGATTCGCGCAGTCACTGTTGGCGATGCTGATCAAGCAATACAAGACTCAGCGATGGTCTAGCGCTAAGCCGCAGCTTTCGCAGTTATCGCTTTTTATTGCCGATGATGCAATCAATGCGACGTAGCCGATGTATCTT
>JACCDW010597046.1_pt1 | contig 10349 bp, 8 predicted proteins | sample 7449781 | NCBI WGS metagenome assembly JACCDW01 (sample SAMN15323449, study PRJNA562643) | freshwater metagenome | isolation source: river surface water | place: USA:Blue River Watershed | collected 2017-08-18 | reverse complement strand
TCGATGGCGGCCAGGGGGGCGCCCAGGATGTGATGTGCGTCGCTCATGAAGCCCTCTAGCGTAACCCAGCTGTTTAAAGGTTTCGTGACAAGCGATGGGGTGGCGATGTCGATGGCGGCGGTGGCGCCTGCGGCTGCCGACCGGGGGTTCGGCGCGGGGTTTACACCAAGGACAAAACCGCTTTTGGTCCCCATAATGGCAAAACAAAACCGGTTTTGAAACGAGAGACCATCACCTATGTCGATTCGCAAACTGGCCCAGTCGCTTGGCTTGTCGGTATCCACCGTGTCGCGGGCGCTCAATGGCTACAGCGACGTCAACGCCACCACCCGTGAGCGGGTGGAGCAGGCTGCGCGCGACATGGGGTACCGCCCCCATCCGGTGGCCCATCGCCTGGCAACTGGCCGCACCGGCGCCGTTGCGCTGGTCTCTCCCGTCTTGGGTTCCAGCCGATTCGACAACAGCTTCGCTCAAATGATGCACGGCGTGACCAGCCGGCTGGATGCTGCCGGTTACTACCTGTTGTCGATGGCCCTACCGGGTGACGATGCGGAACTGCCCAGCCTTCAGCGGCTGTTGGATGCGGGGGTGATCGATGGTTTGATCCTCACGCGTACTCGGCCACGGGATGCGCGCGTCACGCTGCTGCAGTCCCGCGGCATTCCATTCGTGACGCACGGCCGCACCCTGCACAACGAAGCGCATGCCTGGGTCGACACCGACAACGAGCGCGCCATGCGTCTGGCCATCGGGCGACTCGTTTCCCTGGGGCATCGCCGCATCGCCATGATCAACGGGCCGGGTGAACTCACCTTTGCGCTGTTGCGCCGCCAAGGCTTCATGCAGGGGGTGGTCGCAGCGGGCTTGGACCCTGCTCAGTGCCCAGTGGTGCACAGCGAACTCACGGCCGCTGCCGCGCAGGCGGTGGCTATCGATCTGCTCAATCCTTCTGACCGTAGCTTGCGCCCCACTGCGATTGTCTGTGCCAACGACGTGCTCGCCCTGGGCGCCTCCATGGCTTGTCGCCAGAGCGGGCTTCGCGTGGGGCAGGACATTTCGCTTACCGGTTATGGCAATTCTGAGTCTGCCGAGTTTGCCGACCCACCACTGACCACTGTGGATCACCAGGTATTTGAGAGCGGCACCCACCTCGCCGACCTGCTGTTGCGCCGAATGGCGGGTGAGGATGCGGCCACGCTTCACGAGCTGGAGCCTGTGCGCCTAATCGAGCGGGCCTCCATCGCCCCACCGCCATGAGTCGCTGGCCCGTTGTCTTGCTGGGCTGCCTGCTCGCGTGTGCTGGGCAGGCGGTGGTGTGGGCAGCCTCCACCACGGTCGTATCGACCCAAATGCGACCGGTGGAAGAGGCTGAAAAGATGCGCAAGCAGGTCCTCAGCGCCCTGCCGGGTTCGGTCAGCTTCCTACCAGAAGACGGAAACACGGTGTTGACGCGGATGCGAGCGGAACTCGCAGCGGCGCGCGGTCAGATCGATGTCCTGATCGCACTCGATGGGGAGCTCGCGCCGATCGATCAGGAAGGCGGGCTCCAGGATTTAGACGATCTGGTCACCCGGCTTTCTGCTTCCCGAACGTTCAGCCCCACCGCTTTGGAGTTGGGTCGATTGGGTGGCCACAGGCAGCGCTTCGTGCCACTCATGACCAACACCTTCATCATGGTGGCCAACCGCAAGGCCTTGCCGTATCTGCCGGCAGGAGCTGATCTACAGGCCTTGACCTATCCCCAGCTCTTGGCGTGGGCCAGGGCGATCCACCAGGCCACGGGGGAGCGCAAGCTGGGCTTTCCCGCCGGCCCCAGGGGGCTGTGGTGGCGCTTCTTCCAGGCGAGCTTCTATCCCAGTCACACGGGCGGCGTGGTCCGTTCCTTCAAGGGGCCGGAGGCCGAAGCGGCTTGGGCGCAGCTGCGTGAACTCTGGCAATTCGTGAACCACCGTTCTACCACCTACGCCTTCATGGAGGAGCCTTTGCGCACTGAGGAGGTGTGGGTGGCCTTCGATCACACCGCGCGCCTGTTGCCGGCCCTGATGGCCAGGCCCGACGACTTCGTGGCCTTCGCTGCGCCGGCGGGCGCCAAGGGCAGGGGGTTCATGCCGGTGATGGTGGGGTTGGCCATTCCCAAGAACGCCCCCGATCGCGCAGCAGCCGAGCGCGTCATCGACTTGTTGACCCAACCGTCGACCCAGTCTCGCCTGCTGTCGCTGTTCGGCTTCTTTCCCGTCGTACAGACCGATTCAGCCACCTTGCCGGCCGGCGTGAGGGTGGCCGCTTCGGGGATGGCCGCCACCTTGAACGCCCCCGATGGCGTCGCCTCTCGGCTGCCGGTTCAGCTGGGACGAAAGAACGGCGAGTTCAACAAGATCTACGTCGACACCTTCACCCGGATCGTGATCCGTGGCGAGGACATTAAGCGGGTGCTGCGTGAGGAGTCCCGCTGGCTCAACGATCTGCTGGAAGACGCGCGGATCCCGTGCTGGGCACCGGATGCGCCCAGCGGCCGTGAACCGTGCCGGGTCCAATGAACGCATCGCGCCTGCCTTACCTCTTGATCGCGCCCAGCGCGGTCTTCCTGGCACTGATCTTCGCCTGGCCTCTGGCGGAAACCGCGCTGCTGGCGTTTCGGACCGAAAGCGGCGACCTGACCTTGCGGTATGTGGAGCGCATGGTCGGTGATCTGAACTTCGTGCCCGCGCTTCGCAATACGCTGCTCCTGGTGGCGGTGGTGGTGCCGCTGCAGGTGGGCCTTGCGCTTGCCCTGGCCACGCTCTTGCAGCGGCTGCCCGGGGGACGCATGGGCTTCGTTTACATCTGGACGATTCCCCTGGGCGTGAGCGACCTGGCCGCCGGCCTGGCGTGGTTGGCCATCCTTACCGACCGCGGCTACCTCAGCCAGGCGCTCAATGCGCTGGGGTGGGCCAGCGGACCCGTGAACTGGTTGAGCTACCAGGACCCGATGGCCTTGTTCCTGTGCATCGTGATCGCGGAAGTCTGGCGCGCCACAGCGATCGTGCTGGTCATCCTGTTGGCCGGTTTGCAGGCCATTCCCAAGGAGTATCACGAGGCCGCAGAAGTCTTCGGCGCTACGCCATGGGTTCGGTTCTTCAAGATCACCCTTCCCTTGCTCAAGCCCAGTCTGCAGTCTGCCCTCATCCTGCGGACGGTCCTGGCATTCGAGGTGTTCGCGGTGGCCTATGCCTTGGCCGGACGCGACTTCCCGGTCCTCGTCGGTGAGGCCTTCAACTGGCAGGGTGCGTACCAGAACAGCCACGTGGCCTCTGCCTACGCCCTGCTCATCCTGACGCTTTCCATCGGATCGACCGTCCTTATCCTGCGCCTGCTGCGCATCAACCGGAAGGCCTTGGCATGAAGGGGCCAGCACGCGCCTTGATCCTGTGGGCTTTGGGTCTGTCGGTTTTCTGGATCCTGCCGGTCTACATCATCGGCATCAGTGCAATCGGCAGCCGTGAGGCGGCCACCGCTTGGCCCAAGTCGTGGTGGCCCGGTTCGTTTTCTTTGGAGAGTTTGAGCTACTTCCTGGCGTTCACCGGTGTCTGGAACGCGGTTCTCAACAGCGTCATCGTGGCCCTTATGACGATGGTCTTCTCGATCGTCCTGGGCGCGCCCGCCGGTTATGCACTGGCACGCTATGACTTCAAGGGTCAGGGCGTGTACCGCGCCATGATCATGATGACCCGGGCCTTCCCCTTGGCCATTTTGGCCCTGCCGCTGGTGACGCGCTTCATGTCGGCGGGGCTGTACGACACGCATGTGGGTGTAGCCCTTGTGCACACCGCCCTGGCCCTGCCGTTTGCCGTTCTCGTGTCGTCTTCTCTGTTCATGGCCATACCGCGCGAATTGGAGGAGGCCGCATGGACCATGGGTTGCACGCGCTTCCAAGGCTTTATCCATGTGGTCGCCCCACTGGCCCTTCCCGGTTTGGCCGCGGCCATGGTGTTCAGTTTCGTTGTGTCGTGGAACGAGGTCTTCGCCGCCAGTGTCCTGACCCTCAAAAACCGGACGCTGACGGCCTACCTCTTCGCCAGTCTCGAGGAAAGCCCGCTGCACTTCCGATTCGCCGGCGGGTTCTTCCTTGTCTTGCCTTCCCTGATCTTCATCTTTGCCGTCAGGAAGTACCTGTTTTCCATGTGGGGCATCGCCAACCGATGAGCTCAATCACCATCACCGGTGTACGAAAGTCGTTCAAGGGACACGAGGCCTTGCAGGCCATCGACCTTGAGGTCATGGACCGTGAGTTCTGTGTGCTGCTGGGCCCCTCGGGCTGCGGCAAGACCACGCTGATGCGCATCATCGCGGGGCTGGAGTCCGAGACCGCAGGCGATGTGCTCATCGGCGGCCGCTCGGTCAAGGGCGTTCCGACGCGCTTGAGAAACATCGCGATGGTGTTTCAGAACTACGCCGTCTTTCCCCACATGACCATCGCTGAGAACATCGGATTCGGCCTTCGGATGCGCAAGGTCGACAGTGTTGAGATCGATCGGCAGGTCAGGCGTGCGGCCGCCATGATGAAGATCGATTCCCTTCTGGATCGCTACGCCTCGGAGCTCTCGGGTGGCCAACGCCAGCGTGTGGCGGTGGCTCGCGCCCTGGCCGTTCAGCCCGATGTGCTGCTCATGGACGAGCCGCTGTCCAATCTGGACGCCCTGCTGCGCCTGGAAATGCGCAGTGAACTCAAGGAGCTGCTCCGAGACCTGGGCACCACCACCATCTACGTCACCCACGACCAGACCGAGGCCATGGGAATGGCCGATCGCATTGCGGTCATGCACGGCGGAAGGATCGTGCAGTTCGACGAGCCTTCTCGCGTTTACCGTGATCCCGCCACCGTCTTCGTGGGTGGCTTCATCGGCAACCCGCCGATGAACTTCATCCGCCTTCCCGCTACGCAGGCTGCCTTGGGATGCAACCCGCGCCCGGGTTTGACCCTCGGACTGCGGCCCGAGGCGATCCGGATCATCGATGCGGGCGGTCTTCAGATCCAGGCCAAGTCGATCGAGATGCTGGGCGCCTCTCAGCAGATCAACAGCCACGTCGAGGGTGAGTTGTTGCGCGTCAGCCTGCCCGCGCAACCAACCGTCTCGCCGGGACAAGTCTTGCGGCTGATGGCCGATCCCCAGGCCGTTCGCTGGTACGACCCAGAAGGAAGTCTTTGTAAATGAGCATGAAGCTGGTGGAACAGGCGCGGCACGTGCTGCGCGCAAATGACCGCGGGGGCTACACGATTCCCACTGCCGGTCTGTACCCCTTCCAATGGAATTGGGACGCGAGTGTGTGCGCGCTGGGATGGATGACCTTCGATGAGGCTCGTGCCTGGCTAGAGATCGAGACGCTGCTGTCGGCGATGTGGACCGATCGCGACTACGGCGGCGGCAGTGCAGGCCTGGTAGCCCACATTGCCTTTCATCAGGATGCGGACACCTACTTTCCCGGGCCTTCCGAGTGGGGCACGCAGGAGCTGGCGATTCGCACCAGCAGCATCAGCCAGCCGCCCTTGCATGCCACGATGGTGCGTTGGATGCTCGACCGTGCCCGCGATGCACAGGCCGCTGGCGCTGCCGTACGTCGCATCGTTCCAAAGTTACTGGCGCACCACCGTTGGTGGTACCGCACGCGCGATCCGCAGGGAACTGGTCTGGTCCGTGTGCTTCACCCATGGGAAACAGGCATGGACAACTCGCCGGCCTGGGATGCGCCGCTCGATCGCGTGCCGTGCACCACGCGTGCCTACCGCCGTCGCGATCTTGACCATGTGGATGCCTCCATGCGGCCGCCCAAGTCCTTCTACGACCGCGTGGTGTTCCTCATGGACGCGAATCGGCAAGCGCACTTCGACCCTGCGCAAATGATCCGGCTCGGTCGGTTCCAGGTCAACGACATCGGCGTGATCAGCATCCTCCACCGGGCCACCCGCGATCTGGTCACCCTGTGCAGGCTGACGGGCGACGAGCCGTCGGCCCGGGAGATGGAGGAACAGGTGCGCCGTACTGAGGCGGCGGTGGGGGCGTTGTGGTCGCCTCGTTGGAAGCAATTCGTGTCCCGCGATGTGCTCAGCGGGGAACTGCTGGACCAACCCACCAGTGCCGGTCTACTGTCTGCGTATGCGGGATTCGAGGCCGATATTCGCGAGGCGGTCATGGACAGCCTTGATCAAGCGCCTTACGGAATTCCCTCCACACGCCCCTGCAGCGGCTCATACGAGGCTGCGCGCTATTGGCGTGGACCGGTGTGGCAGCACATCAACCTGCTGGTGGCCCGCGGGCTGCAGGAGCAAGGTCATGCCGACCTGTACGAGCGCGTTCGCTTCAACAGCGAGCGTCTGTTCGAGGGCGCCGGTTTTCATGAGTACTTCCACCCCGAGACGGGCAGCGGGCTCGGCGGCAAGGATTTCAGCTGGACCGCTGCCGTTTACTTGCATTGGATCGCTGCGCAAGCGGCGTGAGTCATCAACCACCACCCTGGAGACATTGAAATGAGACTGCCACATAAGCATCAAGCCCTTACCCTGGTTGCCACCGCTGCCGCCCTGGCCTGCATCGGCGCGCATGCGCAGACCACCACAACGACCACCAACGCCGAGCCCGCCAATACGCAGTCGGTGGTGGTGACCGGTACGGCCACGCTGCGCGCGGGCTTTGCCACTCCCTTGGCCACCACGGCCGTTGGCCTGTTGGAACTGCAGCGCCTGACGGCCAACAGCCAGGCGGACATCCTGGCCACCGTTCCGGGTATCAAAGCGGAAGGCGGCGGCGGTGAAGTGGCCGCCAACGTACAGGTAAGGGGACTTCCGTCTTCAGGGCAGTACCAGTTCACGCCGCTGGAGTACGACGGGCTGCCGGCCTTGAGCACCTTCGGCCTGAACTCATCGGCCTACGATGTGTACATCCGCAATGACTTGGGCATTCGCCGACTGGAGTTCGTCGCCGGGGGCGTCTCCAACCTATTCGGGCCCGGCTCGGTGGCCGGTATCCTGAACTACATCAGCAAGACTGGCAGCGCCAAGCGCGAAGGCATCTTCCAGGTGGAGATGGCCGACATGGGACGCCTGCGCACCGACCTCTATGTGGGCGGCCCGTTGGGCCCCAAGACCTTTTATGCAGCCTCGGGCTTCTACCGCAAGGATGACGGTCCGCTGAAAACCGGATTGCCCACCGAGGGCTATCAGGTCCGCGGCAACATCGTGCACCAACTGGACAAGGGCACGATCAAGGTCTTCGGCCAACTGATCGACGACAAGGCGCAGTTCTACCTGCCCATTCCCTTGAACGGCAGCACACTGCAGCGGGTGGCCGGCGCCGATGGGCAGACGGTCTACAGCGTCAACACCGCCCAGGCCAGTGGACTGACCAGCATCCTGCCCGGCGGCGTGACTTACAAGTCACCCATCGCCGACGGTGTGTCCACCAAGGGAGGTGCGCTCTCCATGGTGTTCGACCATGACCTGGCCAACGACATGGCGGTCAATGTGAAGGCAAAGGTCTCGCAGTACAAGCACCAGTTCAACCTGTTCTCCGATGGTGACGGCATCGTCAACGTCCCGGAAACGCAAGCGCAGTACTTGGCCAATCGGGGTATCTCCGCGGCCGGCAACTTCACCTATCTGGACAACGGCCAGAGGCTTGCCGCCGGCACGCTGCTATTCGCCAACCGGATCACCAACCGCGATCGTCCCGCGGACGATGCGAGCCTTGAGGTGAACCTGACCCGCCGGGTCGAGATGGGCGGCAGCACCCACAACTTTACGCTGGGCACCTGGCTGGCGCGCACCACGGCCGAGGACAACACCTTGACACAGATGTATCTGGCTGAGTTCGCCAACCAGCCTCGCCTGGTCAATCTGAATGCCGGTGGCATCAACTACACCCGTAACGGTCTGCTGGATCCATCGGTGGGCTATACCCGCAACACCCACTCCGCTCGGCGTACCGCGGTGTACCTGGCCGATCAGATTGAGTCGAAGAACTGGGCGTTCGACGCCGGCGTGCGGATCGAGCGCATCGACGCCACCCTCACGCGTGAAACCACGGCGACGGTCTCCGGCATCAGCCAAGGGGGCACCAACGAGTCCGCGGCACTGACCAGTGCTGTCGTGGGCACGGGCAATTTCCTCAATGGTCAGGTTTCTACAACCGAGACGGCGGCCTCGATGGGCGCGCTTTACAAGCTCAGCAAGACGACCAACGTCTACGCCAACCTCTCGCGCGGATTCTTCTTCCCAGAGGTCCGCTCGGTGGCCTTCAACGCCCAGGGCCGGCCGGCCTCCTACGAGGGTGAAATCATCGACCAGGCCGAGGCCGGTGTGAAGCATGCTCAGGGGCGGTTCACCGGTACCGTGGCGCTATTCCACTCGAACCTGAAGAACCGCCGAAGCGTGACCTTCCAGAACACCGGCGGTGGTGGCATTGCCGAAGTGGTCACCCTGCTGTCGACCAAGACCACGGGAGTGGAGGCCAGTGCAAGCTATCGGATCTTGCCCACCCTGATGGCCACGGCCAACTTGACGCTGTCGGATCACGAGATCACCGCAGGTGTCTTCACCGGCAAGGAGCTCGAGCGCAAGCCCAAGACCTTCGCCAACGCCGCACTCGTCTACGACGATGGCAAGCTCGATGGAAGCCTCTCGGTTAACCACCAAAGCCGTGCCTTCTCGAACAACGCGAACTCGGCGGTTCTTCCGGCCTATGACCTGTGGCGTGCGACCGCAGGCTACAAGATGCGCACGGGTGGAAACACCTCCATGCGCTTCGGTGTGGGCATCTACAACCTGACCAACAGCCAGGGCCTGGCCGAAGGTTCGCCACGCCTGGGTGCCACGCAGGTGACCGGTGGACAGTTCTTCGTGGGCCGGCCGATCCTGCCGCGGCGCGTGAGCTTCACCGCCACCTACAACTTCTGATCAACCTCTGAACCGCACCCTCCGGGCTGGCGCCATTTGGGCATCCCCGGAGGGTGGACTGCGTGAGCCTTTCCATGTCACCAGACTACGGCCAGCGGCGCTTCTTGCGCGATCACGCCCTTTGGATCATGTCGTTCTACGGCGACCAGTCCGTGGACGTGACGGGCGGCCAGTTTCACTATTACCTGGATGACGGCCGCGTGTACGACCGTCAGCGGCGGCACCTTGTCAGTGCTACGCGATTTGTCGTGACCCATGCCATCGCCTATGAGCTCAGCGCGGACCCGCGGTACCGGCACGGAGCCAAACACGCGCTGAGCTTTCTCGAACGCGCCTTCCTCGATCGGGCACATGGCGGCTTCCATTGGGCCATCCGATGGGATCAGGGGCAGGCCACGGTTGAAGACCCCACCAAGCACATGTATGGCCTGTCCTTCGTGATGCTGGCCGCTGCCCGCGCGGCTGGCATTGGCGTGGACGGCGGGGTCGACCTGCTGCACAGGACCTATGAACTTGCCGAAGCGCGCTTCTATGAACCGCTGCACGGTCTCTATGCCGACGAGGCCACGCCGGACTGGCAGCTCAGCACCTACCGGGGACAGAACGCGAACATGCATGCCTGTGAGGCGCTCATCGCCGCATACGAGGCCACGCGTGATGTACGGTTCCTGGACCGGGCAGAAACCCTGGCGCATGCTGTGACGGTGCGTTTGGCCTCGGCCTGTGACGGTGGCATTTGGGAGCATTACCGCACGGGCTGGTCGGTGGACTGGGAATACAACCGGCATGACGCTTCCAACATCTTCCGCCCATGGGGCTATCAGCCTGGGCACTTCGTGGAGTGGGCCAAGCTGCTGTGCCAGCTCGATGTCCACCGGCCCTTGCCCTGGCATCTGCCGCGCGCCGTCGACCTGTTTGATCGGGCCTGGAACGCCGCCTGGGACGGCGTGCACGGTGGCATGCACTACGGATTCGCCCCGGACGGAAGCATCTGCGACCCGGCCAAGTACCACTGGGTTCAGGCCGAGTGCCTGGCCGCTGCCGCGATCTTGGCCTTGCGCACCGGCGAGCCACGATTTCGCGACGCCTACCAGCGCCAATGGGACTACTGTTGGACGCACTTTGTGGATCACGGCCAAGGAGCCTGGTTTCGCATCCTCACCGCGGACAACTTCAACCTGACCCGAGAGAAGAGCCCGGCCGGTAAGGTCGACTATCACACCATCGGCGCCTGCTACGACGTGTGGCGCGCGATGGGGGAACGGGCCAGCCTGTAGTCCTCACATTTCCTGGATTTCGCCCGTTCGTGTGTAGAACACCACCGTTCGGACATCCGTGTCCGCGCCGAACAGAGAACGGTAGCGGCTCAGTTGTGCCTGGTGTTCTGCGCGGGGCTCCTCATCGTCCGAAGGCCGGGTTGTCT
>JACCDW011141762.1_pt1 | contig 10350 bp, 8 predicted proteins | sample 7449781 | NCBI WGS metagenome assembly JACCDW01 (sample SAMN15323449, study PRJNA562643) | freshwater metagenome | isolation source: river surface water | place: USA:Blue River Watershed | collected 2017-08-18 | reverse complement strand
GCGGACCGCCGCGGCCACGGTTGCCACCTTTGGGGCCACCAAAACCACCACCCGAGCCACTGGCACGCCTTCCTGCTGCGGTGGGCTTACCCCCCACCACCAAGCCCGCTTTGAAGGCTTTTTGGCCGGCTTTTTTGCGGGCACGCTCGTTGGCCAAGCTGTCGGCACCGATGTAGCCTACCGAGGTTTTCAAAGGGTCGGGCTGCTGGCTGCGGGCGGGCTTGTCGCCACCACGCTTGCGCTCGGTGCGCACCAAGCGCTCGGGGCCTTGCGAGCGCTCTTCGGGGGCGCGTGGGTAGGAAGGACGAGGCCCCACACTGTTACCTCTGCGGCGGCTGTTGGCGCGTTCTGTGCGGTTGTTGTGCGAAGGACCGCTCTGCAGGGGCGCAGGCGCACCGGCAGCCTCCATCAAGGCGCGAATGTCGCGTTCACCCAACTCCACAAAGGCACCGCGCTTCAAGCCGCGCGGCAGCAACATGGCCCCGTAGCGAATGCGGATCAAACGGCTGACCGCATGGCCCACCGCTTCAAACATGCGACGTACCTCGCGGTTGCGGCCTTCCGAAATGGTCACGCGGTACCAGCAGTTGGAGCCTTCGCCACCGCCCTCTTCGATCGAACCAAATTGGGCCATGCCGTCTTCAAGCTGTATGCCGTTGATGAGCTGTTGTTTTTGTTCGTTGCTGAGTTTGCCGAGCGAACGCACAGCGTATTCACGCTCCAAACCAAAGCGCGGGTGCATCAGGTTGTTGGCGAGTTCGCCCGAGCTGGTGAACAACAACAAACCTTCGGTGTTCAAATCTAAGCGCCCAACCGACTGCCATTTGCCGTGGTGCAAACGGGGCAAACGGCGAAACACGGTGGGACGGTTTTGTGGGTCGTCGTGCGTCACCACTTCACCCGCAGGCTTGTGATACGCAATCACGCGCGGCGGCGGCGGTGCAATGCGCACACGCAGCAACTTGCCGTTGACCTTGACTTGGTCGCCATACTGAATGCGTTGCCCCACATGCGCCGGCTCGTTGTTGACCGACACGCGGCCTTCCACAATCAGCTGTTCCATCTCGATGCGCGAACCCAAACCCGCTTGTGCCAAAACTTTGTGCAGTTTGGGCGATTCGGGTTGTGGCAACAACACACGCTTGGTGGGTGTGGCATCTTCGCGAATGGCTTCGATGTCGAACTCACCCGAAACCACATCGGCAAAGTCAATCACTGCCTCTTCAGGCTGTGCTGGCTCGGTAGCGACTTTGGGCTCGAGCGGCATGTCGCCGCCATGGGGTTCAGTGGGCATGCGGTTCTTCAGTGCCTGGGGTGGCGGTGGGTGGCTGGGGGCTATCGGCGGGAGTTTCAGGTGAGTCTTTTACTTGCAAATCACTCTCTGGGCTGGTCTCGATGTCACCTTCAGCATCCGCAGAAGTGTCGGCCTCAGTCCCGGCTTGCACTTCGCCCTCTAAAGCCATGGTGAGTTGAGGCGCAGCGTCTTCGCCCAAAGCCGCAAAAGCGTTGGCCTGCGCTTGCGCGGAGTCGTACACGGGCAATTGGTCGAGCGAGGCCAGGCCAAGGTCGTCTAAAAACTGACGCGTGGTGGCGTACAAAGAAGGACGACCCACGGTTTCGCGGTGGCCAATGACTTCGACCCAACCGCGGTCTTCGAGTTGCTTGAGCACCAGCGAATTGATGGTGACGCCGCGAATGTCTTCCATGTCACCGCGCGTAACGGGCTGACGGTAGGCAATGATGGCCAAGGTTTCCATGGCCGCACGGGTGTATTTGGGTGGCTTTTCGGGGTTGAGGCGGTCTAAAAATTCGCGCATCTGCGGGCGGCTTTGAAAGCGCCATCCCGAAGCAACTTGCACCAACTCAACGCCGCGTTGGGTCCAGTCGAGTTGCAATTCTTCGAGCAAAGTTTTGATGGTGTCCGCACCCAAGGCGTCTTGAAACAGCACGCGCAAATCGCGCACTTGCAAGGGTTGGTGAGAGCAAATCAGGGCGGTCTCAAGGACACGCTTGGCATCCACGGTGTTCATCGTGCGAATATTCCGGGTCAAGGGTCGAGGTTTGGTGCCAACAACTGGCAGCGAGGGCTGAGCCTCAGGCAGAAAACGCTTTCACAAGCATAGCCCTCATTCTAACCGAGGGACCCCTCATTTGGCGTCACACCGTCCAGCTTCAAATCGGTCAGCAATTGCGCCATGTCTGGCGGCAGCGGCGCTTCAAACTTGAGGGCTTGACCAGTGACTGGGTGGGAAAAACTGAGGCGAAAAGCATGCAGGGCCTGCCGCTCAATACCCAGCTGCATGGGGCCGGCATACAGGGCATCGCCTAGCAAAGGGTGACCGATGTGGGCCATGTGCACCCGAATTTGGTGGGTACGCCCCGTGTGCAAGGTGCATTGCACCAAGCAGGCGTTTTCTTGGCTGGCCAATTTTTGGAAAGTGGTTTGCGCCTCTTTGCCGCTTTGTCGGGTCAAGTCGACCACAGCCATGCGCAAGCGATTGCGCGTATCTCGCCCGATGGCGGCATCGACCTCACGTTGCACCGAACCATTCCATGCCCGATAGCCCACCGCCAAATACTCGCGATGCACCTCTCGCGCTGCAATCATGGCCACCAAGGCATCCATGGCGCGTCGGGTGCGGGCGACGACCATCAGGCCACTGGTGTCCTTGTCTAAGCGATGCACGATGCCTGCGCGTGGCAACATGACGGCTTGCGGGTCGAGGGCCAAAAGGCCATTGAGCAAGGTGCCGCGCCAATTGCCCGGCGCAGGATGGACCACCAAGCCAGCGGGTTTGTAAATCACGCGCAAGTCTGCGTCTTCGTGCACGACATTCAGGTGCATGGCTTCGGGCTGAAACGCCTGGCTTTGCGGCGTGGGTCGCAAACTCACGCTGTAGCGCTCACCCAAACGAACTTTGGTGGAGGCTTTGGTAACCACTGAAACTTGAGGCAACAAGCGGGTCACGCTGTGCTCGGTCAACAGCTGCTGTGCAAAACTGCGCGAAAACTCGGGTAACAAAAGGGCCAATGCACGGTCCATGCGTTCGCCATGAAGTTCGCTGGAAATCTCAACCTCACGCAATTCCACTTCAGCATCGACGTCGGTCTCCTCCGCCAGTTCAATGGTTTCTGGCAGTTCGGTGGATTGAGCCGATAGAATGTTTTGTCTTTGCTTCAAGAAGGTAGCCCGTGTTGTTACGTCTCAAATTATCGGCGGTATGCAGAACCATTGGATTAAGCTGCTTGATCTTTCTCTTTGGCTGCGCAAGCAACAACGATCTCACCTCGGGATGGACTGTCCAAAAGCTCTACCAAGAGGCCAAAGATGAGATGTCCGCAGGTGCCTACGATAAAGCCATTGGCTATTACGAAAAATTAGAAGGTCGTGCAGCTGGTACGCCTTTGGCACAGCAAGCGCAATTAGACAAAGCTTGGGCGCAGTACAAAACCAACGAACCCATTCAGGCCATCGCCACCCTCGATCGGTTTATCAAACTGCACCCAGCCAGCCCTGCCTTGGACTACGCCTTGTACTTGAAGGGCTTGGTCAATTTCAATGACACACTGGGCTTGTTTTCTTCTTTAGCCAAACAAGATTTAGCAGAGCGAGACCCCAAGCAAGCCAAAGAATCCTTTGAAGCGTTCCGCGAATTGGTTGGGCGTTTTCCAGATTCGAAGTACGCACCTGACGCAAAGTTGCGCATGGCCTACATTCGCAATTCTTTGGCGCGATCTGATTTGCATGTGGCGCGGTTTTATTTCAAGAAAGGTGCTTATGTGGCAGCCATCAATCGTGCGCAAGCAGCGATTGATGAGTACCGCGAAGTACCCGCTGTCGAAGAAGCCTTGTTTATTTTGTACGAGTCGTATGACCGCTTAGGTTTGAACCAACTGCGCGATGACACACGTCGTATCCTTGAGAAAAACTACCCTGACAGTGCTCTACTGAATCCCAGAAATGCCAACAAAAAATCAAAATGGAAATTCTGGCAGTGAACCGCTAACAAGTGAGCCTGTTTTCGGCGTTTAGCTTTCGCCGGTATGGCTCGCGCTGATGTCTGCCAACGCTTGCCACAAACCTTCAACCGCATCCACGCGTCGCATCGGCGGCAAACCATTGAGTAAGCGCCGGCCATAACCGGTGGTGACCAATCGGTTGTCACACACCACCAACACACCTTGATCGGTTTCCCGTCGAATCAAGCGCCCTGCTCCTTGCTTTAAGGCCACCACGGCTTCCGGGACAAAATAATCATTGAACGAACTGCGCCCTTGTGCTTCTAAACGCTTGCTGCGTGCTTCGACCAAGGGGTCATTGGGTGGCGGAAAAGGCAGTTTGTCGATGATGACCAATTGCAACGCGTCCCCCGGCACATCAAAGCCTTCCCAAAAGGTGGCCGAGGCCACCAGCACACACCCTTTTTCAGAAGCGTCTGCACCGGCACGAAAGCGGTCCATCAAATGGCGCTTGGGCCATTCGCCTTGCACCAAGACATCGATGTCGCTGCCGTCGAGTTGTTGCTTCATCAACTCACCAATCGCACGCAGTGCGCGCAAGGTGGTGGTCAACACCAAGGTGCGACCGCCCATGATGCGTGTGGCCTCGCTGGCCAAATTTGCAACCTGCGCGCTGTGCGACGGATCGTTGGGTCGCACGATGTTTCGGGGCACATACAAGGCGGCTTGTTGTGGGTAATCGAACGGGCTGCTGACACGCAGCACCTGCGCGTTATCAAGGCCACAAGGTTCTGTGAACCAAGAGAGCTTTTCATCGTCGCCCAATGTGGCAGAAGTGAAAACCCAAGTGCGTGGGCGTGGGTCGATATGGTGCTCTGAAAAACTGCTGTGTGACGCATCGTTGTCGTCATCAGGTGCGGCTTGTGTACGCTTCGCATTCAGCAGCTTATCGCGCACAGTTTGAGCAATGTCCAAAGGCGCTTCCATCAAGCGCATTTGCGAGGCACTGATGTCGACCCAACGCACGGCATCGGGCGCTGCGGGTTGCAAGAAGGCATCGACTTGTTTTGCTATCTCACCGATGCGGTCATACAGGCGCACAAAGTCAGGCGCAATTTCGCTGACGGTGTCGAGCGCTTGCAAGGCTTTGGCGCAAGCTGCGCCTAGGTCGTACAAACATTGCGCCCAAGCATTGGCATGAATGCCCTCGGGTGCCTCGTCGGTCCACCGCAGCTTGGTGGCGCTGTTGCGTTTGCCACCGATCAAGCGCAATTCACGGGTGGCCATTTCAAGAGATGAGGCTACCGCTTGCCACTCGGCCAAACCGCGCGCCAGTTGTAAGCCGGTCGCCAACAGATCACGCGTGACATCCAACAGCTGCGCCGTGCTGAGTTGTTGTCCTAAAAATTGAACACCAGTTTCGTTAAGTTGATGCGCCTCATCAAACACCACCACGCGCACCGATGGCAACAACTCGGCCATGCCTGTTTCGCGCACTGCCATGTCCGCAAAAAACAAATGGTGGTTGATGACCACCACATCGGCACCCAATGCTTCGCGCCGTGCAGCGTTGACATGGCAGGTTTTGAACTGCGGGCATTGCGAGCCCAAACAGTTTTCACGGTTACTGGTGATGAGGGGTATCAAGGGCGAGCGTTCGTCTAAACCTGGCAGCTCAGCCAAGTCGCCGGTGCGTGTGCTGAGTGACCAAGTTTCAACCCGTGCCAACAAGTGCACCGTGTGCTTGTCAGGCAAGGTACTGTCGCGGCGCGCCATCTCCATGCGATGCGTGCACAAATAACTGCTGCGACCTTTGAGCAAGGCCAATCGAATGGGCAGGTTCAACGCTTGAATCAAACGCGGCAAATCGCGTGCAAACAGTTGGTCTTGCAAAGCTTTGGTAGCCGTGGAGAGCAACACGCGTTCACCGCTTAAGAGCGCTGGCACCAAATACGCAAAGGTTTTGCCAACGCCGGTGCCCGCTTCGACCACCAAACTGCCACCGTTCGAGACCACATCGGCCACCGCCAAAGCCATGTCGGTTTGACCTTGTCGGGGTTGAAAGTGTTCGGTGGCGCGTTCGAGCAAACCCATGGGCGCAAAGGCTTCTTGCACCACATCGCGCAGTTCTTGGCCTGTCACATGATGCCGATCGAGTTCGCGCATCAAGCGGGCTCTTTGGGATCGAGGGCGCGTTCGAGTTGGTTGATTTGATCGCGCAAAGCCAAACGGCGTTTTTTCAAACGGCGCAACATCAACTCGTCGATGGGGGTGGTCAAACTCAACTGGTCAATGCTGGCATCGAGGTCGGCATGTTCCATACGTAACTCGATGAGTTGACGCTCGGGGGAATGGAGATTGACTTGCGTCACTTCGCGGCCTCGGGTAGTGGTAAGGGTGTCGCAGGCGGTTTGTCACGCTCGCGCAAACGCTTGTCGATGTTGCTGCGTCGCTCTGCAGCTTCGCGCTGCTTTTCCTCATAGGCAGCACGTTGACTGTTGTCGTTGATTGGCTGTGCTTTTGCAGGAACCTTGGGGGGTGTTTCGCGTGTGCTTGCTTGCATCGCCTTCTCTTGCGCATCGCGTTGCTTTTCATCCGCGCGGCTTTGGGCTTCTTGAGCAGCACGTTGGCGTTCGCTCGCATTGTGTGCCAATTCGTCTTTGCGCAAAGCTGCGTTGGTTGCAATGCGTTTTTCGCGCGCCTCATTACGACAACTCACCACATCAAAACGCTGATAACAGACAGCCATGTCTTGCTGATAGGCTTGTTCCATGGCCGCACGTCTTGCTTGAAGCTGCTCGGTTTGAGCAAGCGCTGGCATGGCCGTCATGCAAAGCAACAAGCTCAGTGCATTGAACATCTTGCTATAAGTCTTGTTACAGATCTTGAAAAACATCATGTGAGCGTCGTGTCCACTGTGCGCCTCTCGAGCGCCAAAAACTCGGCCGACTGCATTTCATTCAAACGCGACACAGTCCGTGGAAATTCATGCGCCATGGGGCCTTCGGTATACAAAGCTTCGGGCGCCACTTCGGCTGACAATATCAGTTTGACACGACGGTCGTACAACACATCGATCAACCAAGTGAAACGGCGCGCTTCAGCAGCGCGTCTGACGGGCATGTAAGGCACATCGCTCAACAACACGGTGTGAAACTGCGTGGCAATTTCGAGGTAATCGTTTTGCGAACGCGGGCCACCACAGATTTCTTTGAAGTCAAACCACACCACACCACCCGCACGGCGACGCGCTTTGATTTCGCGCGCCTCAATATGCAACACAGGATTTTCATCGGGACACTCGGCCAAGCGATTGAAGGCGTCGGTCATCGCTGCATCTGCTTGCTCACCCATGGGACAGTGATACAAATCAACCTGCTCAAGCGTACGACGGCGATAGTCGGTGCCGTTGTCGACATTGATCACATCCAGCTCTTGGTTGAGCAAGGCAATGGCCGGCATGATGCGGTCGCGGTGCATGCCGTTGGGATACAAATCGTCGGGCTTGAAGTTTGAAGTGGTCACAAAGCCCACACCGTTGTCAAACAAAGCGTCGAGCAAGCGATGCAAGATCATGGCATCAGTGATGTCGGCCACATGAAACTCGTCAAAGCAAAAGAGTTTGTAGCGTTGTGAAATTTGCTTACCCAACACATCGAGTGGGTTCACGGTACCTTGCAATTCACGCAACTCGCGGTGTACCTCGCGCATGAATTCGTGAAAGTGCAAACGCGTTTTGCGTTGAATGGGCACCGCATCAAAAAAACAATCCATCAAAAAACTTTTGCCACGGCCTACCCCGCCATACATGTAAACACCACGGGGAATGGGGGGACGGTTGATGAGCTTTTTGAATTTGTTAGAACGCTTTTCTTTGTATGCAGCCCACTCGTTGGCGCAACGCTCTAGCGCATCAATCGCGCGCAGTTGCGCAGGGTCGCTTTGAAAGCCCCTGACTTGCAATTCTTTTTGGTAGTTTTCTTTGACGGACATGACAGGGGCATATTGTGCCTTGACTGTCATATTTCAATTGAAGTTTCAGGTCTTTTTCGGACTGAGCAGACAGAGAATATGAAAGCTAAATTCTGACCCAACACCGGGGCGACTGGACACCCGGATATCACCCCCCAAGCGCTGCACCAACTTGCGCACAATGGCCAGCCCCAAGCCGGAACCGCCATGCTCTCTGGTCAACGAGTTATCACCCTGAACAAAGGGTAAGAACAGGTTCTCTGCCCACTTCATATCGAATCCGTTGCCAGAATCTTGCACACGGGCGTGGAGTTGGAAGCTGTTTTTATCGTGAACCAGAGGGTCAGCATGCACCCAAACATTGATTTCACCTTGGGCTGTGAATTTGATCGCGTTATCGATCAAGTGGCTGAATATCTTTCGAATATGAGTGGCGTCTGTCATGACCTCAGCGGGCACGTCGTCAGACACATTGATCGTGAGTTTCAGATCTTTGTTCAGAACCATCAAGCGAAAACTGTCAAACAGTTGACTCAACACATCTCGAACAGGTACGGGAGACATTTCGAGCTTCATCGCGCCTGATTCAATGTTCGACAAATCCAAAATGTCATTGATGATCACAAGCAGTTGGTTGCCTGAAGCTTGCGCCCAAGTCAAATGCTCCCTTTGTTCTTGGGTCAAGTCACCCTCTTGAAGCAGTTCCATCAAGCCCAGCACACCGTTCATCGGCGTTCGAATTTCGTGACTGATATTCGTCAAAAAATTGTTCTTCAATTCACTGGCAGCTTCTGCGTTTTCTTTGGCAATCAATAACTCAATGCCATCGCGTCTAAGCCATACCGACAAATACCCCATGGTGAACACGAATGGCAAAAAATAAGCCACATGCAATGCAAGGGTTGGCCAAAACTGGGGTTGATCAAAAACATAAATGGGATAACCCAAGGTTTGCGCAAAACCCATCACCAAGTGCTGTAAATAGATAAACACAGTGGCTGCAAAAATAGTCCGCCAATCTCGGTAGTACAACAACACACCAATCAAGCCAAAGGCAGAAAAGTGGGCCTCAATATCGCCATTCGATTGGTGAATGATCAGACTGGTGTAAGTCATGAAAGCACACGCTACGACGATTCGAGTGATCAACTCACCAGAGTAATGTCGCATCAACCAATAACTGAACAACAAGGTTGGAACTGCAATCAGAAAAGCCTCAGCCCACGTGTTTGAGATGGGCGCGATTGCTAAACACACCAAAGTAAGGAACACATTCATCGTGACCATGATGCGATCAGCACGCTTGCGGTAAGGTCGCAATCGGACTTCATAAGACGACTCTTGTTGAAACCAGTTCATGGGATTACCCGATACACATGAAGCCAAGGAGGGCTTGGCGAAACCCGAAGTAACCTAAGACGACAAGCACATAGACCGACCAACAGAAACAAGCGATCTGTATTCGATAGCGCGACAGTAGGTTCAACATGTATTGATCATAAAAATCTCGGGGAAGTTTATGAGTAGGTTGCGCTCCCAAAACCATCAGCAAGCAGATAAAGTGGCATAAAGGTTTTTCATTTTGAAAAATCCTGAGCCATAAAAAAAGCCCACATTGCTGTGGGCTTTGGTTACTTACGACTCGCTGTGTCTCAAAAGTTCAGCGTGCGTTTGTCCACCGCCAGCGCAGCTTCTTTGGTCGCCTCTGACAGCGAAGGGTGTGCATGGCAAATGCGCGCGATGTCTTCGGCCGAGGCCTTGAACTCCATCGCCACCACAGCTTCAGAGATCAACTCAGACGCCATCGGGCCCACAATATGCACGCCCAAAATTTCGTCGGTCGTGGCATCAGCCAAAAACTTCACCATGCCGGTTGTGTCGCCCAAAGCGCGGGCACGGCCGTTCGCGAGGAACGGGAAGGTACCGGCTTTGTAAGCCACGCCATCGGCCTTCAATTGCTGTTCGGTGCGACCGACCCATGCAATTTCAGGGCTGGTGTAAATCACCCAAGGAATGGTGTTGAAGTTGACATGACCGTGTTGGCCCGCAATGCGTTCGGCCACGGCAACGCCCTCTTCTTCCGCTTTGTGCGCCAACATGGGGCCACGCACCACATCGCCAACTGCCCATACGCCGGGCACATTGGTGCGGCAGTCGCCGTCGACCACAATTGCGCCACGCTCGTCGAGTTGCAAGCCAATGGCTTCGGCATTCAAACCGATGGTGTTGGGCACACGGCCAATCGACACGATCAATTTGTCTGCATCCAATGTTTGAGCTTCGCCCTTGGCGTTGGTGTAAGCAATGCTCACGCCCTTCTTGGTGGTTTTGATGTCGCCGACTTTCACGCCGAGTTCGATCTTCAGACCTTGTTTGTCAAACGCTTTCTTGGCTTCTTTGGCGATTTGCTCGTCCACT
>JACCDW010747158.1_pt1 | contig 10350 bp, 7 predicted proteins | sample 7449781 | NCBI WGS metagenome assembly JACCDW01 (sample SAMN15323449, study PRJNA562643) | freshwater metagenome | isolation source: river surface water | place: USA:Blue River Watershed | collected 2017-08-18 | reverse complement strand
ACCATCGCAATTGTCATCGATCAAGTTACAAACTTCAACTGCTGCTGGATTTACCGCTGCGTTCGCATCATCACAATCCGTGTTGTCCGCTACAAATCCTACTGGAGCTGTACATGCATCTTGTGTGACATTGATATCACCAAAGCCATCACCGTCTGCATCTGCATAGAAAGTCGTCAATAGACCTTCGTCGATTTGACCATCGCAATTGTCATCGATCAAGTTACAAACTTCAACTGCTGCAGGATTTACCGCAGCGTTCGTATCATCACAATCTGTATTGTCTGCTACAAATCCTACTGGAGCTGTACATGCATCTTGTGTAACATTGATATCTCCAAAACCATCACCATCGGCATCTGCATAGAAAGTGATCACAGCCACTCCTTCGTCAATATTGCCATCACAATTGTCGTCGATTGAGTTACATACTTCAACAGCCGCTGGATTTACAGCAGCGTTGGTATCATCACAATCTGAATTGTCCAATACAAAACCAGGTGTTGGGTCACAACCATCAATAAAGTTCAATGGATCGCCATAAGTATCACCATCTGTATCTGCAAAGAGAACCGAAGTTACTCCTTCATCAATATCCGTATTACAGTTATCATCTATACCGTTACAAACTTCTGCAGCCACTGGATTAATAGCCGCATTCGTATCATCACAATCACTGTTGTCAAGGACATAGCCCACCAAATTCGTACAAGCCAAAGTATCCACCAATGCATTTCCGAATGAATCACCATCGGCATCTGCATATTGAAGAATCCCGTCTACCGGATTTTCATCAACCGCTCCATCACAGTTATTATCAACAGCGTCGCAAACCTCTGCTTGGCCAGGGAAAACTTGATCATCAAAATCATTACAATCGTTCTGACACTGTGTGAAACCGTCCAAATCCTCATCCCAGAATTCATCTACTACTCCATCACAGTTATTATCGATTTGATCACAAGAACCAGGCACTAGAGGACCTTCTAAAATTCCAGGATTTACTAAAGGATCATTATCATCGCAGTCACCTGCGCAAGTAGACCATCCATCGTTATCAATATCAAAAGGCTCGTCAATTCCACCTGAGCAATCATTATCGATTGCATCACAAATTTCAACTGCTCCTGGGTTTGTTAAAGCCTCTGAATCGTCACAATCTCCACCCAATGCAACATACCCTACTTGTGGAGTACATGCGATGTCGGTAACAGCTGGATCACCATAACCATCATTGTCGTTATCCAAATAAAACGTAATCAAGGCACCCTCGTCGATTTGCGCATTACAGTTTTCATCCAAACCATTACAAATCTCAACAGCCCCTGGATTAATCGCTCCATTGGTATCATCACAATCCCCTGCACAAACTGTAAAGCCATCTGCGTCCGCATCAAAGCCTTCGTCTATTTGTCCATCACAGTTGTCATCTATAGCATTACAACTTTCAGTAGCTCCAGGATTTACATTGAAATTATTGTCATCACAATCTCCGGTGCAAACAAAAAAACCATCTCCATCTGCATCGCTGTTGTTGTCTACAATGCCGTCACAATCATTATCCAATCCATCACAAACCTCGACATTACCGGGGAAATTGTTTGCATCATTGTCATCACAGTCGGTAGAAAAAGTGGAAGCTCCCACGGGAACTGCGCAAGCTTGAATGACTTGATTGACATCTCCGAAACCATCGCCATCAAAATCCCAGTAAAAATTGGTTTGAGGCAACCCGTTGTCCAAAATCAAATCACAATCGTCATCAATCCCATTGCACAATTCTGCCACACCAGGGTTTATAGCCGCATCCCCATCGTTACAATCTGTATTATCCAAAACGAAACTTGTTGGAGCAGGACAAGATTGAAGTCCATCAATGGATACTGCATCATTTCCGAAACCATCACCGTCAATATCAAGGTAGTAAAATATTGTAGCAAAACCCTCGTCAATTGCAGTATTACAGTTGTTATCCAAATCATCGCAAACCTCTGTTGCACCTGGATTGATGGCCACATTCAAATCATTACAATCCGTATTGTTGACCACCCAACCAGCCAAGCAAGTTGTGGTTGGTGAGTTGTAACTTTGCGAAGGACGACCATAGCCATCTCCGTCAAAATCGCGGTAACAAACCGCTTGCACCTGATCTTCTGATACAAAGGGCAAGGAATCTGTAATTTCAGTTAACTCAATCGTCTCTTCTCCTGTCGGAACGCTCTTGTCTGCATTGTTTACAGCAAGAACATTGTAAGACATGATTGTCAAGATCAAAATGACAACTCTCTTTAAAAAATCGTTCAATGGGCTACTCATTATCCACTAATTTTGGTTTCGGAATGGTATCTATCAACTACAAATATAATCAATTGAACCCTATTGTTGATAAGTCCTTACCCAACAAGATTCACTCATAAGAGCTAATATATTGAATACAAGACGACTATACTCAGAAAAGGTTGCCAAATTTGATGTTGTCACCAAAGAAATCCAGCACATCATTACAGATTTCAAATTTTGGCTACTCAACGGTTTTTCAACAAGGTCGATTTGGATTGGTCCTGTCATGCCCAGCAAAAAGACCACCATTTATAAAATTGCTAGAAAAAACAGACTAAGCATCCGTCAAGCATCATCATCCAATGATGTAGTGAAAATTTGGTTTGAAGATCAAACCAAAACCGATTTTGAATTACCGAACCATGCAAGTGAAATTTTGAACGGACATTGTTCTGATATCAGTAAAAAAAATGTCGAACATATTCAAAAAATTATTTTTGGATACGGCATGGAAGTCAACCCCAAAACACATCAGGGAAAATGCGTTGTAAAAAGTGATGAAAATGCAGTGCATGATGGTCAAATAATACAATGTCCCATTGATTATTTTGATGAAAAAAAAGTATACCAAATCGTCATCAACAACAAGGAAAACGAGTCATTCTTTGATTATCGTGTAGCTATCATGCAGGATGAGATAATCATCGTTTATAAAAAATACAAGACCGAAGAGAAAAGATTTACCAACGATACCTATCGCGCCATAATCTGCGAAATTGAAAACATACCGCAAGAAATTCAAAAATTGATTGTTGATTTTTGCAATAAAATTCAATGTGATTTCTGTGAATTGGATGTTCTTTTTGATCAAGATTCCAAAAAATGGTTTGTAATTGATGTCAACAAAACACCTTATGGGCCACCCGCTTCTTTAAGTTCTTTGGAAAAAGAAAAAGCCGTCAATATTTTAAGTGACGGCTTTCGTAGAATTTTTTTATAATTCTTACTTATTCTTGGGTAGCAAACTTCTCAACTACAGGTTGAGTGACTCCAGTATTACTGAATCCGCCGTCATGGAATAAGTTCTGCATGGTAACGTATTTGGTCAAGTCGCTGAACAATGCCACGCAATAATTTGCACAAGCCTCAGCATCTGCATTACCCAGTGGAGACATTGCCTCAGAGTAGTTGATGAAACCATCAAAACCTTTCACTCCACTTCCCGCTGTGGTTACAGTTGGTGACTGACTCACCGTATTGATACGAACCTTCTTGGCTGTACCGTAATGGTAACCAAAACTTCTGGCGATACTCTCTAACAAAGATTTTGCGTCGGCCATATCACCATAATCTGGGAAAATTCTCTGCGCTGCGATGTAACTTAATGCGACAACAGATCCCCAATCATTGATTGCGTCTTTTTTCCAAGCCATGGCCAACATTTTATGAAGACTAATGGCGCTAACATCCAAAGTTTGCTTGTACCATTCGTAATTCACATCCGTGTAGTGCTTACCCTTTCTTACGTTTGGTGACATTCCAATTGAATGTAAAACGAAATCTATTTTTCCACCAAAGTGCTCCACGGCACCAGTAAATAGATTGTCTAAATCTTGCTCGTTAGTTGCATCAGCCGGGATAATTGGCGCATTGATTTTTTCAGCCAAACCATTTATCTCACCCATTCGCATTGCGATCGGTGCGTTGGTTAAAACAATTCTTGCACCATGCTGGTGAGCCAATTCCGCTACCTTCCATGCAATGGATTTATCATTTAGTGCACCAGAAATAATTCCGGTTTTTCCTTCTAATAAACGTGACATACATCTTATTTTCCACAAATATAACTTATTAAAGATTCAGTCCCCTATTTTTGTAACAATAGAATGACACCCAAGAGTACACATCACAAATTGCTTCAAAGGCAAATCAAGAAAGTAAGAGCACTTCAGTTATCCCCTGAAGAGCAGTGGAACGCCTTGTTGGATTTGGTTCATGATTCTTATACTTCTCATGATAGAGACATCAATCATTTGAATAATGTAATCAGAGAAAGTTCATCTGAACTCGTAGCGTCCAATGAGAAATTAAAATCTGCACACCAAGAATTGGCTGATGCATACACCAAAGAAGTTGGATTACTCAATCACTTGATTGACAAATCTGGCGAAGCTGTCCAAGTTACATCAGAGGACGGCATCATGATGTACATCAATGAGCGCGGTGCAGAAAGATTGGGAAAATCAACGGATCAACTTCTTGGAAAATACGTTGGCGAAGTTGAGCAAATGTTCTTGGATAAAAGCGTTTGGGATGAGCATGTAATTGAGCTCAAAGAGAAAGGCCCAATGATTATAGAAGGACAGCACAAACGAGCTGACGGTACTATTTTCCCCATCGAGGCAAATGCCTATTATACCACTCAGGGAGATCGGGGTTTTGTGATTGCTTTCATTAGGGATATCACCGAACGAAAAAATATAGAACAACAACTTAGAAGTTCGTTGGCAGAAAAGACAACACTTCTTGGTGAAATACATCATCGCGTAAAAAACAATTTGACCGTTATTTTTGGATTGCTTGAAATGCAAATCATGCAGTGCGACAATCCTGAAGTCACCACCATATTGCGAGAGAGCCAAGGACGTATTCAAAGCATGTCCATGATTCACGAGAAGTTATATAAGACCACTCACTTAGAATCCGTTAATGTTACTGAATACATCAAAGAATTGGCAGAAACCATTTACAAAACATATCATCAATTTGAGAATGTTGAGTTGATTTTGGTTAATCAAGATGAAATATCACTTCCGTTAAACAAAATGATACCCTGCGGTCTGTTGCTTAATGAAGTATTGACCAACATATATAAATATGCTTTCACAGGACGGGATAGTGGTGAAATTAAAATTACGACGTCACTCGAAGTCGATTACTTTATTTTAGAAATAGCCGACAACGGCATAGGCATAGACCCAGAAAAAGAAATTAAAGCAAACCAATCCTTAGGTATGCGACTAATACACTCTTTTGCTCGACAAATGAAAGCCAAATTATCCATGGTTAATTTTAAGGGCGTAAAGTACATAATTGAAATTCCTTGCAAAGAATGAGTAAAAAATTATTGCTCGTAGAAGACGACGAAATCATCGCATTTCTACACCGCCATTTTGCGGAGAAATGTGGTTTTGAAGTAATAGATACAGTAGACAATGGATTGTCTGCAATTGAAGAAACCAAAGAATGCCATCCAGACGCCGTGTTAATGGATATTAGAATCAACGGTGAATTGGATGGAATAGAAACTGCATTAAAAATTAGAGAGTTTTCTGATACACCCATCATCTTTCTAACCGGCAATTCAGATGAGGGAACCCTTAATAGAGCCAAAGAAGCTGGATCTGTTGGCTACCTTGTGAAACCCGTAAAGCACGAAGAATTGTGCGCTATACTTTCTAAATTCACTGACTAAATAAATTTCCTAGAATGGTAAGCGTTATCATCACGAGTTACAATTATGGTCGATATGTAGAACGTGCATTGAGAAGTTGCTTGAATCAAAGTCTGGATAAAAACAGAATGGAGATTATCGTTGTAAACGACGCCAGTACAGACAATACCCAAGCCATTCTCGATAATTATTTACAAGACGCGCGTATTTTCAATCTACCAGAAAACCGAGGATTGTCGGGCGCACGAAATGAAGGTGTAAGAAAAGCCAAGGGGCAATATGTCGTTTTTTTAGATGCAGATGATTATTTACATGCCGACACATTGAAAGTACAATCCTTGTTTTTGGATGAGAATCATACACTCGATGCCGTTGCCATAGATTACTACTTGGTTGACGAGAAAGAAAATCACAATGAGTGGGTAAATGTTGACGAGAAGCCCATTGCATGCGGAATCATGTTCAGAAAAGATTTATTGATTGAAATTGGTTTATATGACGAAAACTTCAGAGCCAGAGAAGAAGAAGATTTGCGAATTAGATTCCTAGAAAAATTTCAAATCCATCGTATTCCTCTGCCATTGTACAGATATAGAAGGCATGATAGCAATCTAACCAATGATCAAGAAGCCATGGAATACGCACAACAAAAATTGAATCAAAAACATCAAAAATAGTCATATGCGCCTTACAGAATTTATTGCCTTTCACGACAACAACAGCATACAACGCCCATTCATCATTGCTGAAGCAGGAGTGAATCATGAAGCCAATATGGATTTGGCAAAAAGACTTATAGATGAGGCTGCAGAAGGCGGCGCAGACGCCATCAAGTTTCAAACTTACAAAGCCGACACCATTGCTTCCAAGGATAGCCCATACTATTGGGACATTACAAAAGAACCTACACGAAGTCAGCATGAATTATTTCAGAAGTATGATAAGTTCTGGAAGAAGGAATACGAAGAATTGAAAAAGTATTGCGATCAAGCAGGGATAGAATTCATGAGCACCCCATTTGATGCGGAGAGTGCTTTGTTTTTGAATGACCTCATGGATGTTTACAAAATCTCTTCGTCTGACATTACCAATTTCCCGTTTATCGAAATGCAATGCCAATTTGGAAAACCAATCATCCTCAGTACAGGAGCATCACACCTTTGGGAAGTACAAGAAGCCGTGAGTATCGTTGAAAAATATGGAAATCCTCTGGTTTTGATGCATTGCGTATTAAACTATCCCACCCCCAATGCCAACGCTCATCTCGGAATGATTTGGGATCTTAGAAAAAAATTCCCTCAACACGTTATCGGTTACAGCGACCACACTGTTCCACAAGAAATGGAGGTTGTTCACAGTAGTGTTCTATTGGGCGCTGCTGTTGTAGAAAAACACTTCACTCATGATAAAACTTTGCCTGGCAATGATCACTACCATGCCATGGACAAAGAAGATTTGAAACTGTTTTGGAAGAAGTGGGACAAGACCCAAGAACTATTGGGAAGCTTTGAAATTGCCGCTTTGGCTGAAGAGGAACCTGCAAGAAAAAATGCACGACGAAGTTTGGTTGCGGCCAAAAATATTCCAGCTGGAAAAACCATAGAGGAAAGCGATTTGACATGGAAACGCCCAGCCCACGGCATCAGCCCAAAATTCATGGCTGATTTATTGGGGCAAAAAGCCATCTCAGACATCGTTGAAGATACGGTTCTTCAGTGGAGATATTTTGAGGGATGAGTAGATGAGGAGATGTGGAGATGAGGAGATGAAGGGTGTGGCGATAATAATCATATGCAATTAACATTCAGCATATGAGATGCAGTGTAAATTCGCGAGGCTTAGGAAAATACTAATGATGAAAATTCGATTGGGAAAATGGCTTGCGATTTTGGTGATTGGGCTAATGTCCACCAGCGCTCATGCTCAATTGGTCATCAATGAGATTTTAATCAATGCAACCAATGCCAATTGCGATGGCTCATGCATGCCCAATACCGGTGAATGGACGGAATTGTATAACAATAGCAATAGCCCAATCAATATTGGTTGCTACGTCCTTACGGATGGTGACTGGTCAGCTACCATTCCACCAGGAACCATACTGCAAGCTTATGAGATCTACACCATAGGCTCTGTGAACTCTCAAATTCCCAATTTAGATTTGAATATTGCCACGTGCAATTGCACTTCTGGATCAGCCTCAGAAATTGGTGTATTTACCAATGGTAACGAGCAAGTGGCTATTACCAACACCACAGGTACCATTGTTGATGGTTTGTATTGGGGCTCAGGACAGTTTGGATCTTTCACAACTGACGCCTTATTGGGTTGTGCATCTACTACAATTACACTATCCGCAAGCAATCCTAATATACAGCAGGTTACGGGAACAGTTGCGGAAGCTGAGTCGATTTTTTTATTGTGTGATGGAACAGGCAATCTTCAGAATAGCAACAATACTCCCACCCCTGGACAGCCCAATTACAGTCCAATACAAACCATAGATCCCAACGAAAATATAGTTCCTGTCAGCTGTGGTGGTAGTGGCAGTATTCAATTGAATCCAATCAATGGTGTAGGTCCTTACAATTACCAATGGCAGGGCACATTGGCATCCAACACAACGAGCAATGCGACAATAGCAACGTCTGGAAATTATTCTGTAACCATTACGGATATCGGTCAATGCGGCGCGCAGCAATCTTTCACTTTCAATGTCACAAGTACCAATACAAGTACGATTACTTTAAATGCTCTTGATCCCAATTTGTGTGAAGGAGAATCCACAGATATCACGGCCACAGGAGGCGGAAACTATGTATGGTTTCCTGCAACGGGATTGAATGTCACAACAGGCGATGTTGTCATTGCACAGCCTTCTATTACTACCACATATACAGTATCCTCTAATTTCAATGGTTGCGTAGCTTCTGAAACCATTACCATTAACGTTCTTCCCTTACCAAGTGGCACCATCACCAATAATTCACCACAATGCGTGGGAAGCAATATTACTTTTAACTTGAATGCCAACAATACAACCAATGTGGTATGGTCTGGCCCCAATTCATTTAGCAATAGTACCAACTCCCCTACCCTTACAAACGTCGCTTTGAATCAGGCTGGGGTTTATACTGCGACATTATACAACGGAGCTTGCACAACTGATTTAACAAGTTCAGTCACTATTGACTCACCTATGCCCTCGAGTATTGATCCAGCAGGTCCATTCTGTGCGAGTGACCCTTTGTATGATTTGAATTCACCAGAAGAGCCTGGGCAATGGAGTGGTCCTGGAATTTCTGACGTCAATCAAGGCATGTTTGATCCATCGGCTGCCAATTCGGGAAATAACTCCATCACGTTTCAGAGTGACAATTACTGCACTTCACCTGCAACCATGAACGTTACCATTATCAATTCAGGAGATGCAACAATCACGCCCATCGGTGTACTTTGTGACAACAGTTCACCTATCAATTTAAACGCAGCGACGCCAGGTGGCGGGTGGACAGGAAGCGGGGTAAATGCACTGGGGCAAGTAAATCCCATTACGCTTAATCCAGGTAATTACACAGCTATTTATACTCTTCCAGGAGCTTGCGGCGATGTCGACCAAATCAACTTCACAATTGAATCTTTGCCTCAACCCACATTTGCATGGAGTGATTCCAGCGGATGTGCGCCATTGCAAGTTACCTTCAATACCAATTCAGGAGTCAATAGCAACCAATGGCTTTTTGATGGGGTGGCAATAACTCCCACGGCCGATCAATTCACCTTTACTTTTTCAGAAACCCATTGTACGGATGTCACTTTGGTGCAAACCAGTCCCAATGGCTGCATGGCAAGTATCACGGAGAATGGTGCTATTTGCACGCAAGAAACGGCGAATGCTTCATTTATATGGAGTCCAGAGGAGCCGAGTATTACCAGTCCAGTTGTCACCTTTACCAACCTCAGTGAGAATTACACCTTAAGCAGTTGGAATGTTGACGGCAATGTATACAATCAGAACTCACTCTTGTACAATACCCCCAGCAACGACAGTTTGCTATTGGTTTGTTTGACCGTTGATAATAGTATGGGATGTCGAGACAGTATTTGCAGAACGGTGCATATCAAAAATGACTTCAGCATATATATACCCAATGGCTTTACCCCCAATGACGACGGTTTCAATGATGGATTTGGGCCAGTCATTTTTGGGTTGGATATGGAGGAGGTTTTGTATACGTTTAGTATTTTTAGCAGAGATGGTGAGCAGATCTTTAAGACCCACGATCCCTTGTTGAAATGGAATGGAGACAAGGATATGGGAGATTATTATGTCTTGCAGGACAGTTATATCTGGCAAATTGAGTTGGTCATTGCTGGACTTGAGGACCCATTGAAGTATCGTGGACATGTGATCATGTTACGTTAAGAGGAGTCCGAAAAAAACTCGAAAAAAAATTTTTTTTGAAGGAATTGAAATGATTATCTTTGCCGCGGAGAGTTGGCAGAGTGGTCGATTGCGGCAGTCTTGAAAACTGTTGACTGTAACAGGTCCGGGGGTTCGAATCCCTCACTCTCCGCCAGAAAACAATCATGAAATCCCGACGATGTCGGGATTT
>JACCDW011936105.1_pt1 | contig 10352 bp, 11 predicted proteins | sample 7449781 | NCBI WGS metagenome assembly JACCDW01 (sample SAMN15323449, study PRJNA562643) | freshwater metagenome | isolation source: river surface water | place: USA:Blue River Watershed | collected 2017-08-18 | reverse complement strand
TTTAATCACCTGACAATAAATTGTCAGGTGAGGACCTAAATTGTGCATAGCATAATTCAGGTTAAAGACATGCCTCTATTAACTAGTCTGATACACCGGTGTATCAGACCAGGTGAATAGAGGTTAAATAATTGAGAGTTTGTAAATATAAAAATCTCTCAAAATCAAAATTCTGAAAAAAAACGAGGTCGCTTCAAAAATTTGGACAAAAATAAAAATGTCCAAAATCAAAAACCTCCATCAAAGTTTTCCCAAAAATGTGATTTGTTACTGATATCGTCACAAAGTTGAAAAATATTTAAAAACCTGACTGCATAATTTTTTCCCAATTTTAAGCCCAACTTTGTGAAAAAGTGTAAGTAAAAATCCCAAAAAAAGTATAAGTGAAATCTTCTCTGCAAAATACATCATATAATTAAAACCTGAAAGTATACTTTTAGATCGGGATTTTTATTTACAGTAAAAAATGTTGGAAAAACTCCCAAAAAAGTATAAATCAAATAATTTATTATCATATATCATAATAAATTATTCCATATAGAGTTTATAAAAATAACTCGTAAAGAAAAAGTGTAAGAAAAATCCCAGAAAAAGTATAAGTGAGGCTTAAATTGGAAAATTACCCGAATATTCTTTTTCTCGGTTCTTTTGGGGGGTAGTTGGGGGATTTCATTTGGGGGGTGTTTGGGGGTAGTAAAACCATTACCCGAACCCCATTTTTCTCGGTTCTTTCCTCGGTTCTTCTTTTCAAAAAAATTCACTAGTTAGTCATAATCCTTATCATATATAGTAATCTTATTTTATTAATTAAACATTTATGCAGTCAAATTAAAAAGTATAAAAACCCTATAAATCTGGAAAAGAAATGAGGTCACTTTAAAAATTTGGACAAAAATAAAAATGTCCAAAATGAAAAACCTCCACCAAATTTTTCCAAAAAAGTGAGTTGTGACTGAAATGGTCACAAAACCAAAAAAATGATTCAAAGTACCACTGCATAAATTTTTTTTCCAGAATTTTACCCGAGAAAAAAAAGTGTAAGAAAAAATCCCAGAAAAAGTATAATAATAGAATTATGATGATATATGCTATGTAAATGTTCTGCTGGTTAATTTGTTTTCTGCCCGGGAAAAAGTATAACAGTGAAAAAAGTAGGAAAAATCCCAAAAAAGTATGCGCAACTATATACCACATCATTTACAATAATGGAACTTCTCGGGTAATTTTCAGAATTGTTACGATAAAATAAAACTGTGAGGAAAAATCCCAAAAAAAGTATAAATACCCGAGAAATCCCCCCATATCCCCCTAAAAATCTTCTCAAATAAAAATCTAAAAATACATTATATGTCATCATTAAAGCGATCTTTATCAATAGAAATACCTGAAAATACAGATATCTCAAAATCTATATCTTTTAGTCCAAAGTATGATGTAGAAAATCCACCAAAAAAAATGAGTAATATATTTAATATACCTTCATTAAATTTAAGTTCTATTCAACCATCAGAATCTTCTCCTAATGATCTTATAAGAAATTATTATCAAGAATTCAAAGAAAAAACTAAAGAAATAAAAGTTATAAATCCTCAAAATAACTCACAAAAAATACCTCTAGGTGAGTTATTTGAAATAATTTGTGAATCTTTACTACAGAGTGACAAATATACATTCTTACAAAATGGAAAATATGATGATAAATATAAGTTATTAAAATCACAACGAGTTAGAAAATTTAATGGAGTGTATAATGTAGATTACAATAGTACATATACTATTGTAAGTTCACAAATATATATTTCAAAAAATGAGAAGATTATAAATAAAAATGTTTGTTTATATAGAAGAGATATAAACGCATATGCAAAAGGATTTGTATCAATTATACATGAAGTATGTTGTCAATATTATGCATATAATATGATTAAAAATGATGAATATTTTACGAACTTCATAAAAATACCAAAATTATATAAAGTAAGTATTCAACATAATGAAAATGATGTAGATTGTATATCAATATATATGAAAAATTTACCTTTTTATAATTTACATAAATCAGATATAACAACTGATTTTTTCAATAAATGGAATCCTCGAATAAATGCAGTTTTTTCATATCTTCTCGCAAATAACTTAAAACACAATGATACTGCTTACCGAAATTTATATTTTACAGGTTCAAATATAAACAAGTTACGTCTTGCAATAATAGATTTTGGAGAAGCTGTATTTCCAGATACAGAAAGTAAAGATTTATATGGTCGAGAAGAACAATCAACTGGATATGTTAAATATGGCGATTTTAATGATTTTAAAGATTGGATTGAAGGAAGAGGAAATATGTTTTTGGAACATTGGGGAGGTAAATTGAGAAGAAATAAACGAACTAAAAAAAATAAACGAAATAAACTAAACAAAACAAATAAACAAAACAAAATAAAATGATAAATTTTATGCAATATTACGTTTTTTATTTTGAGAAGAATCTATCGATATATCTTTCATATCCGCTGCTAAGTTTTCAACACATTTTGATTCTTCTTTTGTTGAAGACACCTTTAATTTTCTCTTTAATTTTACAACTTTTTTAATTTCTTTTTCTTGTGAAACTGTAGTATCAATATATCCTAATCCATTAACTTCTCCTTGCATATTAATATACATTGGATTATTTATAACTTCATTTATAATTTCATCAGGATCTAAGTTATATTTATCAGCAATTATATGCACTATTTTTATGTGTAAATCAGCGACATGTTTAAAGATCATGTCTAGAGAGGCAGAATAAGCTTCTCTATTTGTAGTAATATTTGTTGGAATATATGGCGAAAGTTCACCATCAGAATTAGTTACTATTACTGGTTCATTAATAAATCGGATTTGATTATTCATTTTAGAGAAAGATACTATAAATTATATATAATTATATGGTAGAATAAATATTAATTAGTATTATAAAAATCAATTTTTTGTAATAAATATAAAGAAATTCTATTATATTGATTAGTCATATCTAGAATGTCTAATAAAGGAATTGTAGCAATTGCAGTTTTTACAGAAACTATAAAAGGTTATGTAAAATTTCGAGAAGAAAATGATAAAGTAAAAATAGAATTGAATATAACTGGTCTTCCACCAAATTCAAAACATGGATTTCATGTGCATGAAGCCGGCGATTTAACTGATAGGTGTATGAGTATGTGTGCTCATTTTAATCCGTATGAAAAAACACATGGATGTCCTGGCATGAAAAATCGTCATGTTGGCGATTTAGGTAATATTCAGTCGAATGGAAAAGGAGAAGTAAAGTATGTTATGTATGATGATATTATAAAATTACGTGGTACGAAAGCAAACATTATAGGTAGAGGATTAATAATTCATGAAGATGAAGATGACTGTGGAAATGGAGGAAATCCAGAAAGTTTAAAAACTGGAAATGCAGGCAAAAGAATTGCATGTGGAATTATAGGATATGCCAAAGAGAATTTTGCATAGAGTATTATTTTATATTTTATAAAAATAAAACATAAAAAGAAAATAAGTGATAAATATAACAGTAAGTGTTATGAAAAATCCCAATAAAAATATTAATGACAATTTAGACGAAAATATAATGTTATCTTTACAAAAGAGTCGAACAAATTCACTAGAAGGAGAAGTATTAACAGAAATAACAGAAAATCCCAATTATATAAAACCCACAAAGTTTGAATGTAAACAATGTGACTATATAACGTATTCAAAACAAAATTTAGATAAACATTTTATGACACTAAAACATAAAAATAGTGAAAATAATCCCATAAAAAATATAACTGAATACACATATACATGTAATGCTTGTAATTATAATACATTTCATAAAAATGATTACGATAAACATTTGAATACGATCAAACATAAAAAAATGGCAGAAATAGATTCTGCAATTGAAATTCAATGTAATTATGAATGTAAATCTTGCAAATATGAAACGCAGAATAAACAGCATTATAATTCGCATTTAAAAACTAAAAAACATCAAATGAATATGTTATCTTCTACAATTATTCCGGCGAATACTAGTGGAAACACAGCAATAAATATAATAACTTCTCAAGATGGTTCTTCATCAAATGACATTGTAATAAATAAAGAAATATTTTATACAATAATAAAACAGAATGAAGATTTTAAACAATTATTGCTAGAACAAAATGATAAATTAATAGATTTGGCAAAACGGGAACATAATGTTAATAGTCATAATACAACTCATAATAATCAACATTTTAATTTGAATTTCTTTTTAAATGAGCAATGTAAAGATGCGGTTAATCTGACAGATTTTATAGAGTCAATAAATCCGACATTTCAGGATTTGGAGTATGTCGGGAGAAATGGATATGTGAGTGGCATAACTAAAATAATTATGGATAGTTTAAGTCAGTTAGATATATATAAACGTCCGGTTCATTGTACTGATGTGAAACGTGAAGTAATACATGTAAAAGATGACGATAAATGGGATAAAGATACAGAAGATAATAAAAAAATACGTAAGATGATTGATATAGTTGCGGATAAAAATTTGAAATTGGTGACTCCATGGATATCAGAAAATCCTGAATCACGTATATTGGATACACCGCAATATAATTTATGGTTTAATATAATGAAACAATCATTGAATGTGAAACAGGAAGATAAAAATAATAATGATGTATTGAAAAATATTGCAAAAAATGTTTATGTGAATAAGACATCTACATAGTAATTTTCTTATTATTTCCATTAAATGAATTTATATTTTCTTCAATATAATCTAAAATTTCATTGCTATCTTCAATAAAAACATTAACAACCGCATCGATTTCATTTGTTTTTTTATTAAGTTTTTTAAGTTTATTTTCTAAATCTTGAATTTGCGCAAATAAAGTGATTTGTGTATTTCGTTCTTTTTGCAAAAAAGATTCTAGTCTTTTTTCTAAATTGGCAATATGAGTTTCATATTTTGTAATGGCTTTTGATGTGTATAAAATATTAAATGTTATACTGGCTAACATAGAAAAAATACCAATATAACATGTATATGTCGAATCTAAATTTTCTTCCATAAAAAGTATTTGGAAATATAATACTATATATATTAATAATTTTTTATATGATATTATACAAAATATAAAATCATACACAATATAAAATCATACATAATATATATTAAATGCTCACACTGGGAGTTGAACCCAGGATACCGGCTTATAAGACCGATGTGATAACCGTTTCACTATGAGAGCATAATGAACCCAATTTTATCAACTATTATGGCATTTATATTAGAGAAAATAGCATTATATTCTACGAACACTACGGTTATGAGAATATACTCATAATATGTATTTTACTATTTAGCAAAATAATCATATTTTCTCTCTATTGATAAATAAAATATTTTCACATTCTTATTTACATATAGATTTATCGTATTGTCTTTATATTATTTATAATTAATATAAATTAATATATACTTTAATTATATAAATAGATCCGTTATGGCAGATACAATAAGACACTTAAAACGTCCAAAAATACAAAAAATGATAAGACAATCATATAAAGAAAATTATTTGAGAAATCCTAACACTACTGCTCCATTACCGGACTCTACTTTTTCAGTTTTAGATAAGGAACACTTAAGTAAATTAATAGAACTACCACAACATAAGTTACGCGTTAGTTATGATAGTAAACGTCGACGAAATGTATTTCGTGGTAACATATATGTATTATTAGCATCAAACAAAGAAAATAAAGAAGTTGTTCTTACTGGTAAATATCATACTCCTGTTTCTATTTACCGTGAATATTTAGGTAGTGATCCTGAAAATAATGGTAAAAAATTTCCTTTTGAATACTATGTTATATTTGATACTACTATTCTCAATCACAGTAAAAATATGACAGATAAAGAAGCTCAACAATTTATTGATAATTATGACATAAATATTTTTAGAAAATTTAAACCTTATCCATCTGATGATGAGTATACAAAAGAAAATCTTGAAACCAGATTAGAAACAAGTATGGAAGGTTATAATAAAGATAAACTTTATATGTTCTATCTGCCTTATTTTGGACGTGAAAATGGAGAGGATCCTGATAGTTATAAAATGACAATAAAAATATATGATTTAGATGATGAGGATAATCGCGTAGATACTAATTTATTTTATAATGAAGATTTTCTCAAAGATTTTGATGAAACAGTAGAACACTTAAAATATTTACCTGTTCCGAGAGAACCTCTAATGGGATGGATGGGAGCAGAATATAAAAAAGATGAAGCTAATTGGATGGAAAAAGTAGATCCTATTGGATATAAAGCTAAACAAATGGAGATTATTCATAAACCTAGTCATGAGAAAAAGATGAAATCTGTATTAAAATCTATAAAAGCTAATAGAAAACATAAAGGTAGTGAAAAAGGTGGTAAAAAGAAAACTAGAAAGAATAAACGCACTCAAAAAAATAACAGACGATAAATTATAATAGTTTACCGTTTACGTATGCAATATGATTATTGCCATTTTCAAATAGATAAAAATCGAAACAATTCTTCTCTCTAAGTGAACAGAAATTATATATATTATATGGATCTTCTCCACAAGAAAGGATACCAATATGTATTCTATGCTTTATTTCGGGTTGTTTTTTGTACTTTCTATAAATATTAATATAGTGTTTAAGAATAGGATAAATTTCTTTATCTAATCCATTATGTTGTTCAGTTATATTATTAGAAATAAATTTACCAAAATATGCTGTTTTATTATTTCCGATACGATAGATAAAAGTAATATCTGGCATTGTAGTGATAGTAGTAATAAAATATGTAATTTATTATATTAGATTATATAATAAATTATTTTTATGTTGTTTTTATAAATCTTCTCAATTATATAGATAATTGCGTAGGTAACATTTCAATGCGATTAGAATCATCATTAAGTTGTAATTTAAAATACTTAGATAATAAAAATACTATATCATAAATTTTTTGTACATATTTCATATATTTTTCATTAGGTATATCCTTATCAATAAATTCAAAAAAAATAGATATATTTTTAATTGGTGCAGAACTTATACAAATTGCTATAGCTACATAATCATATTCAGTTATTATACATTCAGTTGAATTTAGATCATCATAATCATTTGGTACATATCCATGTATTACAAATTTATCATCTGTAATAAAATAATTATTAATGTTATTTTGAATAATATCTAATATTATTTCTTTAAACTTTGGAATATCTGTAATACCAATAATATCATATATAACCTGTACACAACCCTCATAGCATCTTATTGAACAGGTTATATTATCAATTCTAGAAACTGGTATATATTTTGGTTCCATATTAAAGTATATTATAGATTATAAAGTTAGCTTTATATAATTTTTGAAAATCTTCTCAATTATGTTATAATAAAATTGATTCAAACTAAAAGAATATCCAATTACTTATATAAATATAATAAAGTTACTCTATTAATTGCATAAAAATGAAAACTAGAAGTCAAATAAAAAAAATAGAATATCAGTCTTATATTCGTAGATTTCATAAAAATGAATTTATAAGTATTGGAATATATTATGGATATCCTGAATGCTGTATAAAAAATTTTGTTAGAAATATATTATGTAAAGGGAAATATGCATCTGCTATAAAAAAATCTCCATCTCGTATACAGAGAAGAATAAGTAATCATTGTGGTTTTATTCCGTGTTCATATTGCTGTTGGAAAATATTAACTAAACAAATAAAAATAGAAGATCTAATAAAAAATAGAATATGTGAGAATCCTTTTACACCTCCAAAAAGAATAAATTTATAAAATCTTCTCAATTACATTTTTGAAAAAGGTAAATTAAAAGAAAAATAGTAATTATATGTTTTTTATTTTTGTATTATTGAGAAGATTTTTTCTGGCAATGTCGCGCCTTCGGCGCGAGTCCGGGGGCATTTTTGCCCCATTATGCAGTCAATTTTACATAAAAACTCATAAACCCCTTACCATAAATGCAGTGGAAATTATCGGACCAGGGAGCGACCGAAGGTCGCGAACCCTTTTTCAAAAACTTTCCTATTAAATTTTTTTTGCAATTTTATAAAATCTTCTCAAATATTATTTTTGAAAAAGATAAAACAAAAGAAAAAAGAAAATTACATGTTTTTATTTTTGTATTATAGAGAAGATTTTACTAGATTATACTATTTTATTATCTGACATTGGTTGACTGCATATAACTTCTCCATTAAAAAAATATAAAATCATAATAAATGTGAAAACAAACTCATTTTTCTTTTTTGTTTTTCATTTTTGGAAAAGTTTTTAGAGTTTTTTTGAGAAGACATCGAGAGATTTTGTAAAAATGTTAATTTTTTGAGGTTTTTTTGAAAAAAGTATTTGAAATTTTATTATAAAAAATATGAAAATCTTCTCTCAAATTATAAAAAAATGATTATATTATAAAATCTTCTCAATTATTGTTTTCAAAAAGTGTAAAATAAAAGAAAAATAGAAATTATATTGTTTTTATTTTTGGTTATTAGAGAGATTTTTTATATAGATATTGAGAAGATTTTTCAAAATGGTTATTTTATGGAAATTTTTTCAGGCAATGTCGCGCCTTCGGCGCGAGTCCGGGGGGGCTTTTTGCCCCAGTTATGCAGTCATTTTTATTTGAATATTAATAAAAATGACACTGGTATACGAGTGGGTTATTTAGATAAATTTAATACAATTTGTGGATGTTCATTATTTTTAGCACATGCTTTCATATGTGATGCTAAACTGCCACGATTTTTAGCGACAAATTTATTACAAAGTGTGCAAACAATACCAATAGATTTGGTTTCTTCTTTAGTTAAAGAGAAAGATCTTATTTTTGGTAGTTCGATACTATCTAATTTATCTGTTAGTTGTTTTGTAACAGACTTTATAGTATCCATCATTTCCAATTTTTTATTGGCAAATAATCTGTATTCTTCTTTAATTTCATCAATTTCTTCTGAAGTGAATGAGAAGACATTTTTTTCTTTAATCTTCTCTTGATTTATTGTTAATTTATCATGTAAATTATCTATTATATTAATCGCTAATTTGATCTTCTCTTGGTCATATTTTGCATTAGGTATATACAAATGTATTAGATTATCTATAATATCAATTTGGAAGTTATGTTTGTAGGTAATTGGACTGCTTTGTGATATGAAAATTCCATGACATTGTTGTTTTTTGAGGTCTCTTTCAAACTTCTCGATTTCTTCTGTATTAACTGATGCGAGATAGTCTTTATTTTCAAATAAAATAGTTGGATATTTTTTATCTCTTCTATTTAATCTAAAATCACATGTAGCACTTTCATTAGAACATCTTATAATTTGATCATAAGGAACTATTTTTTGTAGTACAGTGTATAATTCCATCTCAGATACTGAGCCTTTTACAGAAGAATTTGATTTATATTTATTTAAGAAGACAGAAAGGTCTCCAGAAATTGAATCTTGCATTTTTTTCTGTATAATTACATTTTCATTTAATTGTTGAAGATGAGCAAAAGTTCTTGTTTCTGTAGATTGAATTGCTGAGAAGATTGGTTGTTGTATATTAGAGAGCATTTTATTGAAACTCTTCTCTATATTTTCCAAAATATCTTTTGATTTTTCTTTATTTGATTGTTCGAGAAGTTTATCGGTTGTTTCTTTGATTGAATCAAAGAAAGTTTTCATATATGTTTCTAGTTGATTATATGCTTTATCATTACTTTTAGGTATAATATCATTTATAAGTAATGTTGTTTTTGAAAATAATTGATCATTATTTTTTTCAATTAGAGAAGATAGTTTTTCATTATTAGTAAAATCATTATTTGATAATATTATTTTAATATCTTCAATATAGTTTTTTTTATTTTCATGCAATTTTACAACTATATCAGCATTTAATTTATATAATTCACTTTTGAGATCAGTTATATCAGATTTCATATTTGAAACTAGAGATAAAATTTGATTATTAATTGTATTATTAAGTGTAGAAGAAAGATTAGTAGAAAGACTTTTAAGTATTTCAATAAAAGTTAAATTAATACTTGTTATATCAATATGAGGATTTTCATTATAAAAATTTATAATATTTTTATCTGTTATTGTAATAACGTTACTCATTTCTTAGTTATAAATAAAGTTTATGATATATATTAATATAACATTAACTTTTTATATTTTTGTTAATTTATATTTTTATTATTGAGAAGATTTTATTTTTAAGAGAGAGATGATTTTCTTTAT
>JACCDW010885598.1_pt1 | contig 10352 bp, 12 predicted proteins | sample 7449781 | NCBI WGS metagenome assembly JACCDW01 (sample SAMN15323449, study PRJNA562643) | freshwater metagenome | isolation source: river surface water | place: USA:Blue River Watershed | collected 2017-08-18 | reverse complement strand
AATAGACACCCACCCTTCGAATTCTATGGTGGCCCGAGTAGATGTAAGGAAAGGTATCGGGCCTTATAAGGACGTATGGCCGAGAGATTAGGCAGTTGTTTGCAAAACAATTATACATGGGTTTGAATCCTATTACGTCCTCAATTTGGAAGTTTGACTGAGAGGTAAAGTGCCGGTTTGCTAAACCGAGGTCTAGGTAATACTAGGGCAGGATCGTTACCTGCAGCTTCCGCATGAATTAATATTTATAAAAAACAAGAAAGGAGAATCAAAATGGAGTTCCGTAAATTAAGTGATAACCAAGTTGTAGACTTAGTATCATATGTTAAAGACTATTTAACAACACATCCAAACCATGAAATATATATTGGTTGTGATTCTCAAAATGCAAAAAGAGATACTCGTTATGGAGTAGTAGTTGTTTTATACGCTAAAGGTAAAGGTGGTCACGTATTATATGCTAAAGATACAAAAGCATTAATCAGAGACAGATTCACTCGTTTATGGGGTGAGGTAGAATTATCAATCGAGATTGCAACATACTTACGTTCAAACGATATTGATAGAACAGTGTTCATTGACTTAGATTTAAACCCAGATCCTAAATACAAATCAAATCAAGTATTAAGATCAGCTATGGGTTATGTTGAAGGAATGGGATTCAAAGTAAGAATCAAACCAAACGCTGTTATGGCTTCATATGTAGCCGATACATTAGTAAAATAAAAAAAGATAAAATAAGTTTGGCTCTCCGGAGCCAATTTATTATATTTAAGTATAAAGAAATTGCGGGGTAGTAGCAGCGGTAGCTCGCAAGGCTCATAACCTTGAGGTCGCAGGTTCGATTCCTGCCCCCGCTACAAGCCGTCTTTTATGTGGTTTTTCCATAACGTACTAAGTTGAAGACGTAAAACTTAACTTGATTGACTATATCATGGAGGTTTGAAGTGTACATCCAGAAAACACTAGTCTCGTTTCTTAAGTAAGGAGTTTCCAGACTTTAAACCGAAACTCAAATAAGCTAAGTAGGGGCATATAGGTGAAGCTTAAACCTGCCCCGAATATGCTGCGTTAGATTAGCAGGTTAAATCGTTGGGTTTTCAACCCAAAGATCACGGGTTCGAGCCCCGTACGCAGTACATATATAGTTCCATAGGCTAACGGATAAACCGCTTGACTACGAATCATGAATTTCCTGTTCGAATCAGGGTGGAACTACATTAATGCAAAATTAGCTCAATTGGTAGAGCGTTGCCTTGCCAAGGCAAAGGTTGTGAGTTCGAGCCTCATATTTTGCTCAAAGTGGATAAAAATGTGTAGGTACCACAAGGATGACGTCTCCTAACTACACTCATGCAGGTATAGCACAATGGTTAGTGTTAGAGATTTCCAATCTTTAGATGTCAGTTCGATTCTGACTACCTGCTCTTAAATTAATGCCGAGGTAGCTCAGACGGTTAGAGCGCAGGATTCATACCCCTGAGGTCAACAGTTCAACTCTGTTTCTCGGTACTATAAATGCTCAGGTGGTGGAACTGGTAGACACGCAGGACTTAAAATCCTGTTCTTCGGAGTGCGGGTTCGATTCCCGCTCTGAGTACTAACTAACAGGTGGCTCCCTTAATAGTCAAGGCTGACCTTGAACATCTGACATATGTCTATACAGGGGGCGAAAGTTAGTTAAATGCCCCGATGGTGGAATTGGTAGACATAGTGGTCTTAGAAGCCACGGCTTCGGCGTGAGAGTTCGAGTCTCTCTTGGGGTACATATATTTATAATAAATTAGGTTGTCGTTAATTAGTTGTATTAATCTTTAAAACATCTAACGATAACAATGAAAAAACTCCTTTTTTTATTCCTATTTATTGCCTCTGTAATCTCAGTAAGTGCAAAAACATTACCTGCTCCTGGAAATGGAATTTATGTATTAGTTGATACTAACTATGTTGTTAGTAATTCTTTAAGCCCTACAACTACTGCTAGTTTGTATTATACTAATACTACTAATACCTTAGTTACAGGTATGCAATTTAGAGTATTTTATGATAAAACAGCTTTTAATGGAGCTGCTCCTACAGTTGCTTTAAAATACACTAATACCGATCAAAATCTTCAATACAACGTTAATACAACCGACGGTTATATTACTATAACTTTGGTTTATATCGGTTCTAACGCTAATTTTAATTATATCAATAGTGAATTAGTAGCTATTACTTTTACACATGCTAATGCTGCTACATTTAATAATTTAGCTAGTATTTCTCCTTTAACTATATCAGGTGTTCAAACATTTCCTGCTTATGCTTCTAAAAATACAGGTATAGACACTACATTAGATTTATATAGCTATGGTGGTAATTTTATAAGACCTTCATTTTTATTTGCTTCTACATTCACAAATGTGACTGGTACTGGTGCTAAAAATGTAACTATTAAATTATCTAAAAAACCTAAAACAAGTTCTACTTGGACTACAGTTGGTACTTATATATCTGATTTAACAGGAAATATTTCTCTTAATCCAATTATAGATACTACTTATTGGGATGTAAAATTTGCTGTACAAGGTGATACAATAAATGTAGGTAATATTATTTCTGTAGCTGATGCTCAAAAAGTAAACCAATTTGTATTAGGTACAGCTACTCCTACAGGATTTGATTTTTATACAGCTGATATTAATAATTCAGATAATATAACAATTTCAGATGTTTACTCTATATTTGGTAGAATAGCAGGTAGATTCTCAGTTTGGCCTAATAATACACCTGATGTTAAATTCTTTACTTCAACTGAGTATGGTTTAATCAATGGTTCATCTACAAGTTTAAAATCAACTATACCAGGTGTTACTAATTTTGAATATTATATAAATGGAACTTCTGCAGTTACTTATTATATAGCAGGGTTAGGTGATGCTAATGGTACTGGTTTTAAAATGGCTAGATTAGTTCCTATTCAAATATTAAATCCAAATAATGCTCCTAACTATATTATTGATCAAACAGTAGAATATTATGCTAGTTTAGATGAGATTGAAATTAATTTACCTACTTTAAATGTGGTTGAAGGTAATTTAATTAATATTCCTGTTAAAGTTTTTACTAATCAAGATTTAGGTTCATTACAATTAGCATTAAAATATGATCAAGATTTATTAGAGTTTAAAGGTTTATTTGCTGATGAAAAGCCTATGACTTGGTTATCATTTTTAAATACTAATGATGGTGTAGTAGAGTGGGGTGGTTTAGATATGTCTAATAATAAATTTAATTTAAAAAATAATGAACAAATAATTACTTTACAATTCACAGCTAAAAAACCTAAAAATGAGTGGGAAGTAAGTCCATTATATGTTTCTCAAAAATATGTTGGTAACGCTAATGCTTCTGATTTAAATATTAAACCAACCAATGGTGTTATTCAAATTCAAAGAGCAATAAATACAGTTGCATTTAATCCAAATGAAACAACTATAAATGTATTTCCTAATCCAACAGGTGGTTTGGTTACAATACAATTTAATATACCTGTAGATGGTGTTACTACTGTTGCTATTGTAGATATGCAAGGTAAAATAAGAAAAGAAATATTAAAAGGTAAAGTACCTGCGGGTTCATACCAATATTCAGTCAATCTAGATACTATGGGTCCTGGAACTTATTTAGCAGTTCTAGAAAACAATGGTAAAATTATATCAAATAAAACAATTTTAAATTAAGTATGGCAAAATTAAAAGAAATCCTAGAACTTGGAGAAACTCCATTTCAAAAAGTAGACGATAAAAATCGTTTTTACTTTATGTTACAACAAATGCAAAACAATCGTTGGAAAATTACAGGTATTGTTTTATTTTTATTTTTCTTTATTATTTTCGGAATCAATATGGCTGTTATGTTTAATATAGCTATCGCTGAATCATGGAAAGAATTATTACTTATTCTTTTAGGTGCCTTTGTAGGTAACTTAAATAAAGTAGTAGACTATTGGTTTAACTCTGAAGATAGAGATAAAATGTTAATCCAAAAAGTAGATGAAGAAGATGGACATTCATTATCAAACACTTTAAATCAACAATAATATGTCAGAAGAAACACAAGAAACAACTTGGTCTGGATTAAAAAAGACAATAATCGGGACCTTAGCTACAGTAGTTACTGCAGGTGGCGCTTGGGTTGGAACAACTTTATTTGGTGGTGGTGAAGAAATTACACCAGCTCCTGTTCAACAAGCAGCTCCAGTTATTAACATTACTCAACAACAAGCAGCTCCAGTTCAAGCTCCTGCTTCTACAACTGTTATACGTGAAAAAACAGTAGAAAAAATAGTACCAGCTGAAACTAAAAAAGAAGAAAAAAAAGAAAAAGAAGAAGAACCTTGGTAATGAAAAATTTTTGGAATAAATACAAACATTTTATTATTACTGTTTTAGGATTAATGCTACTCACTACATTAGCTATAAACGCTAATGCTCAAGTGGGTAGTGTTAAGACTGAAAAATATCAGGCTGAATTTGAAAAAAAGCAATCTATTGAATTAGTTGCTGATTATGATGGTCCTGTTATCCCTATTCAGATCCTAAAAATTGGTATTAATGAAGAATTATATGAATCTTATCCTGAGTTAAAAGATAAGAGAGTAGGTTTAGGTGTGACTAATATTGTACTTGAATATTTAGAATATACAAATCGTTTTGAATTTACAGAAGATAAAGCTGAAATAAAAGAAAAAATGATTACTCAGTTTAAAGCTTCTAATAAAGGATTTACAGAAAATAAAATAGATGGTAAGGGTAAAATTAAATTAGCCCGTTACTTTGTTTATATTGAAGTATATGATTTTTCAGTTGCTGAAAATGAAATATTTGATATTCAAAAAGGAAAAAGTTACTCTAGAATAGATCAAACTACTACATTAGGTTTACAAGTTAGATTTGTAGATGCTGAATCTGGAGAGGTAATTGTGGGTTCTGGTTTAGGAGAGGCAGTTACTGTTAAAGAATCTACTATGTTAGGTGATATTGATGAAGTTAAATTTAATCAATCAACAATTGGTATTACTACTAAAAAATCACTTGAAACAGCATCATCACGTATTGTAAGTAAACTTATTAAAAAAGGTGTATTCCCACAATGAAAAAATTTATAGTACTATTAGTTTTATTACTGCCCTTAGCTGTATTAGGCCAAAGTACTGTAAATTATTCATATAATGATCCTTGTACGGGTAAAGTAAAAAATCTTACTTTTCAAGATAATCAAGCTATTACTGTTAATTATTTAGGTAATGTTCAATCATTTAATTATAATCAACTTAATAATGGAGAACTTGAAAAATGGGTTAATAATATAGCCCAAATAAATAGTTCTAGCCCGTGTGAAGCAGCTACAACTGCTATTGTTACTTCAACTAATCTAGTAATAGCTAACAATATTATAGCTACATTAACTAATGTTACTTCAGTAGCTACTTCAGTTGGTTCTACTTTATCATCAGCTGTTACTTCTTCTTCCTCATCTTCTTTAAATATAGATAGTAAAGAACCTAGTGAAGTTAAAACAGAAGAACCAGCTTCAACTTCGAGTGATGGTGGTTCAGATAATACAGGAGGTTCAGTTAGTAATGCTATTGAAGGTACTTCAAGTGAAGGCGGAAATGCAGGTGGAGGAAGTGGAAAAAGTACATCTAAATCTAAAGAATCTAAATCAAATACTGGTAGTTTAATAGGGTCAGGAGATATTGTTGTTACTAATAATAGAAACGATAATACAAATAATTTAAGAATGACAGCTAGTATGACTAAGTCAAACTACAAGAATACATTTGCTAAAGGATTTTTATTTAATTTTACTACTCAACTTAATAATTCTAATCTTACTTTTTATACTGCTTCTACAAAGAAAAAATCTACTCTTATACTTGCTAATTCAACTTTAGTTAATAGAGATTATGATTTATTTAATACTACTACAGCTATAGAATCTTATCGTTTTGGAAAATTTTCACTTATGGGAGGTGTTAATTTTACTTTAGGACAAATAGGTACTAAAGGATTTCAAAATTTATCATCTGTAGCAGGAGGTTTTTATTTATTTCCGGTAAATAAGAATATAACTGGTAATTTTTTATTGTTAAGTGTTTATTCTCCATTTACTCAATTTTATGATGGTAGATGGTGGAATAGTGGTTTACTATTAGTACCATTTAGTTCTTGGGATTTTAAAATAACTAAAACTTTTAAATTTAATGTTAGTTTCTCAGGAGTATATGAATTAAATAGAAGTGTATTAAATTATCAAATTTTAACTGGTGGAAAAATAATGTTATGAGATATTTGTTAATACTATTATTATTACCTTTGAATATGTTAGCCCAAAACTTTACATATTCAGGTTACATTTATAATGCTAATAATTCAGGAGCGTTAAATATTCCTGTAAAACTATATTCAAGAACATCAAATGTAGCAGCTGTTGTTCAAAACTCTGAACAGTTTGGTGTGTCAAATGGTTCAACTTGGATAACTAAAAACACATATAGTGGTACTCCTAATAATAATACAACTTATAATTATAGTATCAGTAATGCTTATACTGTTATAACTAGTAATGGTAATGCTACTATTTCTCCTTTTTCTTCTAATGTCCCATCTAATAGAGGTAGAGGAACTAATACTTTATTTTCAAATAGTAACGCTGATGAGGCTTCAGTAGTTATAGCTTTTCCTTCAGGATTTGTTCCTTCTTTTTTAGGTACTAATTATTCTAGTGGTCATATAAATGCTAACTCATGGTTTACATTTGGAACTAATAGTAGTTCAGGATATAGTGGTACTGCTACAAACCCTAATGCACCTACATTACATATAGCTTCTGTTAGTAATAGTAGTACAGATAATAATATGTCATATGTTAGTACTGAGTTATACACTGATTCTTATTGGGGAGAAGTTTTTAGAGTAAGATATGAAGGTAATTCAAATTATAATCAACAAGGTATTAATACTATTTATGATTTATATTTTATAAAAAATCAACCTAATACTCAATTAGTTGTATGGAGACAATTTACTACTGATGGTTCTTCAACCTCTATTGGTGGTTCACCTCCTGGTCCTTGGACTTTAACTTCTACTTCTAATACTAATATTTTAGGATATTATTCATTTAATACAAATTTAAGTGTTTCTTCTTATGAATTTTATATTCAAATAGATGTACCAAATCCTTTATCTAATTTAAATAATGATGATATAACTAATACTCTTAAAGTTGTTAATGGTATTATCCCATTTAATAGTTCTCATTATTATTTGCATGATGTAAATGGAGATGGACGAATTACAGTGTCTGATGCTTATTATATAGGGGCTAGAAAACAAGGAAAATTTAATAATTGGATTAATACATTTAATGCTAGGTTATTTACAGTGTCTGAATTTAACGTAATTAAATCAAATAATTTAAACCTAAAATCGACTTATCCTGGTTTATCAACTATAACTATTTCTAATCCCACAAATGGTGGATCTAGTAATTATTATATTGTATCTCCAGGATATAGCGGTAATATAACATTTTAAACATGAAACGTATATTAATTATTTTACTCTTATTACTTCCATTTACATTATTAGCTAATGATTGTGTTTATGTAAATCAAGTAACTACTAACAAAAAATTTAAAGAATTAAACAGTAGAAATATTAAATTTGGTATAAAACAAATTGCTGAGGAATTACTTTCTGAAAAATATTGTTTATCTGATTCATCCAATGCTGTTGATATAGAAGTATACTCTATAGGAGCTCCTAAAACTACTATTAGAATTATAGGTGCCTCATCAATATCTCAAGTTACTCAAATTAGTTTAAAAGTAACTTATAAAGGAGTAGTATATGAAGGCTTAGGAGAGGCTGAAACTGATGTTAGATCTATGTTTATTGAATTAGAAAATAATGAAGTACCATTTAATAATACTACTATATCAATAGCTTTAAAAAGAGCATTACAAAACGCTATACAAAGGTTACCTTAAAATATTTATTATTAAACAATTAGATTAAAAAATTATGCAACTATCAAAGTACTTTACATTAGCTGAATTGACTCCATCAGCCACAGCAAAAAGATTAGGTATCAAGAATGATCCTACTCCAGAACATTTAAACAATCTAAAATTATTAGCTACTAACGTATTAGATAAAGTACGTGAACATTTTGGAAAACCAATTTGGGTATCTTCAGGTTATCGTTCTAAGACCTTAAATGATGCTACTCCTGGCTCAAGTGCTACATCACAACATTGCTCAGGTGAAGCCGCTGATTTAGATCAAGATGGAAGAGGCACAGGTGTTACTAATAAAATGGTATTTGATTACATTAAAGATAATTTAGTGTTTGATCAATTAATTTATGAGTATGGTACTGATGCTAATCCTGATTGGGTTCATGTTAGTTGGGAATCAACAGGCAAGCAAAGAAAACAAGTGTTACGTTGTACTAGAGTAAATGGTAAACCAGTTTATACTCCTTATAAGTAATTTAATTTAAACTTGGACTCCTAAACACTCTTTATTATATACCAGTCATGGATATTAATAAAGTATTTAATGCCTTTAATGATGAGGAGTATCAGAACGAGATAAAAAAAGTTCGTGATACTCCCCAATATTGGATAGGTATGTTTAAGAAACTTATCCATAATTATAATAATGGTTATGAGTTTTTTATGAATAATCTTTTAGATTCATTAGAAACTGGCCCTGATTTAGATAAAAATAAAGTAAAAGAATCAGTTGAATATTTAACTTATACTATGGCGTATAATTATATATTAAAACTCGATATAAACGACTTAACCCACCTATATTACATTACCCTTGAGTCTGACGATATGTTGTTGCAAAGTATAAATCATTGTTTAAAATACTTTGAATCTAAAGAGTTATATGAACGATGTGCTGTCCTTAAACAATACGAAACAGAAGTAAAAAGAATTGTACTTAAGTTTGGCCCTCCAGAAAAATAAGCTTATATTTTAAATACGGGTATTTAGGAAATAAGAGAGAGATGAATGAGACGAGTGAGAGAAAGGAGAAAAGGACCAGAGGAATATAAATGGGAGGTTATAATAAAATCATATGAGAAATAGAGAAACTATAAACAGAAAGTTAGAACAGATGGAGTCTAACTTAACTAAAATGGCGTTTGTGTTAAGACGTCAAGGTTCAAGAGAGGATTTTGAACAATTAATAGATTCTACTAAAGACTTAGTAGAACAAATAAAATCATACATTAGTATGGAACCAATATCACCTAACGAAATTAATAAGGTTTAATCATGCTTACACCGGAACAAATATTAAGTAATTGGGAAAAGTTCCTAGGTTACATTGACCTTTATGTTATGGGAGACCGTGGTGTTAAATTAAAAGCGTTTTATGAACAATATTCTGAACGTTTTATGATGATGCCTGCTGCTCATAAACCTCAATACCATAATTGTTTTCCTGGAGGTTATATAGATCATGTTAATAGAGTTATTGAAGGTGCTTTAAAGATTCATGATGTATGGCAATTAATGGGTACTATGGATACTTATACAGTAGAAGAATTAGTGTTTTCTGCAATGAATCATGACTTAGGTAAATTTGGTACTTTTGAACAAGAAGCATATTTACCTCAGACTGACCAATGGAGAAAAGAGAAACTAAATGAACCTTATATGTTTAATGATCGTTTAGAGTTTATGTCTGTACCTGATAGAGGTTTATATATTTTATCTGAATTAGATATTCCAGTAACTAAAAATGAGATGTTAGCTATTAAGTTACATGATGGTTTATATGATGAAGCTAATAAGCCATATTTAATGTCTTGGATGCCAGAAACTAAACCTAGAACTTCATTAATTTATATAGTTCATCAAGCCGATTTAATGGCGGCTCGTATTGAGTTTGAAAGAGAATGGTTACCTAAATTATCAGGTCCTAAATCTCAAGAAACTAATTTTAAATTAACAAAATCAGAATCAACTAATAAATCTAAAAAAGAACCAATTAAGACTAAAGCATTAGGTAATGTAAAAAGTGAAGGCCTTAAAAATGTGATGTCTAATTTCTTCAACGAGGAATAAAATGATTTACGGAATTTTAAGTGTACTGGTCGTAATCCTAGGGTTTACGACCTACAACCTTTTAATCAAAAATGAAAAGGCTGAAGATATAATACTATCTCAGAATAAATTTATTAATGAATTAAACAAAACTATTAATTATACTAATCATAAATTAACACAAATTGACCATAGAGGTTCATTTGAGGCTGATGATGAGATAGGATTCTTT
>JACCDW011087703.1_pt1 | contig 10353 bp, 9 predicted proteins | sample 7449781 | NCBI WGS metagenome assembly JACCDW01 (sample SAMN15323449, study PRJNA562643) | freshwater metagenome | isolation source: river surface water | place: USA:Blue River Watershed | collected 2017-08-18 | reverse complement strand
GGTCTAATTGTTTACTATCAATTAAAAATATATGGTCAAATTGTGATGCCGTAGTTTGATAAACAGTCACATAACTTCTTACACCAGAAGTACCTGATGTGAATATAATAAATTTATCAATTATAGAGTCAAGTTCAATTGCAGTAAGTAGTGATGTTGCTGCAAATGTAGAAGTAGCACCAGGTGGAATCTCTGTCATAAAATCTGATTGCCAAGTTGTGGAAGAAGCCGTTATGTTTGATACCGCACTTCTATAAACTCTTGTTGTTGTAACAAAATAAAGACTAGCAACACCACTTCCTGGACCATGACTAGCAGTTCTTATAATTCCATTTGATGTTTGTGATAAAGTGCCTGTAACTGTTTGGTTACCAGTTTTGATTACGTTGGTAGTGGTATCTTTACCAGATGTTAGTGTCAATGCCGCTCTTATATTGTAAACATATATTGCTCCTACTGAACCAGCTACCGCGTTTAATATATAAGCTCTTTGATCGGTCCAGGATGTTCTATCCGTAACATCTAAACCACAAGAAACGGTATTTGTAACCGTCGCGGCATCTGCCAGCCAATATACAGCTCTGATTCTGTCAGTTGAGACAGCTGCTGATATTGTAGTACCAGCTGGTGTAAAGTTTTCATATCTTATTCCTTTAGCAACAAATAACCCACCGTTTGTTGTAGTAGCATTAGTTGTTGATGTTACAACCATCATATCTTCAATTACATAAGAGGCACCTGCTGATATTGTACCCGCACTACCTGTTAAAGTTATACCAGTATCTGATCCTATTGCGGATATCTCATACCAAGTTGTAATTTGTGTTGGGTCAGTTGAGCCAAATCCAATTCTACTACCCACACTTAATCTGTCTGTGTTCCATGTAGTTCCTGATCCAGTAACTGCAGTTCCAGAAACACCAACTGTACCGGTTGTATATAAGTTTCTAGTGACAAATAATCCTCTAATAGTATGAGAAGTTGCGGTTGGATAAGTTAATGTTATAAATCCGTTATATGTATATGTGGATGTTTCTCTATTAAACTGATATAAGGTAACTCTTCTTGTTGAGGCAGCGGCAGTTCCTTCTGGTATAAATATCCAATCTATAGTATTTGAATATTTTAAAGCGTATGGATAATATTGAGCCCATCCTGGTGATTCAGATGGACGAATCATAGCAACTTTAATAGGTCCTGCAAATTTATCTTCATTACCAGCACCTGTATATTGTTTGATAAGTGTACCAAGATTTGTTTTAGTTTGATCGTAGTTTGCTATTGAAACTGTTGGTCCCGTAAAATTGAAGTCTATACCTTTAATCGCCATTTTTAAAAAGAAAATCGATTTTATTATATATATTGAGAAGTTAATTGCACTTCCAAATTAAAATAAAAAGAATATGATAAACCCAATAGAGTTTGAGATAAATAAAATTTATTCAAAAATTGATAAAATTGCAAAAAAAGGAAAAGATAATTATATAGAGTATCATGCTTATTTTGAAGAATTAGTTAAAAATGGAAAATATTCTTATTTAAAGGAGTGTTTAGAGATTAAGTATAAATGTGATGTATCATTCTATGACTTACCAACTGCTAAGCAAAAGTCTTGGAAAGAGATCTTATTCTACACAACTACACCATTTCAAGATTATATAAAAAAGACTTTAAAGGAAAAAGGATTAGTACAATCCGGAGTTGAGTACTTTAAAGATATTCCATCTACCAAAGCAACAGTAGAGGATATTAATGGAACAGGATGTGAACTAAAAGTAAATTTAGTAGATGACTATGTGGACACAATAAGTGTTTTAAGAAGTGGATCGGGATATTCTGGTTCGGCATCAGTTGTCATTATTGGCGGAACTGGAACTGCCTCAGCAACACCGGTTATTAAGGCTGGTAAAGTATACTCTATTCTAGTAACAGCTACTGGTTCCGGTCATAATAGAACACCTAAAGTTGGAAAAATTGAAGAGGTTGATGAATATGAGATTCCTATAACGAATAAGTTTTCAAAAGATTTATATCAAAGATTGATTAAAAATAAAACGACTTATTTAATTGCTACAAAAGATGGATTTACTTACAGTGCGACTTTCTCAACTTGGAACACTGACTATACATATGATAAGAACATATTTAATCTATACAACTCAGCTCTTAACTATCTAATTAGTTAACATCCCCAATAAATCTCATTTGGTAGATTAGTAGATCTTTTAATAAAGTCCTTATTATTCATAAGGTAATCTACCACAGTAGCCCAATTTGGGAAATCTGATCCTCCAAATAATAAGTGAGTTCCTTCAAATGAAGACTGACCATGCTCTAACTGATCATCTACCAAAAAATGTCCTTTCAAAAGTGACTTATCAATACAAATTATGGTTTTAGACTGCATCTCAAAACCTAAATAATTTCTAACCCATTGAGCCTTTTCAGTATAACAAGATAAGTTATGAACGGATGGTCTTGTTAAAATCCAAACATCAAAGTGTTGGTCTAAAAATTCTATACACTCTATGGCATCAGTAATTGGTTTTAAATTCAAAAAGAACCCAAATTGTGATTGTGGATAAGGTTGACTTGGATTTTTTTCCAATTCTATATTATATGCTGTTTTATAATCACATAAGACTCCATCCATATCTATATAAAGTCTTTTTCTCATTGATCTGCGTGAATCCATTTTAAATCCTCTTTTAATTCGTTATTAATAAATTTTATTTTAGCATCTCTCATATCAGATACTAAGATATTCCAAAACTGCTTAGAATACATTGCATGTCCTCTATTCCAAGTATCATCGAAATCATAAGGTTGATATTTTATACAGTATTCAATTTCATTGATATTCATCCAACCATATGGATATACGCCGTTATCACTAAGAGAATCTGGTACTATTGGCTTACCAAAACCAGATGCTGTAAAGTATGTTCGTCCATCTTCTGTTAAAATTAAACTACCAAGTAGTGGATGATTTTTATAATCCTTTTTAAACAAAAAAGTATCACTACTGGTTTTATCCCCGTAGTAATACTTTAGTGTTGTATATGAAGGATCTGATTTGAGTTTCATATATCAAATATACGAAATAAAAATTAATAAAAAAATTAATTAATTGCTACCTCATACATACCATCAACATACTCTTGATACATTCCTTTTTCTTTTACAAGAGCTATAACATCGTTTGTTATTTCAAATTCTGAGTTCACATAAACTACTGTATTCTTATTGATAACTAAGTCAATATTTTTTTCCTTTGCCCAAACATCAACCATATCAATGATTTGTTTAAAGTTTTTTTCTAACTCATCATTTTGTTTATTCATTATATTAGATCTAAATTCAGACTCAGCCTGAACTGCTTTAGTTTGCAACTCTCTAAATCTATTTTGATTCTTTTGTTGAGTTGCCTCATCAAGAATTAAAGATCTAGAACTATTGGCAATAGTTTCCATTTCTTTTTTTATTTCTTCAATTAAATTTGCAAATTCTTGCTTTTCTTTTTGAATAAGTTTCAAAGACTGATGGTATGGTTCAAAGTTTTTCAAAACCTCTTCAAAATCTAAAATGTATGTTTTCATATCTATTTTTTATTTTATTTTTTATATTAATAATATCTAATAAGTTTAAAAAACGTGTGTAGGTAAATAACTTCTTAGCTCGTTTGTTAAGTTAATAGCCTGGTGAATTTGTGCATCAGAATCTGGTCCGATATGTACTAAATAAGCTCCTCTTATATCAAATCCCCACTCTTCAAGTATTAAAGAATATAACCCAACTTGAATTGAATACTCATTAAGATGATTTTTCCAATATGATTGAAATGGATTTAGTAACTTTTCAAATCTACCTTTTTCATGTTCATCATGTGTAAATCTACCGTTGGTCTTCCAGTCTAGAATAAATAGTTTTCCTTTATAAAGAAATAGAGAATCTATTGTTCCAGCAAGAGGATATTTTTTTGAAAAAATTCTTAATTCAAAAGTAATTGGCGTTAGCTTATGTAACTGTTTACCAAATATTATATTAAACTTATTAATTCTATCGATGATGTCCAAATCACTTGGTAATTGTTGATGAATACCTTTAAAGTAGTTTTCAATCCATTCATGTGTTGAATGACCAACTTCATTTGCTCTAATATTTTTATCTTTCCACTCTTTTAGAATCCACTCTTGTGGAACACCTGCTTCATCAGCTTTAGTTTTAGACCAATAGTCCTCTTCAAATGGTTTGTGAAAGTTACTTATAAATTTTGTCACTGAAGTGTATTGTTTTCCACCGTAAGTATATCTATGATATTTAGGATCAAATTTAAAATTAGGATCATTAAAACATTTTAATTTAGAAACTATCGAAGAAACCATAATATCTTATATTACTGAAAAATACTATTTGTTTAGTCGATATATAAATATATTATAATCAATTACTTACACAAGAATACCAGGTTTTAAAACGGCCAGATATAATAAAAATTTATTTACAAAAATGAAAAAACTTTTACTCACATTTTTTAATTTATTATTAATTTGTGGTGTTTATTCTCAAGATACGCTTTATAGTAATGTGTATCAAAAAATTAATAATCTAAGATCTATTGATAAATTAGATAGTTTAAAAATAGATGAAAATCTAGAATTAGCATCTGCTCAACACGGTTGCTGGCTAGGTCTTTATAATGTATTTGTAGATACAAATCAGGTTGTATTGACCTCAGAAGAAAACGATGTTTATGTTGTAGCTAAAAAGTTTAAAAGTCCAACAGATAGAATAAAAAATTTCACAAATAGAGAGTTTAAAAAATTCAAAGAGTATATCACATGCTATTATCAAAATCCAACTTCTGATGATGTTGTTAAATTCATGAATGATAAAGTATCATCAAGTGAATATAAATATCAAGGATTTTGGATAATAAAATATGAAACCATAGATGAAAAACCTATTTGGTATTTGGTCTATCTTTTAACTGACTAAATTAAAAAACCTCCATTATGGAGGTTTTTTAATTATTCCGGTATTGATTCTACCTCAATAGGTAAATCTCTATTTTGAATATGTCTTAGTATATAATCATCAATTCTTAAATGCTGAAGAAATGAGTCGTCAAGTTTCATTTCTTCAATTTTTTTAGCCAAGATAGATGCTTCTAATTTTTCTCTTTCAATTAACTTTTCTATGTGTATTTTTCTTTTGGAAATTAAATCACTATCGTTTTTTGACTGATCTTTAAAAATATAATCTCTTAGATCTTCATTATAATAACAATCTTCATTTAGAATCCAATTATCAATTGTTTCAGAGTACCTAAGGTTATCTCTTTGAGTCAATACATCACAATACTCAACATAAGTTAAATTTCCTTGATGATGCCAATCTTTTGTTATTGAATCAAATTCTAAACAATCTGCATTACTATAACTACCATCAGGACTCATTAGAATACAATAATCATTAAGTCTATCTGTAAAATAGTCAGGACGATAGTTGAATAATTTACCTTTATTTCTATCTAGCCATTTAAAGGTGTCAAGATATGGATAATATGAATAATCCCAATCTTTTAATTGTATTTCAAATTTTGACTCAATATCCTTACCAACACTTAAATATTGTAAAGTGTTTGACCAATTTTGTCTTTTCTTATAAAGAAATCCATTATTATCAGCCCAACTCATAAAATAATATTGATAGTCTTCATCATTTATAGTATAAATTCTATCCATTATTTTATTACCATTAAATTCCCAAAGTAGAGCTCTTCCAATTAGCTGTCCTGTAGTATTTAGCATCACAATCATCGTGATCATATCATTATCTTTATATAATTCTAAATATTTAGAACATTTATCATATTTCATACAAGAGTTTCCTAAAGACCCAGAAAATGATGCATATGAATCTTGGTGATAATATCTAATTATATCATCTCCACTTATAATTTTAAACTCAAACTCTTTTTGATCTGAAAAGGCTCGATATAGGTTTGAAAATATCTCAACTTCTCTCGGTGAGATATTTTTATAGATTTTAGAAATTATAGACCCAGGCTTTGAGTGATATCTTTTTGAAGTTGACCAAATATCAGACTCCTCAATCTTTGATATTCTTTCCTTTGTTAGGTAAGAAATCTTTGACCTATCGGAATTTGATGTTGATAGATAATTTATAGATTCTTGAACAATCTGATCTTCAAATACCATTTCTTCTAAAAGAAGACTGGCTACAATAGATTTGTTTTTAAAATTGGAAAGTATTTCTCTAAGAGGTTCTGAGATAGTAATATTTTTTACTTTATTCATTATTTTATGTTGTTGAATGTGAGTATTCTTATTTCTGAATTGTTGTGAAGTTTCTTCATAGAGTAATATAACTTTCTTCCTTCATTTGTCAAGTCTCTAAAACTACAACGCCAAGGCTCTAATCTATCTTGATAGAGATAGGAAAATTGTGACCATCCCATTAGAACACAAGCGTCTAATTTTATTTTATTTTTATTTCTAAAAACTGTATCATCAACCATATATCCTTCTTCCTCTGTGAGTTCTTTTATTGTAGAGTCAATTAACTTATCAGAGGTGATAAATGAACGACCAATTGATACATCATCTCCACAGTAATTTCCAATCTTTTCAAATTCAATTCCAAAATCAGAATTTTCTTGAAAGGCAACTACATAGATATATGTTTTACCACAATCAACCTTTTTTATTCCTCGATAATAAGGAAAGTTAATGAAACCTGTCAATTCAAATTCTTTTATCATATTCCTAAAGATTCTAAAGCTTGATTTCTAACTGCCCATTGTGTAATTGAAAGTATTCTTTCAGTTTCTCTCTTAACAATATGTGAATCTTGTTTTGAGAACAGTCTAAGATATGTTTGAAATGCCCAAAAAGCATCTATATAAAAATCATTTGAATTATCAATTGTTAATTTTTCAGAATTAGTTTTTAATGTCGAATACTGGGAAGAGGTTAACTTCAAACGACCTTCAGATGCGTAATAGATAATTGAGTTTTTAAATGCATCAAATTTTTGATGATCAGATTTAATCTCTTTATCTAAGACTATTGACTCTTTTAATTTTGATATAGATATTCGGTGACCAACTAGTGAACGTATAGATTCAATTTGCTCATTAAATGTCTCACCATTTAAACCAGTTGATGCTTGTTCAGCTGCTTGTGTTACTCCTTTAAGATGTTTTTTTGTTAATCCTATATTTTTAACTGATGATACTACATAAAAATTTTTAGAATCACAGTATAAACCAGCGTTAAAACTAAGTCTGCGTGATTTATCAGAAGAATTTAAAATAAAAAATGATTTATGAAAGTTAATACCTTCAATTTCAATTGAGTCACTCAATAGAGTGAGTTCTTGAACACCTTTAGTTATTCTGAAATAATATTTTGTAATATTGAAGTTCTTTTCAATAAGATCTATCTTATCTTTTAAATAAGATTTAATATCAAAGATTTCATAACGTGTGGAAACATTTGATATAGAAGTAACTGTGTCTCTATATTTAGTCACCACTTGATTACCAACTAGTTCAATTGAAATAAGATCAATCTTATCTATTAGTTCTTGTTTGTTGTAATTCAAAAATGTTCTTTTCATTTTTTTATTTTTTTCAAATATAGGAATAAAAATTAAAATAACAAAATTAAATCAAAGGTGTTTTTGGAAGTACCTCATTTAATATATAAATAAATTTTGAAATTTTAAAATCATATGGCTATATACGGAACAGTATCACTACCAATTGGTGGTCCATTTTTACCAACATATCAAACAGGATCCATTTGGGAAAGTGAATTTAGATGGGATGAGTCTCAATCATTTAAAGGTTGGGCGTATGTAGCGGCAAGATTACCAGATAATGATAGTAATGCTATTTTAGCAAAAGATGTAAGAGATCCACTTTGGACACTTTGGAATTTAGTTGGTCTCGCGTTAGCAAACATCACACCAGGTGGTACAGGTGGAAGTGGTCCTCAAGGTGATTTTGGACCACAAGGTCTTAAAGGTCCTATAGGACCTGCAGGTAATCAAGGTCCACAAGGCAGACAAGGTAAGGCTGGTCCACAAGGAATTCAAGGATTTGACGGACCTAGTGGTCCTCAAGGTGATAAAGGTGATGTAGGTGATCCTAATGGATTTACAGGTAATACCGGTCCACAGGGTAGTACTGGTCCACAAGGAACAGGTCCTCAAGGTGAAACTGGTCCACAAGGATCTCAAGGTGATTTTGGACCAACCGGTGTTCAGGGTCCACAGGGTGAAACAGGTAATCAAGGTGTTCAGGGTCAACCAGGTCCAATAGGTGGTGCTGGTCTAGAAGGACCTACTGGTATACAAGGACCACAAGGATCTCAAGGATTTCAAGGAAGAGGTAATACAGGATTTCAAGGGGAAACTGGTCCACAAGGTGTTCAAGGAGTAACCGGACCACAAGGAACTGGTCCACAAGGTGTAACAGGACCAATTGGGGTAACAGGACCAACAGGACCACAAGGGGTTCAAGGATTAACAGGACCACAAGGAACATTTGGACCTACTGGCATAAATGCATTTACATTTCATACATCTGGATTACCAGATTCGATGCCAAACGTTGGTGATCAGGTAACTCTTCAAGTTGATGAATCAAGTTGGGCATCAGTTGGTCAGATAGTTTATGTAGAAGGATGGGGATACATGGAGGTTATTAATACTCCAAGTTCTCTACAAATGGTTTTAGAAAATACTGGATGGGAAGGAAATGCTGCACCAGGTACACAAATAGTTGGTACAGCACAAGTTAGTCCAGGTGGTTTAAGAGGACCAACTACATATGGAGGACCACAAGGTTATCAAGGTGTAACTGGACCAACAGGTGATGTTTATATAACTTATAACTTTACTGGACCAACTGGACCAACTGGGCCTGTTGGAAATACAGGAGAGACTGGACCACAAGGTAATACCGGTACAACTGGTGCTCAAGGTCCTACTGGTACTCAAGGACCTACTGGTACTCAAGGAAATTCTGGTCCACAAGGAAACTCTGGTCCACAAGGAGAGACAGGTCCACAAGGTCCTTCTTCAAAAGGAACCACGGGTAATACTGGAGATCAAGGTCCAACCGGACCTACTGGGGTTCAAGGTAATACAGGTTCTCAAGGACCTACTGGTCCTTCAGTTACTGGTGGACAAGGACCTACCGGTCCTACTGGTGTTCAAGGAAATACTGGATCACAAGGTAATACTGGACCTTCAGTTACTGGTGACCAAGGTCCAACTGGACCAACTGGTGTTCAAGGAAACACAGGAGCTCAGGGATCAACTGGACCATCAGTTACAGGTAACCAAGGTCCAACTGGAATACAAGGAAACTCTGGTCCACAAGGTGAAACAGGTCCACAAGGAGATGAGGGTAGCGAGGGTCCACAAGGACCAACAGGAGAAATAGGCCCAACAGGACCTCAAGGTAATACTGGTCCACAAGGATCTACTGGTAGTAGCTTAACTGGACCAACTGGTGTTCAAGGACCAACTGGACCAACTGGTGTTCAAGGACCAACTGGACCAACTGGTGTTCAAGGACTAACTGGACCTACTGGTGTTCAAGGACCTACTGGACCAACTGGTGATCAAGGACCAACTGGACCAACAGGACAAGATGGAATGGATGGGTCTAATAGTGGTAGATGGTACTCTCAGTATACTGGAACTGTACCATTGCCAGGTAATTACAATGGGGATATTCCTGAAATTGGTAAGTTTGGATTTGGATGGTCATCAGGTGCATCAACATCAATGATTAATATAGACCAAATAAATGTAAATGTAACAGCGTCTAATGGTGCAGACTATACAAATTGGTTATTAGGATTAAAAAATTTATATGATGATGGTAGAGTAATTAGACTTCAAATGTATAAGATAAGTGATACATCTAACATGGGAATTTGGACTGTATCAGGTGTTGCAACTGCCTCAAGTATCGGATATAATTATTATGAGATTAATCTTACAAATGTAGTTGGTAATCAGAGTATACCTTACTTATCTACAAATCTTTATAATATATCTTGGGTATCTGATGGTGCTACTGGAAGCGGAGGTGCCGCTATAGAGTTAGATGTTTGGGCTGGTTTAACAGTAAGTGGTATTACATATGCAACAGTTTATAACATAAATACTGTAGATCCAGCTCACACTAATTTTTATGGAACTTCTGATTACATAACAGAAATGACCGCTGTTCCTGCAAATGTACCTTCTTCTCCTAATAGTACATCTACTGTTACTAATCCATTAAAATGGTTAATTGGTTTAACT
>JACCDW012053870.1_pt1 | contig 10354 bp, 9 predicted proteins | sample 7449781 | NCBI WGS metagenome assembly JACCDW01 (sample SAMN15323449, study PRJNA562643) | freshwater metagenome | isolation source: river surface water | place: USA:Blue River Watershed | collected 2017-08-18 | reverse complement strand
GTCGACCGGGATGTCAAAGAAGCCTTGAATCTGGTCGGCGTGCAAGTCCATGGTCAGGACGCGGTCAACGCCAACGGCTTGCAGCATGTTGGCCACCACTTTGGCAGAGATCGGCACGCGGGTTGAACGTGGGCGACGGTCCTGGCGGGCGTAACCGAAATAAGGGATGACGGCACTGATGCGGCCAGCCGAAGCGCGTTTGAACGCGTCGACCATGATCAGCAATTCCATCAGGTTTTCGTTGGTTGGTGCGCAGGTGGACTGAACCACAAATACTTCACGCGCACGGACGTTTTGCTTGAGTTCGACGGTGACTTCACCATCAGAGAAGCGGCCCACATCGACGGAGCCGAGCTGTGTACCCAAGCAACGGGCAATTTCGGCAGCCAAAACAGGGTTGGCATTGCCGGTGAACAGCATGAATTCGGGGGGGAGTGAAGCAGGCTGCATGTGCATTCCAGCGATCAGAAAAAAGGGCCTGTACGAGTGAACGTATTTGGCAGGGGAAGAAGTACTCGAACCTTCGAATGCCGGAATCAAAATCCGGTGCCTTAACCAACTTGGCGACTCCCCTACACGGGTTGACCGCTGAAACAGCGATCTACCGATCAACTATCGCTGGATGCCCAACCTTTTAAAGGGTGAACTTCCAAATTGCTGCATTTGCGCACTTGCCAGTGGTCTGGGACCGGACTGAGCGTTGTGCCTGTTGTGCAATGTGCGAACACTGCACTGCCAGAACCCGTCATTTTGCCGCTCATGCCTGCGTTGGAAAGCACTTGGCGTGCTTGTAAAACTTCAGGGCATATTGCTTCAGCGATGGGTTGCAAGTCATTGTGACCGAAGTCATATGGCTGTGCAGCGAAGACCGAAATTGTAGCAGGCTTTGTGGCCCTTTGAAGGTCTGGATGCTTAAAAATTTGCGCTGTTTCAATCCCGGAGGACGGTTTGATGACCCAAAAGTATGCTTTGGGCAGGCTGATCGGGGTGATTTGCTCACCGATCCCTTCGACCCAAGCGTTCTGGCCGCGCAAGAAAAAGGGCACGTCGGCACCCAACTGCAAGCCCAGTTTTTCGAGTGTTTCCAGGCTCAGGTTCAGGCTCCAGAGCTGGTTGAGTGCGAGCAGACAGCTCGCCGCATCCGATGAGCCACCGCCCATGCCCGCTTGGGCGGGAATGTGTTTTTCAACGGCGATGTGTGCGCCCTGCGTGCACCCTGTGTGCTGTTGCAGCAGCTTGGCCGCGCGCGTGATCAGGTCTTCGGCAGGCAGCTGCACCGTTAAGTCTTCTCGACTGATGGCACCATTCGGACGTTTTTCAAAGTGAAGCGTGTCACACCAGTCGATGAGCATGAACGCCGATTGCAGCAAATGGTAGCCGTCAGGGCGCTGGCCTGTGATGTGCAAAAACAGGTTGAGCTTGGCGGGGGCAGGGACGTCGTACAGCTGTTTCATGGGGGGATTATCGTCAGCGCTCAATGAGCCATCTCAACGGTCGAGCACGATGCGCAAAACGGCTTCGGGTGCAGGTGTGCTCCGGGTGGCCGTCAGGCGTCCTTGGGCATGTCCAGACAAGTCGGCCTGCCAGCCAGGAGCCAGGGCGGTGTGGCCGGCGAGCCATTCAAACAGGGCCGCAATGGGCAGGTCTGTGCCGGTCAGGCGTTGGCTCAGGCTTTGCAGGTTGTGGCTTTCAGTTTTGTCCTGGCCTTGTTCCAGCCACGCAGCCTCAGGTGTCCAGCTCAGACGCGCCAAGGTGGTGCCGATCGGACTGAGCAAGACCATTTGGCCTTTCTCGGCGGAGCCTTGCAACTCGAAGCTGGCGCTCCAGCTTTGTGGGGGAGTGCTTTGCAGTTGCAGTGCCAAGCGGCCAGACCAGAAGGCGGATGTGTCCGCTGGCTGAATTCTGGGACTCGCGCAACCCGCCAAGGCCAGCAAAGCCAGACTGCTCATGCCCAGCCCAATCCGGCGACGAGCCATGAATGGCCTCATGGTTTGAAATTGAAGCGTTTGACGGTTTGAATCAGCGTCTCGTTGTCGGCCTTGAGCAGGAGACCTTCGCGCCAGATGGCGCCTGCTTCACGCAATTGGCCGACAGTCCAAAGCACTTCACCTAAGTGGGCTGCAATTTCTGCATCGGGTTTGGATTTGTAGGCGGCTTGCAAAATACGCAGGGCTTCCTGGTGTTGGCCTTGTCGAAACAGAACCCAGCCCAGGCTGTCTTGGATGTAGGGGTCTTGTGGGGCCAGCTGTACCGCTTTTTCAATCAGTTGTCGCGCCTCATCGAGGCGGATGTTCCGGTCAGCCAGTGAATAACCCAGTGCATTGAATGCGTGCGCCTCTTGGGGGGCTTTGGCCATGAGTTGGCGCAGCAGACGCTCCATTTCGTCAAAGCGTTTGAGTTTTTCGCAGACGAGTGCCAGCTCGGACAACAGTTCGTGGTTCTCGGGTTGGCGGTCCAGCGCGGCTCTGACCAGCGCGTAGGCGGCTGGGGCTTCTCGGTGTTCGCGCAGCCAATAAGATTGCGCCAGGATCTTGCGCTGGGCTTGCTCGGCATTGGCGGGCTTGACCTGGGCCAGCACATTGCGCGCTTCGTCCATACGGCCTTGCTGGGCCAGTAGATCGGCTTGTCGGCTGGCCAGCTTGATGGGGTCTGCACCTGGGGGCATCTGTGCCAGCCATTGGTTGGCACGGTCCAGTTGGCCATTTTTTTGGGCAATTTGTGCCAGCGACAGCAAGGCTTCGGCCTTTCCGGCTTGGTGTTCAGGTGTTTTGCTGGAAGCGACCAAACGGATGTACTGTTCCAAGCGCTTTTCAGCGTTGGCCGGTTGCTGGTTTTCTTGCAGCACCAAGCCGTGAATCAGCCAGCCTTCGGCAAATTCGGGGTGTTTTTGGTTGAGTGTGGTCAGCTGGCTGATCGCGTCAGGGTACAGCTGGATGGAAACCAAGGTGCGTGCATAGCCCAAACGCAATTCGGGGACGACGTCGGTCTTCATGGCCGCGTCGAGCATGGGCTTGAGGGTGCTGTTGTCTGACACCATCAAACTGAGCGCCAGAATCAGTGGGCCTTGCGCCTTGGGGTCGGCGGCGCGGCCTTTGACGGATGCATCGACCGCCGAGGTGATTTGTCCTGCATCACGGCGCATGCGGCCGATGGTGGTCCAGGCGGAAGCCACGGTTTGAGGCTTGGTGAGTGACTGTGCCAGGGCTTTTTCGACGACGCCTGACGCCAGGGCCTTGTCTTGCACCACACCAAACAGGCGTGGCACAGAGGCGATGGCGCCCGCCTGATCTTCCAAGGGCAATTCATGGATGGAGACGGTCAGGGCTTTGCCAGCTTCTTCGACCCGGTTGAGCGCCAACAAAATTTGCAATACATAACGGCTGGCTTCGATGGCCGAAGGGATCTCTTTTTTCCAGGTTTGTGCGGCTTGTAAAGCGGCCTCGCCGGATCGGGCTTGCAGCGCCATGTCGACGGCGCGCTGGAACAAGGCAGGGTCTCGCGTTTTGCGGGCAGCGTCAAGGATCATCGAGAAGCCGCTGCCCGGAGAGCCTTGGCGCGTATTCAGTTCACCCAGCAGGATTTGGTAGAACAAAACGGCATCCAATGCGGATTGTTTGGGCACCGCCTCGGCTTTGGGCGATGCAGGCTGAGCCCAAGCACCAATGACGTACGAGGACAAGACAGCAAGTCGAAACCAGAATTTCATGGGACGATCATAATCCAGCCACCTTTTCTACCCGTACTTCAGCGAGGGATTTCCTTCTTTGAAGCCGCCCCCTTGCATGCCCGAACTCCCAGAAGTTGAAGTCACCCGCCGCAGTTTTGCAGACCGCATCGCCATGGCCCACATTTTGGACTTGCGCATGGGCAAGCCCTTGCGCTGGCCTTTGGGTGTTCCTGCACAAAGTCTGGTGGGGCGGCAAATCACGGGAGTGCGCCGACGGGGCAAGTACTTGCTGCTGGACCTCGACCCAGGTTTGCTGCTGGTGCATTTGGGCATGTCGGGCAGCCTCAACTTTGCCCCTGCCCAACCGCCGGCAGGCCCCCATGACCACATGGATCTGGTGACCGACCGGGGCGTTTTGCGTTTGCACGATCCGCGCCGTTTTGGGGCGGTGGTCTGGGCACCGTCGCAAGATTCGCCCACCGCCCAAAAATTGCTAGGTCGCTTGGGGGTGGAACCATTGGATGGGCAGTTTGATGCTGGCCACTTTGCACAGGCCCTTAAAAAGCGCCAGTCGGCCATCAAGCAGGTCTTGTTGGCGGGTGATGTGGTGGTGGGCGTGGGCAATATTTATGCGTCCGAGGCCTTGTTCATGGCGGGCATTCGCCCGACCACACAGGCCTCACGTTTGTCCCGCCCCCGTGCGGCCAAGCTGCATGCCGCTATCGTTCAGGTTTTGAGCCGTGCGGTGCAGCAAGGCGGTAGTTCGCTCAAGGATTTTGTGAGTGCCGAAGGGCGCACGGGCTATTTCCAGCTGGAGGCCGCCGTTTATGGCCGCGCTGGAGCGGCTTGCCGCGTGTGTGAAACGCCCATCAAGTCCATGCAGCAAGGCCAGCGCACCACTTTTTATTGCCCCGTATGTCAGAAGCCTTGATCTCATTGCCCGATGGTTTTGCCCGTCTCATGGTGGACTGGCAGCGCCAGCATGGCCGCCAGAGCCTGCCTTGGCAAAACACGCAGGACCCTTACCGTGTGTGGCTGTCCGAGATCATGTTGCAGCAAACGCAAGTGAGCACGGTGCTCGATTACTTCCCCCGATTTTTGGAACGCTTTCCCGATGTGGCGGCCTTGGCCGCTGCCCATCAAGACGATGTGCTGGCGCTGTGGAGCGGGCTGGGCTATTACAGCCGTGCGCGCAATTTGCACAAGTGTGCCCAAGAGGTCATGAACCGTTTTGGTGGCGCTTTCCCCCAGCAAGCCCAAGACTTGCAAACCTTGCCGGGCATTGGGCGCTCCACCGCTGCGGCGATTGCGGCCTTTTGCTTTCAAGAGCGTGCTGCAATTTTGGATGGCAACGTCAAGCGTGTGTTGACCCGTGTGCTGGGCTTTGGCGATGACCTTGCCGTGGTCAAAAACGAACGTGTCTTGTGGTCTTTGGCGCAAGATCTGCTGCCCGCAAAACCAGCCGACATGCCGCGCTACACCCAGGCCTTGATGGACCTGGGGGCCACCGTGTGTTTGCCACGCAAGGTGCAGTGCGATGCCTGCCCCGTCAGCCGCTTGTGCTCGGCCAAGCGCGAAGGAGCGCCCCTGGCGTATCCTGTCAAAACCCGCAAACTCAAACGCACCAGCGCCACGTTGTGGTTGTTATGGGCGGTCAATGCGCAAGGCCAGGTGTGGCTGCAAAAGCGGCCAGACAAAGGCATTTGGGCGGGCTTGTTCAGCTTGCCGGTGTTCGATTCAGAAGATGAATTGCTGGCCGCCTGGGTACAAGGGCAGCAGGTGCAATACCTCACGGCGCGCAAGCATGTCCTGACCCATCGGGATCTTTATTTGCACCCTGTGCGGATGATGGGTTTGACACCAAAGTCGCCCGCTTGCGAGGGGCAGTGGGTAGATGCAGCGCTGTGGCCCCAACTGGGCTTGCCTGCCCCGATCAGGACTTTGCTGGAAGACTGAATTGTGACGCCCGCTTGGGCAGCTTTGATGCCTTCTTAAGCCAAGGCATCGAGTTCGCGGTGCCGTTTGAGTGTGAGCCAGCGCGTGCCAAAGCTTTGCGCCAGCTGTTCGACCATGAACACAGAGCGGTGTTGCCCGCCGGTGCAGCCGATGGCTACCGTGACGTAGCTGCGGTGATCGCGTTCGATGGCGGGAATCCATTGCTTGAGAAAGCCTTCGATCTGCAACTGCATCTGCACGAATTCTTCGGATTGACGCAGGTAGTCTTGCACAGGGGCATCGCGGCCGGTCAACGGTTTCAAAGCACTTTCGTAGTGCGGATTGGGCAGCATGCGAATGTCAAAAACGTAGTCGGCATCGGTGGGGATGCCGCGCTTGAAACCGAACGACTCGAACACCAAAGTCAGTTGCGCCACCGGAGCGCTGACCAGGGTTTTGATGTAGGTCTGCAGCTGTGCCGAGCGCAGCAAGCTGGTGTCGATGACGTGGGCGCGTTCGCGCAAGTCGGCCAACAGTTCGCGTTCAAACTCGATGGTCTCAAACAGCGCTTTGTCACTTTGGGGTTTGCTGCCGCCGGACAGCGGGTGCTTGCGTCGCGACTCGGAATAGCGCCGCTGCAAAGTGTCGGAGGTGGCGTCCAGAAACACCGATTTCACCGTCATGCCCATGTCGCGCAGCAAGGTCATTTGCTCGGGCATCAGATGCAAAGAGTTGGCACTGCGAACGTCGATGGCGATGGCCAGGCGCTGTTCTTTTTGCTGTTCTTCGAGCTTGACGAAGGGAATCAGCAGCTCGGGTGGCAGGTTGTCGACACAGTAGTAGCCAGCGTCTTCGAGGGCGTGCAGAGCGACCGATTTGCCGGAGCCGGACATGCCGGTGATCAGAATGATGTCCATGCTCAGCTTTGCGTAGTTTTGCGGCTTGCGGGTTTCAAAGGGGCATCGCCCAGCATTTCTCTGGCATGGGCCAAGGTGGTGGCCGACAGTTTTTCGCCGCCCAGCATGCGGGCGATTTCGCTCACCCGCTCTTCGCCCATCACGCCGCGCACTTGGCTGCTGACCTGGCCCTTGGCGGCTGCTTTGCTGACCAGCAAATGGTGGTCGGCGCAGGCGGCCACTTGGGGCAAGTGCGTGACCGCCAGCACTTGGCGGTGCAAGCCCAGTTGTTTCATGAGCCGACCCACTGTTTCGGCCACAGCGCCCCCAACGCCCGAATCGACCTCGTCAAAAATCAGGGTGCCCGCTTCACCCAGCTCGCTGGTGGTGACCGCGATGGCCAGCGCGATGCGCGAGAGCTCACCGCCAGAAGCCACTTTGCCCACGGGGCGCGGTGTGCTGCCTTCGTGTCCGGCGACCAGAAAGCTGACTTCTTCGAGGCCGTGCTGTGCAGGCGCGTCGAGGGTTTGCAGCTGAACCTCAAAACGGCCACCTTGCATGCCCAGTTGCTGCATGGCACTGCTGACAGCTTGCGCCAGCGGTTTGGCGGCTTTTTGGCGTTGCTGCGAAACGGCTTTGGCCGCTTGCAGGCAGGCTTGGTGGGCGGCCTGTTCGGCCTTTTGCAGACTGTCCAGGTCGGCTGCAGCATCGAGCTGAGCCAACTCTTGACGCCACGATTGGAGTGCCAGAGGCAAGTCATCGGGCGTTTTCTTGTAGCGCCTTGCCAGTGACAGCCAAAGGCCCATGCGTTCGTCCAGCAGGGCCAGGTGCTGTGGGTCCAGATCGGTTTTACGCAAATAACTGTGCAGGCTGTGCGCCACATCTTCGGCTTGGGCTTGGGCAGATGCCAGCACGTCGGCCAGAGCATTGAATTCGGGCTCGTACTGTCCCAGTGCTTGCAGAGTCTGGATGGCGCGGCTCAACTGTCGCAAAGCGCCGCCCTCGCTGCCGCTGTCTTCGCCTTCGAGCAAGACGGTGCTCTGGTTCGCACCGTCGATCAGGGCTTGTGCGTTAGCCAAACGGCTGTGCTGTGTGCTCAGGTCCTGCCATTCGTCCACTTGCGGGTTGAGCTTTTCCAGCTCGCCAATTTGCCAAGCCAATCGCTCGCGTTCGTTGGCCAATGTGCTTTGCGCTTGTCGCGCGTCCGACAGGGCTTGCTGGGCTTGCCGCCAAACTTGCCACGCAGCCTTGAGCGGTCGGGTGTCGGTGCCTGCATAGGCGTCGAGCAGGCCGCGCACGGCATCAGGTCGGGTCAGGCTTTGCCAAGCGTGTTGGCCATGGATGTCCAGCAGCCGTTCGCCCAGTTCGCGCAGTTGTGTGGCAGTGGCGGGGCTGCCGTTGATCCAGGCGCGGCTTTTGCCGGAGGTGTCCAAGGTGCGGCGCAGCAGCAAGTCGGCACTGGCCTCAAAACCGGCCTCCTCGAGCCAAGCGGTAATGGCGGGTGTGGGTTCAAACTCTGCACAAACTTCGCACCGGCTGGCGCCTTCGCGCACCACGCCGGCTTCTGCTCGGGCACCCAAGGCCAATTGCAAGGCGTCGATCAAAATGGATTTGCCTGCGCCGGTCTCTCCGGTGAGCACACTGAAGCCACGACTCAAGTCCAGTTCCAGCTCGTGCACGATCACAAAATCGCGCAGGGTGATGTGCGTCAGTGCCACGGCTTATGCGCCCCCATTCCAGTGCATTTTTTTGCGCAAGGTGTCGAAGTAGTTCCAGCCCGAGGGGTGCAAAAACCGCACTTTGTGCTCGGAGCGCTGCACCTTGATCTGGTCACCCAGGATCAGATCGGCCAGCGATTGCATGTCGAAATTGGCGCTGACATAGCGCCCCGCCACGATCTCGATGCTGATCTCGGATGACTCAGGCAACACGATGGGGCGGTTGGACAGAGTATGCGGTGCGATAGGGGCCATGACCCAGCCCCCAATGGCCGGGTGCATCAGTGGGCCGCCGACCGACAGAGAGTAAGCCGTGGAGCCCGTAGGCGTCGCAATGATCAGGCCGTCGGCGCGTTGGTTCGACACAAAATGGCCGTCGACCTCGACCCGCAGCTCCACCATGCCCGAGGTGCCACCTCGGTTGACGACCACATCGTTCATCGCCAAAGCGCTGAACACACAGCGCTGGTCGCGCATCACTTGGGCTTGCAGCAAGCTGCGGTCTTCTGTTTGGTAATTGCCCTGCAGCATGGGCTGCAGCACATCCTGATAACTTTGCAAAGGGATATCGGTGATGAAGCCCAGTCGGCCCTGGTTGATGCCCATCAGCGGCAAGCCGTAGCGCGCCATCTGGCGACCAATGCCCAGCATGGTGCCATCGCCGCCAATCACCAGACCCAAGTCGCACTGCGCGCCAATGTCGGTCATGGGCAAGATGGGGTACTGGTTCAAGCCCGTGTGCGCGGCGGTTTCCTGGTCCAACACCACATCGCAACCTTGGCGGGTCAAAAACTGGGCGACGTCGTCCAGAGCACGTCGAGAGTTCTCCAGCGCACCCCCTTGGGTGGTCGTGTGGTATTTGCCAAAAAGTGCAACGTGACGGAACTTGGATCTCATGCGCAAATTACATCATTAAAATGGCCAAATGCTAGATGATCGTGCCAAGTTATTGCTCAAAGCGCTGGTTGAACGCTATATCGCGGACGGCCAACCCGTGGGCTCTCGCACGCTCTCCAAAGCCTCGGGTCTGGATCTGTCTCCCGCCACCATCCGCAACGTTATGTCCGACTTGGAAGAGCTGGGCCTGATTGCCAGCCCACACACCTCGGCCGGACGCATCCCGACCAGCCGCGGCTACCGCTTGTTTGTGGACACCATGCTCACCGTGCAACGTGACGGCTTGGAGACCCCGGCCCTGACACCCGATCAGCCGCAAAAGGTGATCGCCAGTGCCGCCAATTTGCTGTCCAACCTGTCGCATTTTGTGGGCGTGGTCATGACACCGCGCAGGGCGTCTGTGTTTCGGCACATCGAATTTTTGCGCTTGTCCGAGCGCCGCTTGCTGGTCATCATCGTCTCGCCAGAGGGCGATGTGCAAAACCGCATTCTGTTCACGGAAACTGATTACACGCAAAGCCAGCTGATCGAGACCTCCAATTTCCTGAACACCCACTATGCAGGCATGGCCATTGAGCAAGTGCGCAGTCGGGTGCAGCAAGAGCTGCTCAGTTTGCAAAGCGAAATTGCCACCCTCATGCAAGCGGCTGTGCAGGTGAGCACCGAGGCACTGGCAGAAGACCAGAATGAAGTGGTGATTGCGGGTGAGCGCAATCTGCTGTCGGTGAGCGACTTTTCCAGCGACATGGGCCATCTGCGCCGTGCGTTTGACCTGTTTGAGCAAAAAACGCAGCTCATGCGCTTGCTGGACGTGTCCAGCCAGGCCGAAGGCGTGCGCATCTATATAGGTGGCGAAAGCCAGATCGTGCCCATGCAGGAGCTGTCTGTCGTCAGCTCGCCTTATGAAGTGGACGGCCAAATTGTGGGCACCTTGGGCGTGATCGGCCCGACCCGCATGCGCTACGACCGGATGATCCAGATCGTCAACATCACCTCGCGCTTGGTCAGCAACGCGCTGAGCCAGTCCAAATAAGCGCCTGCTGGGCCACTACAATCACGGCTTCGGTTGGGGCGTTAGCTCAGTTGGTTAGAGCAGAGGACTCATAATCCTTTGGTCCACGGTTCAAGTCCGTGACGCCCTACCATTTATCACCCGCGAACTGCTCTCTACGCCGTTCGTGCATCGCGCTGAGGCACAGTATTGGCGCCATTCCTGAAAAAGTCTCTTGGCCGTTGATGGC
>JACCDW011319266.1_pt1 | contig 10354 bp, 5 predicted proteins | sample 7449781 | NCBI WGS metagenome assembly JACCDW01 (sample SAMN15323449, study PRJNA562643) | freshwater metagenome | isolation source: river surface water | place: USA:Blue River Watershed | collected 2017-08-18 | reverse complement strand
CTTGCACAGATGATTTTTTATTATATTGAAGATAGTATAACGGAACTCAATATAAATACTGCGTCAAGAAGAGAATCAATTATAGGTATAGCTGCAATGAATGGACATTCAGCGACACGTTCAACAGGTTCTAGGGGTGATATAATTTTAGAATATTCTGGTGAAAATGTTGATATGTATGGTCAAAGTATAATCATACCAAACTATACTAAACTCTTTTGTTTGAATAATGGACAAAGTTACATACTAGACTTAAATCAAGACGACATTCGAGTTAATATTACAAATAATGAAAAAAATAAAGTAAAAATTATACAGGGTGTTTGGGAGAATCAAACATATACAGGAACTGGAGAAATTCTTCAATCCTTTGAGGTAAATGTTAGAGGAAGAAAAGAAATTGATGAGAACTATGTATTTGTTTATGTAAATGGTGAATTATATCCAAAATATGAATCTTTATATGATATACCTTTAGGTAAAGCGGGATGTTTAATTAGAACTGGAATGACCTCTGGTATTGATATTTTCTTTGGTACTGAATTTAATGGTAAAGTTCCTGCACTTGGCTCTACGATTAGAGTTGAATACCTAATAACTAATGGATCGTTAGGAAATATATTATCAAATATAAATGATGTTACATTACGCTGGGACGAAACTGGTTATGATATTACTGGTAAAGAAATAGACTTAAATTCAGCTTTAAGCACTAGTTTAGCGACTCCATTAGTATTTGGAACCGATCACGAGCCTATAGAATTAACAAGACTCATCGCACCTAAAATAAGCAGATCATTTGTATTAGCAAATGCTGAGAATTATTCAATATTCTTACAAAAAATGAATTATTTCAGTATTGTTGAATGCTTCTCTACTTTTGATGATAATGTAGAAGAAGATGATAATGTAATTTATATTTTCGCTATACCTGATATATTAAAAAGAGTAAGAAACAATGAGGACTATTTTACAATACCTCAAGAACAATTTGCTTTAACTGATACCGAAAAGAATTCAATTTATAGACTTTTGCAAGAGTCGGGGCAAATGATAGTAACCACAGCCGTAAAGGTATTAGACCCAGTTATTGTAAGATATGTTTTAAATGTATCTATTATTGTATTTGAAGGGTATGATGTTGAAACTATCAGAGAAAAAATAGTAGAAAGAATTGCACAATATTTTCTAAATAATAAAAGAAGGGATAGAATACCTAAATCAGATTTAGTTGCTATAATAGAATCTGTGGATGGAGTTGATTCTGTTGATTTATATTTTGTAAATGAAGGAAATGAATTAAATAAATATAATTGGTTAGAAGAACTAAAGACTAATCCTAGTGCTATTGAACCTGATGATATTGGATTAGATGAACATGGTAATATAATTATTGGGAAAAGCGAATTGCCTATTTTAAGAGGCGGGTGGTCAGATAGAAATGGAGTATCATTTCAAGATAATGCAGATTTAACTATTACTAGTTCTGTAAATATTGACATTTCTAGAATAACTCCTAAAACAGTTAATTCCGAATTACATTCTAACGGAGTTAAAAACCTGAAAGGCTTAAAATAATTACCATAAACCGTGGCCGAGACTTCTAAATTTAGTTATACATGTTGTTGTGTAGACGAATTAAAATTTTGGGTGAACCAAACACAATCCCCTACGCAAGAAAGTGGTGCACAGGGGACTCAAGGCATTGGTATACAAGGACCTCAAGGTACTAGCGGTAATCAAGGTAGTGGAACACAAGGAAATCAAGGTGCACAAGGTAGACAAGGTAATAACGGAACGATAGGTCAAGATGGTAATCAAGGGGTTCAAGGAACTCAAGGTGTACCTGGATTCGGTATTGGTACGCAAGGTAATCAAGGTAGACAAGGAACCCAAGGAACTCAGGGTAATCAAGGAAATCAAGGAGTACAGGGAATTCAAGGGCTTCAAGGAGTTCAGGGTATTCAAGGTGTACAAGGCATTCAGGGGATTCAAGGTACTCAAGGAGTTCAAGGAGTACAAGGTAATCAAGGAAATCAAGGTAATCAAGGTAATCAAGGTATACAAGGTATTCAAGGTTCTGTAGGGGATGGTACACAAGGAGTTCAGGGTATTCAAGGTGTTCAAGGTGTTCAAGGAAACCAAGGAAACCAAGGTAACCAGGGTACACAAGGAATTCAGGGAATTCAAGGTACTCAAGGAAACCAAGGAAATCAAGGGAATCAAGGAAATCAAGGTATACAAGGTATTCAGGGTGTTCAAGGAAACCAAGGGAATCAAGGGAATCAAGGGAATCAAGGGAATCAAGGGAATCAAGGAAACCAAGGTAACCAGGGTACACAAGGAATTCAGGGAATTCAAGGTACTCAAGGAAACCAAGGAAACCAAGGAAATCAAGGAAATCAAGGTATACAAGGTGTTCAGGGCGTTCAAGGTAACCAAGGAAACCAAGGGAATCAAGGAAACCAAGGTATACAAGGTATTCAGGGCATTCAAGGAAATCAAGGGAATCAAGGAAACCAAGGAAACCAAGGGAATCAAGGAAACCAAGGGAATCAAGGAAACCAAGGTAACCAAGGAAATCAAGGAAGCCAAGGTATACAGGGTACTCAAGGTATTCAAGGAGTTGGTATCCAAGGTATTCAAGGACCATCTGGAGCAGTGACTGCCGCTGGTGATTATGTAATGCAAGCAATTTTAGCGGATAATCAAACAATAACATCTGGTTCGGATATTACTATTCAATTAACAGATCAATATGATCCACAAAATTGGTTTAATACTTCTAATTATAGATTCACCCCTAATATTGCAGGTTATTATTTAATAGCATTTGGTGTTTGGTATGGAGTAGGAACTAGCGCAACATCAGACCAAATAAATGTTCAAATAAATAAAAATGGTAATACTTCTATGTCAATCGCTCAAGAAGTAATACCAACTGGAGTTTCTGGAAGATCTGTTACTGGTTCAAAGATTATTTATCTTAATGGAACAACAGATTATTTATATTTAACTGCATATACAGCATCTACTAGTTCACAAGTATTACAGGCTGGAGGAGGCGATGAGGGCACTTGGTTATCTGCAATCTTAGTTACACAAGGATTAAAGGGAGACCAAGGAGTTCAAGGAGTTCAAGGAATACAGGGTAGTCAAGGCAATCAGGGTAATCAAGGTAACCAAGGCAACCAAGGAACTCAAGGAGTTCAAGGTACTCAGGGTGCACAGGGTAACCAAGGCAACCAAGGAACTCAAGGCGTTCAAGGTACACAGGGTAACCAAGGCAACCAAGGAACTCAAGGTATTCAAGGTACCCAAGGTGTTCAAGGCACTCAGGGTGCACAGGGTAATCAAGGCAATCAAGGTACTCAAGGTATTCAAGGAAACCAAGGCAATCAAGGTACTCAAGGTACTCAAGGTATTCAAGGTACACAGGGTAATCAAGGCAACCAAGGAACTCAAGGAGTTCAAGGAACCCAGGGTAACCAAGGTGCTCAGGGTATTCAAGGAATACAAGGACCTGGAACTGTATTTACAATAGATTCTGGCACATATTCTCCAAATGTTTATGCAAATGATTATTATCAGGTTAGTATTGGTGATTGTGATACTGTTGAATTTACAAATTTAGATACCGTAACTGCATGTGGATTCAAATATATTCGTATTGGAAGTATAGTACATGTAAGTGGTCAGGTTGATGTTACAAGTGATTCTGATCCAGCATATACTACAAATACCACTGCTTTAACTATATCCCTTCCTATAACAAGTTATTTTACATCTAGATGTGATTTAAATGGTGTAGGATCTCTAGATTGTTCTGAACTTGATGGTATTGGCAGCAATAAGGATATACAAAGTGCTATTATCTATGCTTGTACCGCTACAACTCTAGGGATTTATACTGGAACAAATGATAGGGCTATTGTTGAATATAGACCTACAGAATATACATATAGAATGGATGTTATGTTCACTTATCGAATAATATCAAATCCTAGTCCTCCGCAATAAACAAAAGTATTCTGTTTAATATAAAATAAATTAGGATATATAGTAGATATGATAACATCAGCAAATATATTTACGAATATACGATCAGAAAAGGAATATTTTCCTGAAAATAATGAAAGCGTTATTTATCAGTTACATTGTATAAAAACCAATGAATGTCCAGTAAAAGTCTGGAGTTATAATAATCATAAACCTATAACTTTTCCAGAAGGAAGTTTTATACAAGGTGCTGTTTATCCGATGGTAATTTTTAAAATGGAATTTGACGAAGATTTAGCTTCTTTTGTAGGATATAAAAGTTCTGCAAATATAGGTTTACCTCGTTATATTCCAAAAAATTGGAAACCGAAGAAAAACTAGAAAATCAATTAAAATAATATGGGACCTCTGATAACAGAATTTAAAAGAAGAGTAGAAAAAATTATAAGTGGATCTAGACCAAAGGTACCACCTATTGGTACAAATCATGTGGATGATTATAATTTATGGACTTCTGATACTCTTTATAAAGGAGAACTAGGTTTAAATCTAACCGAAGGTACTTTATTTTCTCAAGATGGAAGACAACCTGTTGAATTAAATAAAGAAGATTCTATATTAAGTGGACATGTCTTGCAGACTTCGGGGGTTTCTTCTCAATATTTAACAATTACTCAGGGTAAATATAGAATACAAGGTAAAACATATTATACACCAACTCCAGTTGATGTAGTTTCTACAAATATTTATATTGAGCCTAATACATCTTCTTATCCTAGGATAGATACCGTATGTATTAAAGGTGATCCCACTCTATATTATTCTGGTTTAGATTTATATGGAACTGAGTTTTTAGTAGTTAAAGGTACACCTGCTACAGAACCAGAACCACCAGATGTTCCAATAGGTTATTACTTTATAGGGGTATGTTGGATTTATCCAAACGGTCTACCTACATCAACATTGTATCCTATAAGTCATTCTTTAGGTGCATTATCTACTTTTCCTTTACCAGTTATTACAACAAAAGATTTTGTTCAAAGAAGAAGGCTTACAGTTCATCCTTGGAATTATAATACATTGCTTTTCAGTCAACAGATTGTAAAATATGGACAGCAACTTTATTGGGTAATAGTTACACATCAGTCAAGTGGCTCATCTATACAAGATGATATAGATGATGGTAAAATCATTAAGATATGTTGTGGTTCTGGTGGTGGTAATCAAGGTAGCCAGGGTGCTCAAGGTAGTAGTTTTTCAGATATAGGTAGTTATCCTTCCGATGGGAATTGGAATGATGGTTTATTTTCTTGGACTCCTAGTACACTTATATTAGACGCATTTGACGATATTAATAAGTTTTTATTAAAGCAAATTGAATCATCCCCATATACCATACCTTCAAATCAATTAAATAATACTACGATTGAAACTGAAAATGGGTTCTCTGCTAGGTGGTATGATACAGGTTTAGTTGAAGATAATGTATTTACAGACCAAGAACTTCCTATTATTCAAAGTATTTCTCCATTTAAATCATATGAAACTGGAGAAATATATGGATATTGTAATTTTAATGGATTTACAGAAGAAACATCTAAACATAATGTTTCACCTTCAATTCATCCACCTTCTTCAAATATAAATGAAACTGGAAGCGTACTATCATTAGATCTTGTAAAGAATGATGCTTTTGCGGGAAATGTAGAACTAGAAGGAAAACTTTTCAATCAATTTACATTTGAATTAGCAAAAACTGGATCAGTTTTACCAGCAAGTGATACTATTCAATATATGATGGGTATAGCGTATGATAGTGTTTTTGGAAACACTACAGCTGAACTTGATTTTTATGTTGAGCAAATATCAACAGCTCCCTTACTTTCATCTGTTGATGTGAAAGGACTATGGAGTTCTAAATATGTTTCAGGTGTACCAGTTTTATTTGCTGGAGATTTAATTAGATTCAGTTTTGATGCGGAAAATTGTGTGGGTTATTTTTATCATAAAGATCACATTGTTAAAATTTTAGGTCCTTATGTTAATTCAAAAGATTTGCCACAGACCGATATTTCATGTACAACATCATTACCATTTACAGCATTATCTCAGACGATTAGTTTTACTGATTCTGAGAGTGATATAATTGCAGGATCATTTAGTACAAGTTTAACTCAAACATTTAATTTATCTGTACATAATGCTAAAGGTATAGGTGTCGTTGGAATTCAAAATGTTACAAATGTCACTACATCTGCTTATAAGATATACATAGATGATATTTCCCAAGAAGCGACTATAAGATATTCCTCAGGTATCGGAACTTATCCAATATCAGGGTATGGAAATCTTTATACAACTTTAGATTCCGAAACTGACCTATCAAGTGGTGGTAATGAAGAATTACAACTTTGGTGTGGTACATATCAATATCCTTCTGGGGATTATACATCTTCGGATATGATAGATATTAGTTTAGTTAATGTTAGTGGACCTGATTATTCAGGTTTAACTGGGACTAGATGGGCTACATTCTATTTAGGTGAAATAGTTAATGAAAAATATGTCAATCTTGTAATAAAGGGAGCGACTGGCATAGCTGTTGATTTAGACAATGGAACTACTATGTCTAATAATATTTCACTATATTTAAGAGTTGATGGATCTTCTCCAACAAATGGTTGGGTTAATGCAAATGAAGCATATAATCCAATATCTATACAAAATCCAACAGATGATGGTGATTCTGCTTTAGATATAGGTTCTTCTACTGCAACGATTAGAAGAGTTACATTTGGTCAAGAGGCAAAATCTGGATATGTATATGCTAGAATAGGTATAGATGAATCATCTAATGTTACATTTACATCTATTGATAATTATGAACAATCTACTATAAATCAAGACTGGGTTTATTTTACAATAGGTAATATTGTTAGTGAGACTGAATTAGATTTCACGATTAATAACACAAATGGAACTATAACATCTGATTTTGTAGATGGTATTAAAATGACTGAAAATCTTGATCTTCAATTAAGAGTAGTTGGAACATCAAGTACAGATTGGTTAGATGCAAATTCAAAATATATTTCAGGTGATCCTGTTAATTATAATGATTCTGCTCTAGATGTCAATAATTCTACTGCTACCCAAAGAAGAATAACATTTGGATTAACCGCAAGAACGGGTGAGGTACAAGTCAGAATTAGAGGAAATTATAAAGTATTTAGTGGAGTCACATTGTTATGATAAATATTATAGAATCTATCTTAAAAAACTTATGGAATTACATTAAAAGTGATTCTCGTACATTTTATTGGATAGTCATTATTATATTAATAATTATATTGATTTTTACATCTAAAAGTTGTGAGAATGCAAAGCTAGAATCAGAAATCGCAAAACAAAATATTGTAGCGATTCAAGATAAATTGCGAATTGAAAAAAATAAAAATGGGGAAAATCAATATTTGAAATTAAGCCTATTGACCGATATTGATAATCTTAAGAATTTAAACGCAAGTTTGTTTGAAGAAGTTAAAAAGATAGATGGAAAAGTTTTAGCTATGTCTAAAACTGTTATAAGTATAAAAGGTACATTAGAAAATTTACCACAAGATAAAAGTGGGGATAAACCAATAACTTTAAAAAATGATACTTTAACATCGGACTTTAAATTTTTAGAAAAGGGTAAAAGTTGGGAAAGAAGAATTACTGGTAAGTCGGTGCTTTTGATGAAAAATGTTACGGATAGTACTTATGCTCAACCTTTATATGATATTTTAACAGAAGATAGAATGAGTCTTACTGTATTCGCTTCTATACGAAAAAGAGAAAGTGATGAAATGTATGAATATGTTTTGAGAACTGATTACCCAAATGCTAAATTAGATGTAGAAGGGTTTATTGATCCAAAAATGTTTAATAACAACTTTAATAATTCAAAAGAAGATAGATGGATTATTGGTCCTTATATGGGGATAGGTGTAATAAATAACTTATCTATTACACCTAATTTCGGAATAGGTATTACTTATAAATTGATAGGATTCTAATTATGAACCTAAATAAGTAGCACTTATAAATCCTGATGAATACCAAAGATTAATACTTGTTGGAGAATTATAGAATCCATTTATAGGAGCGTATAATGCCCCTACAGCTACGCTGATACGCGAATCAGGATTATCATTGATATAAACAATATCTGAACAATTTATAGTCCATGTAGGCCATGGAAACGGACTTGTATTTTCTGGAAAATTATTACCAAAAACCGCTAAAGGTGAAATTGTTGAACTTTCAGCGATAGATAAATAAGAATAATGATTAGTATCTTTAACGATTGCTCCAGCAACAGTTATAGGGAATGCATAATCCTCATTTGTAAATGTATCTGGTAACTCAATTAAGCCAAATGCAAATACATTAATTTGCCAATAACCTTTTTTACCAGGTATAAAGACTGTATTATTTTCGCGAACAATACCAGGCAAAGAAATATCAATTTCAGAAACAGGAAATGTTAGATTTCTACTTTCAGCTAATGTGCCATTATTTTGAACAGTAATATTAGGCAAATATACAGGATTATCTGACAATGGTGATTTAAATGTACCATTTTGTCCAAATTTGTATTTGAAACCTCTGAAAGATGGGTTATTACTTCCTGATGCAGTTGAATTTATTTTAATTTTACCACTATTGTTTTGTAGAGTTATATTAGTTCCTTCTTCGAATTCAATAGTATCATTTCCACTAGCATTTATAGTAAATAGTCCACCTGATGTATGTAGTGCAGCTGTTCCAAAATAGTCTGTTGCGGTTGGCGTAGAAGATGAGATACCAATTTCTAACGCTTTATAAACACTCGTTCCCCCTTCTACTACATCTACCTCTGATATTGTAACCCCACTGCCTTCTTTAATGCGAAATACATCTGTCGTTGTTATTGCGGACTGATCTATTGATTTATCAAGACCTGAATTATCAAAAGTCCTTACTTTTCCATAATTGATACCACTTCCTGAACCAGTTTCACTAAGTTTTTTCCATGTGGATCCTTCAAACGCATATACGGCATTATCATTAGAATCATAAATCAATGTTCCAGGATCAGGACTTGTTAAAGTTGTTCTATTTACTGAATATAGTGTGAAAGGTGAATTCGCAATAGTTTTATCAGCATTAAATAAGATTTCATCTGCTGTTAAATCGATAAATTGTTTGTGATTTATATTACCTGAAGATACATTAGATATTTTCAATGTTTCTTCATGTCTATTTCCAGTTCCACCCCAATCAACAGTTAAAGTAAAACCAGATTGATTCTGCCATCCTAAAGATTTATTATAAACAAATGCTGTTGAATTAGAAAGATGTATATTTTTACCCTTACCGTAGATAGAAGAAAGGGTATCTGATTCTGAAGTATAAATCTTTAAACCCATTTCTTGAAGCCAGTTCTGTGTAACAGTGCTACCTCCCATAATAAAATCTGAAGTATCTGCTCCTACGCTAGAAAAAGGTTCTGGTGCAAAATTAGGTGATGTACCTGTAATATCAGTAATTTCTAGAGTGTAGTTTGTTTTTATGGGTTTTATGACCGTAGTTTTATTATTAACTGAAGGTATAAAATCATCAAATAAAGTAGATCCACCTGAACCAGATCCTACTATAGTCCCTCGGTTTAACCACTGAGATAAAGATGTATCTGCTATTTTTTCATATACAATACCAGTATTGCCCTCCAAGAAAAAATCACCCATTTTTGTAGGAGCTGTATCAAAAGTTGAAAAGGAGTCACCAAAAAACCACTTTGACCCTCTTTCTCCAGCCGCACCTGTTGCCCCTTGTGCCCCAATAGCACCAGGAGGGCCTGGAACACCAGCAGTACCTCTTTTACCTTCTTCACCTCTAAGACCTTGTGCTTGAGATATAATATCAAAGTTAGAGTTGATTTTTTCAACCATTTCTCCAAATGTATCTTGGTTTGTTACTATTTTAGTTAAATTGATATTAGGCATCTTTTCCTCTATTTTTAAATTTTATCAAAAGTTATATAAAGTGATAATTGTGCATTTGAAAGATCACTAATATCTTTCTTTATCAATATATCATCTATTCTTGTGTCTAAAGTTATACCATTTTCTTCTATAAATGCTAAACTCTCTCTAGTTTGAGGAGTAGTATTTATAAATAATTCTTGAGATGTTCTATCACCTCTTGAATAGAGTTTAACTGATGAAATTTTATATATTTTCACTAAGTTTTGTAGTATATATTCCTCAAAAAATTCTTCTGTAAATAAAGAATCGTTTTTCAACTTACTTATTGAACTCTTTATCTTATT
>JACCDW011566878.1_pt1 | contig 10355 bp, 6 predicted proteins | sample 7449781 | NCBI WGS metagenome assembly JACCDW01 (sample SAMN15323449, study PRJNA562643) | freshwater metagenome | isolation source: river surface water | place: USA:Blue River Watershed | collected 2017-08-18 | reverse complement strand
GCAATAAAATTAATGGTGCAGATATTGAATATGGTTGGACTATAAAAATAAATGATTTAGTAGAAAGTTTTGGAGATGTAGAAGACCAAGTATGGAATGTTAATGAAATGCAAGTTGAAACTACTTATGAACAAAAAAGAAGATATTTTCTAGTTGAAGGTGATGTTATTAGATATACTTTGAAATCTGATGCTTCAAAAACATATAGTGGTGAAGTAACTAAGATATATGAAAATAGTAATGGTATACTAATTGGAGAAAAAGCAACTTTTAATGTATCAACATTAATTGAAACTTACTTCATTGAAATTATCAAGTATGTTGATTTAAACAAAAATAAAAAGAAAGATGATGTTATTGTAGCACCATCACCTTCACCATCAGGCTCTTTTGATGTTAGAATAGAAGATGTAAAAAAAGAGATAGGACAATTGATATTTTTACGAAGCCTACAATCTCCTTTAGATTTTGAAGATAATATCAGCTTGAATCAATTATTGAAAGACAAACAAAAAGAACTAGATAGATTGATTTTTGAAAAAATGGAACAATCTCTATCACAAGAAAATATATTTGATGATTTATTTGAGCAATCTTTTACCCCAATACAAAATTCTTACGAGAATATATTTGTGAAGGATGAAGGCTCAAGCGATTTTTTCACCCCAAATGGAGAAAGGTCATTATTAAATGATGCTGAAAATGCACTTATAAGAACACCTTTGTTTTTAGAGTGGTTTGGAGATTGGCAATTAGCTTTTCAATATCAAGAGGCAGGAATAAATGATTTTGCTTGTTCAAAAGTGCTTTCCCCCAAATTTGAACCTCAAATAGTTTGGCATGGAACAGGAACTGAATTTTCTTATTTCAGATTTGATAACTTCCCTGCTGCTTATTTTGCTGTAAATAAAGCTTATTCACAATGGTTTGCTGATTTACATTCAAGAGATGGAGATGGCTTTACCATCCCTTTCTTTTTAAATGTTCGTAATCCACTAGACTTGACCATATTTGAAACTAGAAAAATAGACCCAAAAACATTTTTTGACTATATGTTCCTTCAAACAGGTCTGACTAGAGATGAATTAGACATCAATCCAATATTTGCCGATTCTAATTTAGACCCTATGGAAACATGGGTTTATTTGCGTAATAATCCAAAAATGTTAAAAAAGCTATCAGATACTAAAATTTTTGATGGTATTCATTTCTACGAAACTAATCCTAGTATAGAAGAAAATGAGCCATTTTATAAAACTGAAGCTTGGATTATTTTTGACCCACATCAGGCTAAATTAGCTGACCCTAGTAGAGGGGTTCTTTTATTTAGCTCATTGAAATCGTTCTTATTAAAAAAGGGAGGTAAATTATGAAACTAAATAGAGATAACTTTAAAAAAACCACTACACCTGATGATAGGGTAATGTATCAGTATACTTGTAATGAGCAAAATTTTTATCTAGTATATGGGTATGTTAATGGCAAAAGAATGATAAAAGTGTGGAGTGGAGAAGAGAATATGCTTTTGGATGATGATTTAGGATTTACATTTGACAATACTTTAGATGCTTGGGCTAAATTTGAAGAACTATTAGAGGTATGTGCACCTAAACAAAGTTCAAGTGGTGGATTTAAGAATAATCCTCAAGAAAACCCTAATATTTTACCTTTATTAGCTATTGGGAACATTAAAGACAATAACAAAAGAGATGTAACATTTTTTGTACAGCTAGATGATAATAGCCAAACAAGTGTTTATACATTTGAGGTTGAATCTAATTTGCTTCCAAGTACACTCCCAAAAGACAAAGCCTTCGTAGTGGATTGGACAAGCATAGAAGCTCCAATGTTATTTAAGAGTGAAATCTTAATGAAAAATTTTGATAAGGTTAAATTTGAAGAACAACCTGATAAATTAGTATTCTTGTTTATACCAAAAAATATAGTGAATCAGGGTGGTGAAGAAGGTGGAAACACCGATGGTGGTGATGGAGATGGTGAAGGACAACCAATGCCTAGTAATAAAAAAGGAGACGAAAAGGATAAGAAAGGGGATGATGAGGGAGGTCAGAAGGGTGATGACAAAGGAGACGAAAAAGGAGACGAAAAGGGTGGAGAAGGTGATGAGAAGGGTGGAGAAGAAAAAGATGAAGAAGAGGGGGATGAAAAACCTTCTAACAAAGCAGGAGAAGGTGAAGGTGATAGTCAACAAAAAGATGAATATGCAAAACCATCTGATGAAGGACAAAAGCAAGATTTAAAAGTAGACTTTGGGGATTCAATAATGAGAATTAGTGATATTACAGGAGAGCCTCCTAGTGTGGTATCAAGATTTTTTTCAAAGAAAAATTCAGGAGCTTTATTCCTACAAACCAATAAGTTTACTGAAATTAAAAGGGCTTTGGGATTACCTCAAGAACTAAATCAAATTCAAGTAAGTGAAATAATAATTAATTCTAAATAACATGGCAACAAAAGTTGATGAACTAAAAAATATTATAGCTACTTCTAACGACCCTGCAATCGTTGACATAGCTAAAAAGCAATTAGAAGCTTTAGAAAGCATAGGTGGAGCTCAGGTGCAAATAGCACAAGCAACACAAAGTCAAGACCCTGAAATATTAGCAGTACTTGGTGCTCTTGAAAAAATTATCCAAAGTGGAGGTGGTGGCAATGTAAGTCAAAACGACTTGCGTAAAGCCATCAATGAAGAGTTAAAAATTCGTAAAATAACGAAAGATGACTTGTCTCCTCAATTATTGGCATTTATTGAAAGCGAAAGAAAAGTACAAATTACTATAAATCAGATGCTTGGGGCAAGTAGTGTTACTTCAACTAAATCATCTTTTGTAGAAAGACCTTTGGCTCAGTTGCTTTTGAGTGATTTAATAGCTAAGAATAACGCTTATCTATATGGTGGAGCAGGTACAGGTAAAACATTCATAGCTGAAGAAATTGCAAAATTGTTAGATTGGACCCCTATTACCCTTAACTGTAACCAATTTACTTCTCCTATTGATATTTTAGGTGGTCAAACAATTGACGGCTATCAAGAAGGAAAGCTATCTATGGCTTGGTCAAACGAGGTAGTTAATCAAAGTGGTATTAAGGAAAAAAAGAAAGGTTGCGTATTAATATTAGATGAGTTACCAAAAATTGACCCAAATACAGCAGGTATATTAAATGATGCTTTGGCTAAAGTAAAAAACTTTGGTTTTGATGATAAAACAGGTTTACAAATCCCTCCAACCATAAGAAATGGTAAAAATGAGGTATTGACACTTGGAAATTTATTTGTAGTGGCTACAGGTAATGTGGCTTTGAATACAATAGACCCTGATTATGAAGCAAACTTTAAGCAAGACCTTTCTTTGCAAGATAGATTTATAGGCTCTACTTATAAAGTAAATGTAGATTATCAATATGAGTTTAAAAATATCATGAAAGGATATGCGTTTATTTGGATTTACTTACAAAAGGTTCGTGAAAGTATTACTACTTATAGAGCACAAAGTGAAGCGTTTGTTTCTCTTCGTTTAATGTTAAATGTGAAAGCTACTTACAATACTTATAGAGATGTGCTTTTAAAAGCAAAAAATGCGAAAACAAGTGGTGCTATGGGTCAGCTTGTTACTAATCCAAAGACAATAATTGAATCTATGGAATCGTTCTTTAATTTATTAAAACCTACTCAAAAGGATGCAATCATGAAAGATACAGACTTTGATGGCTTTAAGAAAATTGTAGATAAAAAGAATAAAATGCCATTCTACGATGACAAAGAGAACAATTTTGACACTCCTGAAGAAATTATTGAGGGAGAAGATATGTTAAAAAAATTAATAAGCTAATATAGTGTCAAAACTACTATCATATTTTTCTGATGTACCTATTTTTGGGTTACCTATAGATGATTTTGAAACATTCAATGCTATTTTGAATAAAAATAATGTGAATTTACAAGATTTACTAGATAACTATAAACTAAGAAGCTACGAGGATATTGAATTACTATTTACTAGTTCTCCTATAAAATTAAATTTAGGAGGTGAAAGTGAGAAGAGTAGATTAATACCAACTGATAAGACCAATGGTGTTTTTGACTTTTCACTAGCTTTAAATGGTATGTATAAAGTTCCTGAATATTATTCTCAAGAACTAGCAGAAAAATATCCCAATTTATTTTACGAATTTGAGTTACCTCAAGGTGTTGTACCAAATAATCTAGTAAAAGATAGACTTGTTGATGGTAAAAAAGAATACTATTATGAAAATAATGGTGAACAATTTTTATGTGTTCTACAACAAAAAGGAACTGCTGCAATTGAACAAGGAATACCAAATGCCAAAAAGAAATATGCTACATCTAATAGGAAAGTATATTTGACATTTAAAAGGAATAGAGGAAAGGTTAGATATGTAGAGATTTATAGCCTTTTCTACTATGCAACTCCTGATAGTGATAGTTTAGATGGAGATATTCAATTTGCAGTTAGACACTTACCAGCTTTAATGTTAGCTGAATACCTTGAATCTATTGGTATAAAAGTTCGTTTTTATATGACTAGATTTGTGCAGCTTTCCGAAGACTCTTTGCGAATGAGAGAAGTAGACCCAAAAACAGGGTTTAATTTGCCTATGAAAGATATGCTACCTCCTCAAGGCTATAAAAATTCTCTTTTTGTAATGCCAATTATCGTAAAAGATTTTGGTCAAGATATGGATAAGTTGTTATCACTTTTAGTAAGTTCTTCTAATACTAAAAAAATATATGAGCAGTTTGCAAGGGAATCTTTAGATAGGGAAGCAACCAATAGTAGTCCTTCACTATATGGGATTCCAATGTTTCGTAAAGAAGCTTATTTAGCAGGTTTCGCTAGATACAAAGAAAAGTATTTTGATTATGTACAGAATGGGATATTAAAAACTAAAGAGATTTTACCTGAAGCAATGATTTTCTTCCATGACTATGTTATAAAAGAAAATTTACAAAGTTTTACAAAAAGAGCTCAAAACTTAGTACCAAATGCTTCAAATGAGGCTCAAGTATATGTTAGCCCTGAAATTAATCCTTTGTTCTCATTTTGGATGAAAACAAGTTCTAAGCACCTAAAACATAAAATTGAATTAATTAATAGTAACGAGTTAAGAAAGGATTTAGCCAATATTCAGAAAGAAGTAATAGAAATTAAGAATGAATTTGATACGATTCTTAAAAATGTACCTACCAAACCAAGTAAAAGATTATACGATTTTTACCAAGATTATGGGTTAAGAATACTTCGTGGTTATAAAATGATTCAACCATATTCAGAACAAATAGATTTTATTAATTATATAAAAGACATTGAAATTGAGATTACTACTTATGCTCAAGGGATAATTTATCCAACAAAAGAAGAAACACAAGAAAAAATGGATGAGCTTTTCGTTAACATTAATACTGAACTAGAAAATTTCAAATAGTATGAAACCACAATTAACCACAAAACAATTAATGGCTGCACGAACCTTGTTAAAAAACTTGGATAAATTTATTACTTTAGGCTATGGTACGATTGATGGATTGGCAGTTTTGCAACACAATGACCTGCCAAACACTATTATCATCAAGTATCAAAAGAACTATGAAGAAGGGGGTGAAATTAAATTTGCCTTTCAAATAGCTACAATTGACCAAAATGGGACTATTGAGTTCATACAGGATAAATTTAAAGATGTTTTTCAGAAGTCTCAATTTTTGGCAGAAACTATGCCTTTAAATTTAGAGAATGAATCCACTTACGATAAAATAGACTAAAATGCTTACTAGAGAAGAGAACCAAATACTTATAAATAAATTTGTAGAAAAGAATGTTGATGCTATCAATACTTTGGAGAGTAGTAAGCAAAAGGCAGTGCTTGATGCTATCATTATGATACAAAACAAGTTTGGTACTATCAAGCAATCAATATTTAAAGATAATGAACCTCAAAAACCAAAAAAAGTTGTAAATCAAAGAGTTACATCATCAAAAACCACTACAACAACTGAAGCACCAACTCAAATTCCTACTCCTTCAACTTCAAGAAAAGAGGAAGAATTGCCATTTAAAGTAGGAGATGAATTGATAGATAATGTAACTAGGGAAACATTTAAAATAACTAATATTAATGATAAAAGTGGAAGTGTTTTTTTAGAATTAAATGGAGGTCGTACAGGTATTACTAATAAAATAACTATTATTGAAAATCTACAAAATGGTAGTTGGAAGTTCGTTATAGGTGAAGCACCAACTCAAATTTCTACTCCTCCAAGTTCAAGCAAAGAGGAAGAAATTAAGGATTTGGAAGATGCTATTGATACTCAAAAGTTACTTCTGACTTTGGCTGATACCAATGAAGAAAAAGACGAGATTAAAAGTTTATTAAAAGATTTAAGAGGACAACTAAAAAAGTTAAAAAAGTAATTAAAATATATTAATTTTATCACAAATTCAAAAATATGGCTACTAAATCATCTGCAATTCAAAAAAAGATTGAAACTCTAAAGAAGGGTTTGAACAATAAATTCATTACTGCTGCTCAAAAAGAGAAGATAAAATCACAAGTACAAAAACTTGAAAGTCAAGCTAAGGCATCAGCTCCAAAAAAAGCTTCAAAACCTGCTACAAGTTCTTCTTTGACTAGGTTGCAGAAATTGGTAAAAAATAAAAAATATGGCGTGTACAAGGGTGCAGGAGTTGACTTGCAGAAAGATAGTGATAGACCCGCAAAGGCTATTGGTAAGCGTACATCCAAAAGTGGTAAAACTTATTATGAGTATCGTGCTAATCGTATTGATGTGAAGCAGCCTCCAAAAAGATACCCTAAATTAGAGAAAGGTGGCTATATGGCTAAAGGTGGAGTAGTTGGAGAATATAGAGTTATACCAAATAAAAGAGGAGAAGGCAATTTAAAAATGTATGTTACTTCTGATTATGAAAAAGCATTTCGTGTCAATGGCACATTAATGGAAGCCAATGAAGCTGCTCAAAAATTTGTAAAAGAGAATAATGAAACTCATCCAACTGCAACTGTAAGTAAGATACACCCTTCAGGTAATCCTATGAAAAACAAAAATGTTTCATATATTACTAAAGATGAGATTAGTAAATTAGAGAAAGGTGGCAAGGTAGGAATGGCAGAATGGGCTGTAACAATAACAAGCGAAGATGGAGATAGTTACGATTGGGATGGGTTTGCTAAAAGTGAAGATGATGCGTTAGATAAAGCAGAGAAAGAAGCAGGTTTTGGAAGTGTTGAATCCTCAGTAATTATGATTACAGATGAAAATGGTGTAAAAATAGAGTTTGCTAAAGGTGGCTACATGGCTAAAGGTGGTAAAATTGAAAACCAATATGAAGGAAGAAATGCTAGTGATATTTGGAAAAATTTAGATAGAGGCCAAAGATACCATTTTATAATAGACCACGAAGATGTGATTCAATATGCAAAAGATGTAAAAGAACTTCCATTTTTATTTCAAGGGCAACAATCAAGATTAGATTGGAATAAACTTGATAAAGATGTTAAAAGAGCATTTGAACAACATATAAGAGATGGAGAGTATGCTAAAGGTGGAGCTACAAAAAACATGAAAAGTAGGAGGGATTTAACTATAGAGGAGATTTCTTCTTTGACAGGTTTAAGAAAAGAAGGTATTGAAATATTTGCAAATGATTATGAATTAACAGATTCAGATTTATCAAATATAATGCAAGGAATTGGGAGAAAAATGATAAGTAAAGATGACTTTTCAACTGCTGTTGTTGGAAATAAAAACAATTCATACGCTATAGAAATTGTTGATTTTGCTAAATCAGGTAAAGGATATAAAATAGAAAAAGGTGGCTATATGGCTGAAGGTGGCGTAACTGAAAAAGAAGTAGTAGAAAGTAATGCAGATATGGTTTTAAGCCAAATTAAAGCAGTAAAGCACCATGCTGAAGAGTTATCAAATGTTGTATCAAGAAAAAGCAACATAGAAGCTTGGGTAGTAGGTAAAATTGAAAGAGCAAGTACTGATTTAAGTGATATTACGCACTACTTAGAAGGAAATAAAGATAAAATGTCAATGGGTGGAACAGTTCGTTATTATGCTCACAAAATGGATAAAAAATAAAATATGAAGTTATTTACTAAAGATATTAACCAAAAGTTATTTGCTCAATATAGAATTGGCTCAAACTTGAATAAGCAAAATGTAGTTGCTAAAATATTCAACCCTTATGGTATAGGTCGTTGGTATCTTTTAAATAGCGACCCAAATGACCCTGAATACCTTTGGGCTATTGTTCAAATGGGAGATGAAGTTGAAATAGGAAGCGTAAGTAGAAGCGAATTAGAATCTATTAGAATAAAGCCTTTTGGATTACCACTTGAAAGAGATATATATTTCAATGAAAGAAATGCTATGGAAGTATTGGATGGCCTTGAAAGAGGTCAAACTTTTGCAGCAGGTGGAATGACTGCGGGTCGTTGGTACAAAGACAATAAAGGGAAAGAATTTAGATACATTGGCGAAAGTCAAGGTAAATTGTTATTTAACGATGGAGAAAAAATAGTTGAAAAAAACGAAGAAGATTTTGAAGAAGATTCCCCAAAAGAAAGAGGTCTATTTGGTTTTTTTGAAGAAGGAGGTGAAACTGAAGAGGGTGTAGACTTATTTGAAGATTATGATGACATACCTGATAATGTTCAAGAAATATTACAAAAGTATGATTTTGAAGAAGGAGATTATAGAACATTAGAAAAGGCAAAAAAAGATGTAGAGAAAGTAGGGTATACTTTTGAATATAGTTTAGATGGGACTGCTTATGATTTAAGAAAGATAGGTCAAAAAGGAAAGAGTGAAGATGAGTATGCTAAAGGTGGAGAAATTAATTGGGGACAAGATTTAGGAGATGGATTTTCAATAGGTAATGATGTTTACATTACTGATTCAAGTAGTAGATTTTATAATAAAAATGGTTATTTGGTAGGTAAGATAGGTCAAAAACTTGTAGTTAGAGTTGGAGAAGATGAAATGGATGCTGTAGTTTCTAAAGATAAGGTTGAAAAATTAGATGCTCCTATGGCTAAAGGTGGCACTACTAAAAGAACTGTAAAATTGACCTTATCTGACAAAGATTCTTATGATTATACATATAAGCAAGATGGTGCTACAGCTTCAATTACATTTGGATTTGGGAAAGAACCATTTCAGTATGAAGTAAAAAAGATTAGTAAGTCTTTAGAACCATTGAAACAAGATATATTAGATGCTTTCACTATTCAAGGGATTAAACAACACGAATATAAAGGTGGGTTTAGTGAAGCTATCAAGCATTTAGATACTAAAGTTGTTTATGAAAATAATTTTGCAAAAGGTGGAAAGGTTGGAGACTCTATATCAGAAGATGAATTAAAAAAATTAGTAGAAAGATTATCTAAAAAGGATAAATTAGATAAGCAAGAATTTTATGCGTTATCTAAAGCTAAATATAACCTTGAAAGAATGAAAAAAGGTAAAATGGCAAAAGGTGGAGACTTGTATGATGATATGGATGAAGATATTGATTTCGCAAACAAAAAAGCAAGATATTTATTTAATGTATTAAAAAATGGTGGCTACAATCCAAGTAATTTAAAATATGCTGATTATGATTCTGATGCTTCAATTGATGTTACTCCAGAAGTACATATAAGTGTTTCATTAGATGGGGATATAGCTATTGTTAAAGAAGTAGGAGATGGTAAATTCAGCTTTATTGATTGTGGAAATAGTGCTGCAACTATGTTACAAAAATTAGAATTGCATACTAAAAATAAAATGGATGATGGAGGCGAAACTGCTGCTGCAAATCATAACATCAAACAAGCTAGATATGGTGGTAAATTAGTAGGCAAACAAAAGAAGCTAGATGTTAATAAAAATGGCAAATTAGATGCTGAAGACTTTAAGATGTTAAGAAAAGGTAAAATGGCTAAAGGTGGTAAGGTAAAGTATGGAGATAAAGTTATTTTAACTACCTCATCTTTGGGAAAACAATATGAAGGTATGACGGGAGAAGTTATGCCTAAAAAATTGCTAAATGATAAATATTCTATAAAGTTGGAAAATGGAATGGAAATGACTTTTAGCAAAGATGAATTTAGACATAATTCAATAAATGCCAAATATGGCATGGGTGGTAAGGTTAAATTTGAAGACAAGGTAAAAGCCATCAAAGCAAGTCTTTTAAAGCGTAAAAAGGTTTCTCCAAAAGTTCAAAAGGACTATGGCAAAACTTATAGCCCAAAAGAAGCTGAAGAATCAGCAAAAAGGATTGTTGGAGCTCAAACTGCAAAGTATG
>JACCDW010263623.1_pt1 | contig 10355 bp, 12 predicted proteins | sample 7449781 | NCBI WGS metagenome assembly JACCDW01 (sample SAMN15323449, study PRJNA562643) | freshwater metagenome | isolation source: river surface water | place: USA:Blue River Watershed | collected 2017-08-18 | reverse complement strand
ATATGAACATATTCTTGAGTGTTGCTGTGAAGCATGGAATACCTTTACAGCTCAAGTTGGAGTAGTGTGTCAGTTATGCACCAGAGAGTGGGCTAAAATTCGAACTTGTTTTTGATAAATGGTATTACAGCGTCTGCTCATTTCTCAAAAAAGTTTTTCCGTAAAAAGAACATCTTTGAATTTTTGTCGTATCCATCGCGTACAAATTCAATACAATAACCCAATTTCTGATAGAAAGGGAGAGCTTCCCAGTCCATTGTATTTAGAGTAATGAATGAGACTCCATGCTTTCTTCCAATGTTTTCTGCTTCGTGCATGAGCCTTGTTCCCCAGCCTTGATGGCGCAAAGTTTTGTCAATCCAAAGTGAATCCACATAAAGAGATCCATAAAATAGAGTGCCTGAGGCTCCTCCAAAGATCCTTCCATTTTGATCTTTAATGAAAATGCTAAACGGACGAATAGGAGAGAGTCCTTTTGCATGGAAGGCTGCCTCACTGATCCCCTGATAAAGAATTTCTTCGTATTCTTTTGGAATAGTATCGTGGTGTTCTAAGTGATAAGGGGTCTCGTTCATTTCTTTGTCTCCAAAAGATCTTTCATATAAAGCTCCATTTGATAGTGAGGCACAGGATGCCAGCTTGCAATAAACTCTCCAATGATCTTAAAACCCACCTTTTGGTACACGTGGATGGCTCGTTTATTGGTAGCTTCAGGGTCTATCAGAACTCTTTTCACGTTGGAGAACTGGGTGATTAAAAACTCTTGAATCATCGGCGCAGCAATCCCTTTCCCCAAATAATTTAAGTCGCAAATGAACAAATCTAAAGTAGTCGCATCATTCTCTTCTGGAGAGGTTATCAGAAAGGCGAAAGGAATATCCTTATCATAACCAACCCAGTAAGTAGTGTTGGATTCTCCCTGAAAAAACGCTTCCAGGCCATTTAAGGTGTTTTGCAGCCCAACACCATGCATCCATTCCTTAATGTGTTTCTGTTCAAACCATTGATATAGCAAGGCTCTTTGAGAGGTCTTTGCTGGTTCAAAGCGAAAGCTTAAGCTTTTACGATTCTCTTCGATAACCTCTTGAATTACATGTCGTGCATTGTTGGCAAGTACAGGATTGGTATCTTTGTAGTATGGTAGTGCTATGAGAGCATTAGACAATGCCCAGCCACGACCTCGTTCCCAGGTTGCATCATCCACAGCTAAGGCAGTACGAAAAGTGTTTCTGACATGATCTGGTAAAAGGTTCCATGCAATAATCAAGTCACAAGCGGGATCACCAATGCCTAAAATCCCAAAGTCAATAATAGCATTAAGTCTGCCATGTTGCATCAGAAGGTTTCCAGGGGATAGATCACCATGCACCCAGACAGGTGGTTTTGACCATGTTGTCGCTTGTAAAACAGTTTCCCAAATAGCTGTTACAGTTTGAACATCAATCATCCCTTCTAATTGCTTAAGGGCTTTACGAGTCTCGATGTCTTGCTTTTCTAAGGGAACGCCACGATTAGAGATTGGTCCATTTGGCAGGTTGATCTTGTGCAATGCTTGAATAAACGCCACTAAATCGTTAGTCAGCAAAACAGGATCAGGAATTTGGCCTACAATTGGATTGCTACCCTCAAGCCATTTATAAACTGACCAGGGATAAGGATAGTCTTCTGATGGAACGCCTTTACCAAGTGGGGCAGGGATAGAAACTGGCAAGAAGGGAGCAAGTTTTGGCAACCATTCGCATTCTTTCTCTATAGCATCTACTGCCCATCCAATACGAGGTAGTCGAACCACCATTTCGTTGCCAAGTCGGTAGAGAGCATTGTCTGTTCCAGCAGAAGTCACGCGCTTGATGGATAAATTTGCCCATGAGGGAAATTGTTTTGCAAGCAGTCGACGGACCAGAGAAACATCAATTTCAAATTCATCCACGTGCATTTTAGACATCAGTACACCGTAATTCCTTTTTCTCTAAAATGCTCAGAGAGCATAGCTTGTCGATGCATCTTTTCATATGAGGATCAGATTGATTATAAGGGATTTGGTCTGAAGAGAACCAACGAATTTGAACAAACTCTTCTACATCAAATGCATAAGAAACAGAGGAACACCCGTTGAGAATATACCAAAGAGAAATATCAGTATGTCCAGCTGACTGACCGACAGTTTTGGTGACGGTTAGAAAAAGGGGATCTACCATCATAAAATCGGCTTCAATCCCGAGTTCTTCTAATATCTCTCGCTTTACTGTGTCTCTGGGATGCTCATTTGGTTCAACATGTCCTCCAGCTGGTAGCCAAAGTCTTGCTTTTTTATGATCAACTAATAAGACTTGATTGGCTGAAGAATCAATAAGAAGAAAGTAAGCAACAAGATGCGGGTCTGGTGTTGCGGGTTTTGCAGTCCGAAAAATTTCTGTGCCTGACTCAATCCAATGTTTTGTGAATGAAATGTGCTTTTTTTCTATCTCATCAAAAGGAGAAAGAGAATTTATTGTGCGGTGAATTTCATGCCGAATGGATGTCATTAGCGTCTCTCAAGAGATTTTTCAAGCCAAAGAATAAGATCATCGTCTAGCGGATAAGTTTGCCCTGGAATAGTGGGCTGGCCCTTGTAGGTAATACCATTGCCATCAGGAGCGTATCCTAAATGGAAGTAAAGCTTTTGTGCTGGTCCATAGTCTTGATATAGCCCAACCCCAATTCCTATTTGATCGTAACCTTCTTGACTTGCAAGATCTTCAAGCCACTTGATTAACGCTTTTCCAAGTCCTTGTCTACGATGATTATCATCAATCCAGATAGCATTAATTTCGGGAATATTTTTCTGTGCAAAGAGGGCACACTCTGGTTTTCTCAACAGGCTTCCATAGCCTAAAATTTCGTGATTTTTCTCTAGTACAGCGACAGTGCGAATTCCATCTTGCTGTTCTCGATAGTATGTTTCCCAAAGGGTTTGAGTTTTCTCAGGATTAGACCAAGGAAAACAATATCGACTTACTATTTTTGCAATATCAAGCGCATTCATAGGACGTATCAGAGTTTTTCCTTCTGGCTCTATGAGATGAGAAGGGTATAAGGCAAGCGACTTAATTTTTTCAGTATTTTCGCTAATGCTTGCTCGATGTGTATCTATCTCTAAGTCGTAAATTGCATCAACATGTACTTTATGGAATTGTCCTCTTGCAGATCCTTGAATACGATTACCTCGTTCTTTCTCTCTTTGCTCTAAAACTGTGAGGGGAGCATTTACTCCAACCCATAAAACTCGGAAAGCTTTGAGAGCTTTCTTCCATTCGTCAAGCTGTTGTTTACCAAAAGAGACATCATCAATAACAATGTGATGCCCCATTTTGGCAAGGGCAACGACTACTTCTTGGAATGTTTTGCCTATCTTTTGAGCGTAGGGACCTACTTGTAGTTCCTGAATGGGATTACCAGATGCATCTTCACTTTTTTTCCAACTATATCCGATAGAGGCTTCTCCTCCTGTCCAATCATTGACTTTTTCTGGCATCCATCCAATGATTTTATCAATACCTACATGCAAAAAAGGCTCCTCAAATGCATGTTGTAATGCCTTTGCAAGTGTTGTTTTACCGCTACTCGATGGCCCATTTAAATAAATGATCTGCACAAGCTCTTTTTTCATACAAAAAATCATAGCATAAGTGTTAAATCAGAGAGAATGAAAAAGGGCAAAAACAGGAGAGGGATTTTAAAAATTGCCGAGAGATAGAAGGACTTTGTGCAGAGATACCCATGCATCTTTAAAAGAATTTTCGTCTTTCGTGTTAATCAGAGCGTCTAGGGTTTCTAAGGCATTCTTTTTTGCTTCAATGAAGGCGCTAGCTCTTGGATCTCCAAGATTTATGGAAATTTTTTTAAACTTCTCAATTAACCATTTCTTTTTCCCTGGACCATTAAAATCCTTCATATGCGCTTGCATTCTAGGATCTGTTATATCACTAACAATTCTCTGAGCACATTCACTAGAAAAGCAGTGAATGAGATTTTCCCAAGATTCTGAATTTTCTAAGGCGTTTACATTGCTTTGGATTTTTAGACTTGCTTCGGAGAAAGGAAGGATCTTTTCTCTCGTTGATTTTTCGTGATCCTGTTTCATCTTCTTGAGTTTTTCAGATGGGTAGTCTTTCCCTCTATTTGCATCGACTAGTTTAGCACAAATTTGACATAGGTAAATTCCGTTGGAAATCGAGGTTTTTTCTTCAGTTGTTGAAGATTCGTTAGATCTTGGTCCGTTTTGAGAGGCTGCTATGATATGAGCTGCTTGTCCTGTGTGGGCATAATCACAATCACTTGATTCAGATGCGCATAGTGTTGAGATTTTACAATTGCAGCATTTATAAGCGGCTCGTTTTGCAAGATCATTAATCGTTTTTTGAGAAAAATCACCTGCTCTCTTTCGTCGATTCATAATTTAGAGTCATAAATTTTTTCACAACTTTAACAAACAAGACAATTAATTGACAGGATCAGACTTTGCCTACTTCAGAGTTGGTGAAACTATACGAGGTTACCAGAGTTCTCAGAAAATTTTGGAAAATTTTTTAACACACTCTCCTGAAAGCGATTTTCATAAATATGAACAGGTACCGCTTCTATTTAAGGCGCATACCCTCTCTGTTTTTCCAAGCTGCTCGTTCCATCTACTGGGAGTCTCATTAGCTTTCTGCAGGGTTCTTTGCCTTGTTTGTCACCGCTTTGATGAACTCGCTTTTCTTAACATAGCCATAGAAGCCATCAGGGAATGAGTGGAAGGGTAAGAAGGCTAGATATGCTTCTCTATCGCCCCCAGAGGCGTAGAAACGTCGACGAGCCTCTATCTCTAAAACCTTCTGGTGTTGAGCATCTCTCGGCTTGCCTATGCCAATCAAAGCCCATAGTCTATCGCCAGATTCCATTTTTTCTAGTCTGTTCAATCTTATTTTGTGAGACATACACTCCTCCTATTCGGTAATGGTATCCTCTAATTTCCTAATGCGCTGCTCGATGTCTTTGAATTCCATATATTTGAGGGTCATATTCAAGAGATCAACGGCAACTCTATGTCGGACTGACTCTGATTCTGCATGATCAAGTAGGCCAACCAAAGTATCACACGCTTTGGACGCCGTTGCTTTAAGGCGATCTACAGCCTGATTCACAGCTTCATTCTTCCGATTCTCTAACTCTTGTCGAAAAGTTGGCTGATTCAGCCAATCGAATATTTGCTTTGAGGAAACCCCAGCTTGTTTAGCGGCTAACTCTATGTTTGGACTACTGATTAGAAAGGGTAATGCATGTAGTTGCCGCCTTGTTAATGAAGATCTGTCTTTCATGAGATTTCCTTACCTTTTATTACCTATTTTGAATACTGCCCTCTGTTGAGCATGTGTTGAGTCTGTTGAAATTCTCTACAGATTCAACAGACTTATTCATAAGTTCTATAAAGTGTGTAGAGTGATCTTTTCCTCTTACAACCAATGACTTAATACTTAATTTCAACAGACTCAACAGTTTCAACAAACTTTTTCTTAAATGGGTCCAATATCCAGGATACGGCAAGAAATGAGTCTTTATTCTTTCCATATCCTGGGTTTGGACTGTTGCAGCCAAAAATGTATGTTGAGTATGTTGACCTCTCATTTTTTAGCCCCTCTTTCTATCATTCTAATCACTGTTTCTAGACATTCTTTTGGATCTGGCAATGTCCTGATCCTCTTTCCGTCTACTCGTTGATCTAACCCTGCTTTATTGAGCAATTCTCCAAATTTATTTCCTGGGGTCGGTTTTGCCGCAACAGGTGACTTTACTGTCTTTTGCCATTCTGTATAGGCTGTGTTGAATATACCATTTGGGTACTCTTGACCTTTTTGCCATGGCTCCCAAGGGGAATTGGATTCAAGGATTGGTTTATAACCCAAAATCATTTCTGCACGACAACATTCTTCAAGCCATTTTCTGGCGTCAAAAGGATTGATCGAGTTCCGAATCATAGCTTCTTTGGCTGCGTTATTTAGGGGTATGTCCCGTTTTGGAACAAAATCACTCACATCAAGATTAAGCAGATAATGCAAGAAAGCCTCTCTCCCTCCATTGTTAATTTCAGCATAAAGTTCATTGAAGTATTGAGTATCCCCCTTTCTGTGAGGGCTGACTTCTAAAATCCAGTATCTGGCATCTGCCTCATCCAGATGGATGGCATCATCATTATTGGTTGCAATATATAGGTTGATTGCGCACGGGAATTGGACTATTGGAAGCCCTTTAGACTCGATTGACAGGACAGATGTCGTTACCAAAGACTTAATTGCATCAGCCTTGTCTCGGTGACCACCAAATAAGGCTTCGTCTAAGAAAACAAAAACCTTTCCTAGGATTGCATCATTAAATCTCCCAAGAATGTGCTCTGTATTGCTTGTTTTAAACCCTGCTCTCCCATAGATTCCAAGCATGATATCCTCTAACAAAGTCCCTTTACCGATTTGGTGTTCTATGCTTTTCAATCCGACAATAATCCTTGATGGTATGCCTATATTTTGGATTTGCCATGCCTTTAAGTTAATAAAAGCCGTGTTAGCTCCAGCGTTTCCGCTACAGATAACCTCTTTAATATGAGTGAGGATTTTGTCGCATTTACCAGGTTGAGGCTTAACTCCAAAACCTGTAAATAGATTATATGAGTCGTTATTTACTGGTTTATTGGTAAAAACAACTTTTCTATAGATGTGTTTGTGAGTGTTTCCAGTCCAGTAAGCCCATGCTGAAATGTATTGAGGTTGTCCTTTGTTATCAACTCCTGTGAGAACCACATCGCCACTTAATCGTTTTTTAAAATCTTGATCCGTTATTGGCTGTGCAAATTCACGTAAAATTGTTATACAGGGTTGTCCAGGAGCCTCTAATTGGGCGAATTGCTGATCTAGAGCCTTCATATCTGTAATCTTTTTTGGGATTCCATTGACTATCACTCGCTTGCCGATTTGATATTTTTTGGCCCATTCTATTGCGTTAGAAGCGATGCTTACAGCCTGATCTCTAAGTGGTGGGTATTGTTTACAAATCCCCTTAACAATTTCCTCTTGTAGCTGTCGGTATATTAATGCACGTCGTCTTGCACTTGCTTTCGCCTGTCGAAGATTTCCATCTCCTGCATCGTCTTCTATTTCGGCTTCATCCCATTCTTGTGGCTTCGCAGGCTCTTGTAGTTGGTCAGGAAGGAACTGTGGTGCATTTAGTTGACGTTTAACCTCTTCCATTCCACAAATGCGCATCAGATCATTGAAGTCGGTATATGCCTTACCGTTTTCATCTAGATTCTTGTCTTCTGGGAATTGAGGGAATACGACTCGACACTTAGGTTGATTTACCGAAATGGTTGCATTTATATTATTCGCCGCATCTATAGCATCTGCACGTCCTGGATTACCTTTGGTTTCAACATCGTCATCTCCGCAAATAACAATTTCACTATTAGGATATTTTTGATTAATTGCTTTGGCTACATTGAGGATATTTGTACGGGTAACAACCATGAGAGACGTGTGATTGTTGCTCAAAAACAATGATGCCGCAGTTGCAAATCCTTCGCTCAATTGGATCTGTTTACCGTCTACGATTTCTCCGAATGTGAAAAAACAGCCTGCATATTTCCCCAATGTATTTTTATCTCTTGGTTCAGCACCAGGATGAAATTTCCGCTTTGATGGATATATTTCCGCAAGAGCCCTAATATTTCCGTTGATATCTCTAAGAGGAATTAATGCAACGGTCTCTTCGGTTGGGCTGCCTTCGTCATAGCTTCTTCTAGTCTCAAAACGTATATCGTAGGGTTTGACGCCTTTCCGATCGAAATAGGGATTAAATCCTACTGGGGAGGCATTTTGATATCTTTCCAGGCACCAACTAGCGAGATCATCAGCAACCTTTTTATCATATTTTTCACGTTCTATGGCTTGTTGTCTTCCCTGGGCAAGCCTCTCATTAATGGCTTCACGATCTCTTTCTGTAAGTTGGAATTTGCTATCAGTCCAGAACGTTTTCGTGACATGGGCAGGCATAGTGCTGCTATATGCTCCAAAAGTTATGCAGAATCCTTGGGAGTTACTCTTTTCGGGGTAGCAACACTTGAGCCAACACTTTATCTTCTTATTCCCTGCTTGTGTTTGAAATTTGATCACCTCTTTTTCATGAGTTTCTCTGAAATCACCTTCAAATTCAAATTCATGAGATAGCAAAAAAGCTCTTGCATCTGCATGCAATTGATCAATATAGCGATTGTTCCCTACTATCTTTCCCATGATCTGACATCCTTTGAACGTAAAACATGTGTCATGATGAGAGAAGCGATATCATCAGGAAGCATATTCTCATATAATTCAATCTCCTGTAATCGTGCTTCACATTGCCTCCAAAGCTCGTTCTCTTCTAAAGAACCAGAAGAGCAGGCTCGGAATTTTTCAAGCTCAAATGCAAGAGCTCTATGTGTTTTTAAAAGACCCAAAATGGCTCCGTATTTAACATCCATTTTAAGTTCCTCACATTGAATGATCTTCAATCCATGCTAGAAGCAAATCTCGCCTTAGCACCAATTTTTTCCCAATACGTCTCACGGCTTTGGAAAGGCCATTCTTATGGGCGTGAAGTAAGTAGTAACGAAGCATTGCTTCCGTGAAACATAAGCTTTTATCAGCAGCGGCTTGTTTGACGGTTATGTATTGAATGTGTTCATGATCACTCTTTTCTGCATTATTCATTGCATCATCTCCTTAATGAGTAGTTTGTTTTAGTTATTAGCAACACTCATCACGATCGCAGCACAAATAATTTAGGTCGATTTGGCCAAAAAAAAGCTTCGGAAAGTTTTTGAGGAAAGATATGCAAAACAAGCTCTACATAGTTTAAAGAGCTTGTTTTTTATGAATGTTTTAAGAGAGAAAACGAAGGTCGAATAGAATGATAGAATCCTCAAATGTGTGCGTCTATTCGCAATCCAAACCACACTCGATTGGGCGTTCTAGAAACGTTTCTGGAGTTATAGGAAAAAGCTCAAGGTCATAGTTCAATTCCCGAGAGACTGATTCTAGATGATTTTCTATTGTTGAACGATCAATTGAAAATATGTTCGGGTCTTTTCCTTGCTGGCTTGAAATGCATAACAGCATGTCACATAACGATTTTGATATAGGAACAGATCTTTTGTTTATGGTAATGTAGTAGCCCAATTTATGTGGGGGATGAATATCTTTTTCTTTGATAGCCAATATGTCGGTTATCGGGCAAGCTCTCCTGCCAAAATAAGAAACAGCCAGTTCGCACCAAATAACCAATATGGTTTCACCAACGGTGTGAAACTTCACAGGGTCAAGCAGAAACCATTTTATTAAGTGCTTAATGTACTGCACGATCTTCTCAGAGGATACGGATCTTCTTCCAGGCTTATTTTTAATAGGCTCGGTGTTTTCCTGTTCAGTTTGATCAGGGGCTTCATTTTCAAGAGATAACTGATACTTACTTAGGAAGCTTTTGATCATACGGTCACTCAGGAGCTTTTTATCCATCTCTGCAAAAAGATACTCGACAATATACGTACGACATAATTTAGCTGCTCTCAGTGCAATGGTGTTTTTGGGGTGATTAATGGCATCCTTCAACTTTGCAAGAAGCATTAAAACGCTTGATTTTTCATCAGGATAAAAGGCGTAGAAATGTTCTTCTTTAATTGATTTACGTTGAAGTAAAGTTTCTTTTGACCATTTATCAAAAATTGAAAACACCTCGTGATTGAGTCTGCCGTTTACTTTACTAAGATCAGGATTTTGAAGTTGCCTGCGAACTCTTTGTTTGGCTTGCATTTCGTTAGCAGGTCGACAGAAAAGCCACGCTTCATGCTCGAACCTTATCAATGCTTCAGCTTTCCTTTGTTCATCATATTGAGCATAAATATTCGTTTTGAATTGAAGGTCATGTTTAACCTGTTCTCTAAATGCATATAAGTGAGCTGCCAATCTTTTTATTTTACTACTCACAAGCACCCCCAAAGCGTTTTTCAGAAGCTTTTGATGCTTGTAAAAGGTTCTCATCTACATAGTCGGAAAGATGCTTTGTATGAATGGCACTTATGGTGGTGTAACGATCCATCATCTGAGATGTCTGGTGGCCCATTGCTGCCTGCAATTGAATGCTAGATCCCCCAGCCTGTCCTGCAAGGGTACAGAATGTGTGTCGTAAGTCATGGAATCTTAGATCTTTAAGCTTGCATCTAGAAACAGCCTCATCCCAAGCTTTTCGGATGGTAATCTTTCCAAACCGTTTTTTACTGGGAAAAACAAAAGGGATGTTTTCATTTCTATTTT
>JACCDW011749850.1_pt1 | contig 10357 bp, 14 predicted proteins | sample 7449781 | NCBI WGS metagenome assembly JACCDW01 (sample SAMN15323449, study PRJNA562643) | freshwater metagenome | isolation source: river surface water | place: USA:Blue River Watershed | collected 2017-08-18 | reverse complement strand
TCATTGGTGGGCCCTCTGTGAGTCGAACACAGCACCAACGGATTATGAGTCCGCTGCTCTAACCAATCATGAGCTAAAGGCCCGTACATACTTTCCTTTTAAATCTGGTACCCGCGGCCGGACTCGAACCGGCACGCATTTCGCGAGGGATTTTAAGTCCCTTGTGTCTACCTATTCCACCACGCGGGCATTTTGTAAACATTATAATACAATAATTCTTCTACGCTGTCAACATAAAAATATGTGAACTAGACCCCGCACTCGTTTTGTCGAGTTGTATCTGCATCACCGATACTGCACCTCACGAAGCCACCTCTTTCGAGGTTTTCAACACATCGCCGGCCCCGTCTAGTTCTTGCCCTCTACTTTCCCTCTGTTGTCTGGCCTGCCCGACAGGATTCGAACCTGTGGCCCTGAGCTTAGAAGGCTCATGCTCTATCCAGCTGAGCTACGGGCAGATAAAAACTTTAACGCTTAATACTCTGTAAGTATAGTGTCTTTTCACATCGTTGTCAAGTAAAAATTAAATTTTTTCGCCGGGTTCAAAGCCGCGGAATCGCAGGAAGCGAGGGAATCGCAAACTGTATGAACCATCTTGGTTTTGTGTTACAGCATCGGCCCGGACTTCGACAATGTTACCAATAATACTATTGCGGTTAGCCCAAAACTGATCTCGATTAGAATCACTAAAGCCACTCCCAACATTGACAGTAATAGCTTTCCCGTCGTCAACTCCGGAGCAAACAAAAGCGCCAAGTCGTCCCACGTTTCTACCAGTGCCTTCTTCAACATGAACAACCTCCAGTGAAACTTCAATAAATGGCTTCATCTTCAGCCAATGTGTTGTACGTTTACATTGATATGGTGCATTAATTTCTTTGATCATAATGCCCTCATATCCACCCTCAATTGCTTTGGCATTGATTTCTTTAAATCTACGCTCACCGTCAGGTGTACTAATGTTGACAATTTCGTGTTGTAGTACTTCTACGTTAGGAAGCTGGTTTGAATGATTATTATACCACTCCTGTAGTTGCTGTGAACGCAACAATTGAGGAATACGTGCTACACCTTCTTCAAACTTATCTAGCGGCAAAAAGTCAAACAAATTAAGTATTGCATCGTCAGCAGCAACATTGCTTTTACGATGAACCTGTTTCATGAGGTCCTGAAAACTGCTACTCATAATTTCGCCGTCAAGAACCATAGGTTCATTGAAGGTATATGCTACTTCGCTAAGTTGCTTTTTAATTTTTTCAAAGTTAACCAGTTCTTTACCGTTACGACTATACTGATCAACACGACCACTTGGATACACAATAGTAATTACGCGAACGCCATCCAACTTAACTTCAATCATTTTTTCACCACCCACCTTACTTTCGTGGTTGGCGCTATCATGGCTAAGCTGACAAGCAAAAACTGGAATAATATATTTAGAGTAACTCTTCTCTACTACTTTGTTAATAGTTTTTTCGCTTACACCGCAACGCAGGTCCTTGATAAGAATACGCCGATACCAACCGTTCCACTGTCTCTTAGTGGCGGCTCGCATCATTGTTGCTACCATGTCGCGAGCTGTATTACCGGTGACGTTGCGAGTAACGAAACCAGTAAGAGCGAGAGCAAAACTATCCCAATCCAAACCAGGACCATCTTCATCTTTTTTCTCCGGAATTTGTTTAAGACCAAACGTAATCATCGGGTCTAGAGCTAGTCGGCAACCTTCAAAAAAGATATCATTGCCGCTGTTTGCCTGATCTTCTATAATGCCTTCTTTGTTAAGACGACTATTGTGATCTTCAAGAATACCAATAACTGCCCAAGGTTCCATAATTACCTCTGCTGTACATTAAAATGATTAAAAGTACGCTGAACACATACTGCCTGCCAGTATGAATCTTCATCTGCGCTGTGTAGATTTTGCTGTATTGCCTTGCGAGGATCAACTGGCATCATGTTAAAGATAGTTCGACAATCACAGACCTGCCAGTACGCCCAGTTGCGGTGATGATCAAATTGTCGAAACAGATTCTCGAGAATCACCATGTCAAACTGCGGACCCTGACACCAAATCTTATCTACACCTACTAGATAGCGATTTAGATCCTTAAAGAACATGTCTAGATCGACACGGCCAAACTCGCTGAATGCTTCTTCGCGAATGTGTTCGGCTTGCCTTCCCCACCACTCTAGTGTGCCTTGATCTACACTACGATCAGCTTTAAGTTGCTCGTCTGCGCTAGGACGCCAAAGGGTTTTTGAATGGGGTTCTTCTAAAGTATACGGATCAAATTTAACAGCACCAACGCTAAGTACTACACAATCAGGATTAGTACCAAGCGTTTCGATGTCGATCATTGCATGTGTAGCCATACTATAAGTATAGCATCATTGCATTTAAAGTCAACCGTTTAAAGGCTTATAGTGTCAGTATCTTTTATCTTTTTCTTTTCTACAGCATCTAATTGCCCGGCGCCCTTTACGTCTTTTGACCATACCATTTTTTCAAAAGGATTTTGTTTACCAATAACAACGTTATCCCACCAAGTTGTATCTTTGCCTAGTTTTTTCAAAAACCAAGCAATCTTGTAGGCTGTTGCTACACGAGCTTGCTGCATAGCAGGATGACCAAAGTCGCGAGGATCTTCTGGGTTGCCTTCCATATACTTTCGATTCTGGAAAGTATCATCATCATTGTTGCCGGTAATGTCAGCACGATCATGGGTTACATTAATTTCTGTACGCTCAAATATATCAAGCATATATGCAATATGACTTAACCATGCATCGTTCTGTGCGTTTTGACTTAGATGATCAATTAACACGAACCAATCTCTTGGTACGATTGGAAAGATTGCGTAAGGATGACCGTTGTGATTGTCAGTGGGGGCTAACAACTTAAATTCATTGTTGTACTCTGCAATAATATCGTCCCATCCCTTAGAGTTCATTACAGCGTCGTCGTTCCAAAAGAATAACCAATCACCTCTGCTATTACCTGCTAGAGTGTTAACGTATGTGTGTAGATTTTCATAACCTAACGGCTTAAAAATATTTGCTTTACACTCAACACCTTTCTCCCTCAAATAAGGTGCAATAACTGTTTTGATATATTCCGTTGTGTTCACATCGTCTTCATCTAAGCCTAGCAATAATTCAATACGACTAGGATCAGAAGCATTATCAAAAAGACTTTCTAAACTTTTCTTAAGAACTTCTGTTCTGCCTCGAGTTGGCAGTAGTACTGAGATAGATGCCTTACTTGCCATGCTTATTTTCACCTGTGAATAGCTTGCGAATGTTACCACGGAATGTATAGTGACCAACGTGGTTAAGTGCTGTACGTGGATCTAAGTATACCTCACCGCCCATCATTTGCCATAAACGACAGAATGTATAGTCCTCACTTAGGTATCTACGTGATTCCGGATCAATCATTGTATCAAATAGTGCATACATGAAAGGCTCAAACTTATTGTCAACATTGATGTCATTCTTATATTTTAGTTCAGGATGTGCATCCATCATCTGCTGAATAACTTCCTTCTTAATACACATAAATCCTGTGCCAGCATCCTTTAGGCGTACAAGATTATCAACGATCTGTACCTGAGGAATGCGATTACCATCTTTATCCTTAAGGAAATCAAAGTTTACAACGTAGTTAGAGCTGTGTCCTTCAATGGTATCCGGAGTCTCGTCTGGCATGTTACGAGCAGCATGTACGATGCTCTGCCAATTAATAGCCTTCTTAGGATAAGCACCAACCACAATAGGCTTATCATATGCAACCATTCTTAGGAAATCTTCTGGTTGGAATTCAATGTCAGCATCAATAAAGAACAAATGAGTAGCAGCTTTGTTTTCCATAAAGAAACTAACAAGTGTATTACGTCCGCGAGTAACAAGACTTTCATTAGCCAATGTACTTACTGTATATGGAATTTCGTACTTACTGCATAAAATTGCAAGTCGCATCATACTACGAAAATATGGTTCGCCGATTTGGCCACCATAACAAGGTGTAGCAATGAACACATGCTTATTTCTTAGTAAGCCAATTGGAATTTCAATCTTAGCATCTAGCAAACGATGCATGATATTTTCGTCTGACGGTTGCTGGTTATTTTGAGGAGGATTACCATTTGACTTTTCAATCGCAGCTTGTGTTCTGCGTTCTTTACGATTTGACATAATGTGTTTTATTTCCTATGTATGTTTGTGTTTTACTTATAAAGACTTAGTCTTAGTTCGAGTCTTTTTTAGGCTAATTGGAGCGGGAGAGCGGGTTCGAACCGCCGACCACTTGCTTGGCAAGCAAGAGCTCTACCACTGAGCTACTCCCGCAAAAATTATCTACACTTTAGCAACCCGCATAGTGTGCATTGTTAAGAGGCAGTTTGGGTGTTGTTACTATATAATTATCACTAATAAAACAAAAGGCATGAGAGATTTGGTTTCTCCCATGCCCAAGTTTTCAAACTAAATTATTTTTATTATTGTGGTGATTTAGGTGCAAACTTCTCTAGTCCAGTGAAACCCAAACCGCCAATTACAATATACATCATTGAATCGTATATAAATTGGTCAATTTTAAATCCCCAGAATAGATTAGCAATAAAACCAGTAGCGCAAAGAACGAATGCTAAAATTGTTACCACTCTCTTTGACGATACTGAACCATTAACACCATCTGATAACATTGACTTAATGTTGCCTAAAATATCCATAGTTGTCTCTCCCACAGCTATTGGTTTATGCAATACCTAAACTGGCTGCATATTTTTTGGTCTTTTCTCTTCTGTCGTCTAGACCGTGTGTACCACCGTTGATGCGTTTTGTAAGTGCAACAATGGCTGCTTCATTGATGCCTTGATCACAAATGCTCCACAGCTTGTTTTTTTCAAAGAAGAAGAATGCACTTTCAAATGCATATGTGTTTACAACTAGATCTGGATTTGTCATAATTTCTGGCTTACCTAAATAATTAGCAAATGCCTGATAGTTATCTTTACCAGTTAGCTGTAGAGCGCCGCGGCCTCTAAACTTCCAACCGTCGCCGCTAGCTTCTGGGCCATTACCCATTCTGCCACCATATACACGGTTAGCAATCTTTTCTGGCTTGCGCTCATACTGTGCTGCTAGTGCATCTGTTGGGAAATACTTACCAAAGATACCACGTAGACCCTTAGCACCGTAGTTTAGGTTTTCACTAAATGCTTTGAAGCCACCTGTTTCGTGTGCAGTCTGCGCGAAGAAGTGCGCCGCACGAACCGGTGTTAGTTTATAATAGTTCATCGCTGCTTTTAATGTACCAGGTCCCCATGCACCGTCTGCTGTAGCACCACATTTCTTTTGTAGTGCAACAATTGCACTATCTGTAGATAGAATAGCCACTGCCGATGCTGCTACTGGAGCAGCTACAGAGGTTAGTGTTGGTGTTGGGGCTGGAGCCGGAGCCGGTGCAGCTTCAGCAAGTCCTGCATTAACGAGTTTTTGCCAAGCATTGCTTGGATCAAAATCGTTGGTTGGAACATACTTGGTTGAGCTGCCGTCTTTACGTGCAATTAGTTTTTGGCGACGATTTTGGCCGTTACGCTTAATTGAAGCGTGTACCCATCCTGAATTCAATTCACCTTCGGAATAAAACTCTAAGATAACTTGGTCAAACTCTAAGTTTTCTGAAACCCAGTCTGCAACTACTTTGTTAGAAATACCGTTAATTTCAAAGTCAACTGCTTCGCCGTTGACATGCTGGCTGGTGGTTGAACCGCCAACTGCTTTGTTAAGAGCAGGACAACGATAGCTTGAATTGATTGTTACTGGCTTGCCAAAGTGGTTGCGAACTGGCTCTAAGATTTTTTCGCAAACATACTTCATGTTCTCAAGATGCTCGGGTGTTGGTGTATTGGCAATACCCTTAGCTCTTGCTGTAGGAGATGCTGTTAGTTCTTCTACAGTAAAATGTTCTGTTAATTTAGTACCCATCGTGTTTCCTTTGTGTTAAAGTTAATAACACTATTTATAGGAAAATGGGTTATTTTTATAGTATGCTATATATGGTGCCCTCAGAGAGATTCGAACTCCCGACCTACTGATTACAAATCAGTTGCTCTACCAGCTGAGCTATAAGGGCTTATTTTGTTGGGCAAGATTCCCAAACAGATTTTAAAGTATTGTACGGAACAAACAAGTATAAGTCTTGATATTTAGCTTCTTCTACAGCATACTTCTTTAATCCTGAGATCGGCCGACCCATTATGATACCAACGATAGCGCCATCTGAAAGCGCCACTACAGGACCACCACTCATACCTTTGATCACTTTGCCAGCACCTAACCAAACATAATCAAGTTTTTTACCCTCATGACCTACTACTGTATTTCTGAGAACAAAACCCAACGAACGTATATCTACAGTCATAGACATAGTTCTATCTTCGCTCATAATGTTTAATTTACCTAATAGTTCAACTTCTTCTGCTGCTCTTGGGTTTCGCCATTTAGGTGATTGCACATTAAATTGTTTGACAAACTTGGTATCAAAGGCGTTATTTGTGCATATTTCATTTTCAATAACAGAATCTATGTGTGCAGAAGTTACGATTACTTCATTTTGCCATGGACTGGCGCTAGCTTCTCGAGATCGATATTTTCCCTTGACCATTTCAGCCATAGCTTCCTGCATGCCAGGTAAAGGCCTAGTTTCCTGACCATAGGCTACGGGAAAAAATGCTAAAATTAAGAAAATTATTGTACGCATCTTATAATATTTATAAGATGTTTTTTGAAGAGACAAAAAAACAGGCATACGCCTGTTTCTTTAAAATTTTAAAATATTAACGTGATTCGTGTGGTTTCTTGCTTACAAACTCATTGAGCTTTTCAGCTTCATCAATTACTTGTTGAGTTGTAGGCATATCGTCATGATTTTTAGCACGAGCTTGTAAAATTTCTTTTGCTTCTCGTACCAAATCTAAACGAATTTCATAAGGTGTTTTGTTTGACATAGTTTTTCCAAAATCTATTCTATAAGTTAATATTATTTATAACAAAATAGAAAAAGAGTTAAAACTACTTAAAACCATCTTATGCAATACTAGGGTCAACTCTACCTGCTTCGGCAAATCCCCAACTGCGTTCTAAACAATGATAACACTTATTACATCGACCAACTTGAAGTTGAGTACAACTATGTGTTAGATGTATTAATTCTTCTAGGTCAAGTTGATAAAATAAATCAATACAATGATATTTGTATAAATGATTAAAAGGATATAGAAGACGACCGGGCATTGGCCCTTCTATGGTAGCTGTCCTTGCCGGTCTAGGTTGAGAAATATCAACACTTTCTGGTGCAGCTCGTTGGGAGCCCATATATAGCTTATCAGGATTAAATTTTTCCAATGCAGCTAATACACTTTCCCATACCTGAGAGCCGTGGTACATACCGTGTAGATTAGGTATTCTAATTATAGTTTTTTTTGGCAGCTCAATTTTTAATTTATTATTAATCCATTCGATAATCTTATCAGGATACAGTTCGGCGCCGTCTCGCTTTGGAATAGTAAAGATCCATTTAATATATTCCTCCGGCTTTCGCCCGGTGTCTAGTAACTCTTTACAAACCATGTATGCTAGTAACGCTGTATCTAACCCACCACTCATAGTGAGTGCTACAGATACATTTTCATCAACTGAAACTGTAACTGTTTTTTTATCGTAGTTTGGTCCGCATTCTAATATCATGTGTGTCTCAACTATATGCGAGCTATTCTGTTGCTAGGAAGCTCGCCAACCCCGGAAGATTACGCTGCTAGAGCGTAATCACCATATGCAAAGTCATTATCGTTTGCAGTTACTTTTTTTGGCACTTTGCCAGTCAATCAGTCTCGGCATTCCTATTCCGCGTCAATCGATCCTATTTCAGGCCCATCATAAAAAAACTGCTACTAGTACAAGAACGATAGCAAATGCAAGTAATGCTCTACCCCAATACTCCTGGTCGCTTTCATTGGGAATATTGCGACCATAATATTTGTCTACTATCTTGTGCCATTCTGCTAATTCCTCGGCCGAGAGTGTTCCCGGGAAGTGATAGCCTCTCCAGTATAAACGATTCTCTTCCTCGGTCATAGCAATTTCCTTATGGTGGACCTGCCCGGTACCGCCCCGGGGTCTTGCCGCCTTTATTGTCAGCTGTCAACAACTGATAAAACTATTTATACTTACTTCTTATACGACCAAGGATTAATAGCACACGCTATTCGTTCCCCAGTAAAATCCTCAACCTCATGTGTAATACCCTGAGAAAAAACTATTAATCTATTAGTTACAGGTTTGACTTGAAAACTTTTTGTTACAAAATGTCCGTTCACTAGGTCTTTTACAAGAGGATAGTACACTATACTGCAAAGAGGATATCTAACCTCCCCTGTCTTTTCCCATAGTTCATCGTCGACATCAACATGTCTTTTTGATTTAGTATTAACATGCGACCAACATTCGCATCCAACCATAGATGACAAATCAAAAACTGTTGCTGCTACTGCGATTATTTTTTCTAAAGGAAATGATACTGCCTGGTCCTTGTTGATCCAAACATATTTTCCGTCAGTCAAATCTTTAAAAAAATCTAAGGTCTGTCCTATCTCGTTTTCATCTAAGATATTGTCAGACACTAACAGCTTGTTTTTCATTAGGAGAATCTAATCCATTTCTCAATAGGTTGAATACCTAATGCTTTGCTAGTTGGATTCTTAAAGGTCATAATTAAATCGCCAGCTATACTGATACGTCTAGACTGTAGAATGTTTAAATCAGTTGACGGTTCGTCGTCACCAGGATTCATAATACTTTTAAAATTAGTGTGTACCGTCATATGTTCAATGGTACTTGGAAAAATTAGCAGCTTGCCTTCTTCGGCTTTGAATCCGCTAACAGGCGTATAAGGTGTTGTTTGCTTAATAGCTTCTTTATCATTATAATCAGACATAAACAATCCCCCAGTGAGATCGTTTACATATGGCTGCGGTGCTTTAAATAATAGCTCACTTGATTTAGGAGGTACATTAACATAATAAACAAATGACAAATGTGCATCACAATGTGTGTGCATTTGAATGTCTGATTTGCTTAGAGCATTCCACCAACTTTTTACTATAACATAAACATATTCATCGGGGTCTACCCCAAGTTCACCTACATATTGTTTAGCTGAAGTTGCAACAAACGAATAGAATGGACGCATAAATTCATGCGTCTGTAAGTCAATGATACCTGCTTCACCCTGTTCACCATTTGGATCAACGAATAAAGACATGTTTTTATAAAACACATCTTTGAATTCATTTTTATAGTCGTACTGAAAGTCACAGACTAATGTAGGAAAGAGGCTGTAACTATTCATATAACACTTCTTTTATTGTATTAGTCACGGAATCTTGACTGCTACTTTATCTTTTATTATCTCAAAGACTAGTGCTTTATCAAAGCCTTTCTTTCTAATATAAAAAGATTTAGCATCTTTAGGTGACGGTTCTACAATATCACCCTCATTAATATCTAAGTACTCTTTGACCTCTAGTGGAATATTAAAATGAATCAGATCATCAGTATCTTCATATTCCTCAAAAAGGTCGTCTAAGTTATATTCTTTTAAAACCTTCATCAGTTGTCCTCCGGACGATGACTATACCACAAAGTTTCGTTTGGTGTATCAATTGAATAAGATTGCTGTCCTAAACCTATGCGTAGCTCTTCGGCAATTGCTTCAGCAATCTTTAGCAATTCTGAATTATATTTAGGGAAGCGGGGATAATTAATCAACCCGACAATAACACCATCTTCTTGCCCGCCTGTATATACATAAACTGTTGGTGTTACAGTTACGCACATTCCGTTCTTATCACAATATTCTTGAGTTATTTTCTTTGCAGTATCATACTCACCTGCAATATAGATATTCAAAGTTATGTGTCGTGCGCGAGCTTTATGCATATTAACCTTTGTATTGGTGCCCATGGAGGGACTCGAACCCCCACTCTCGCGAACTGGAACCTAAATCCAGCGTGTCTACCAATTTCACCACATGGGCAATATTCAATACTTATACAAGACCTTCTTGCTGTAGCACGATTACTGACTTTTCGCTAAGTTCAACTGATGTGCTTACATTAAGCTCTAGCAAGCGATCCTGTAGTGCCTGCTTGCGCTTCTTGAGATCGGCTAGTTCTGCCTTAGCTCTGCTAACCTCTTCTTCAGTGAACACACCAGTTTCAACACCGCTGGTGGAACGGTACAGACGTGTCTCGCCAGTCTGCTCACGTAGACGATTTAGACGCCCATCTAGCAC
>JACCDW010827795.1_pt1 | contig 10358 bp, 5 predicted proteins | sample 7449781 | NCBI WGS metagenome assembly JACCDW01 (sample SAMN15323449, study PRJNA562643) | freshwater metagenome | isolation source: river surface water | place: USA:Blue River Watershed | collected 2017-08-18 | reverse complement strand
TTTCTTCATTCATTGCCATGCATTGAATACCTAGCTGATTGATGTTTGATTGAAACAAATGTGAAGCGGTAATAATTGAATTGTCCTTAAAACAAACGGACGTTAATTTACGCAGGTTAGTGCTCAGAGTGCTCGTCCTTAATATTTGAAAGGAAGTATCCATGAAAACTAACGCCTGAATGGAATTGGATGTCATCGAAAGTCCTATGATGGTGTCGTTTTTGATAGCCTGATCCGTCTTAAATTTATAAGACAAGGCAGATGAATTTAGTAGTGGGGTTAAGGATGGACTATAACGATACAAAATACCGTCACTACCTGAAGAAATTATTTGCCCATTTTGTGTGACATTCATTTCATAGAATAGCGTAGGTACTGTAACAGAATCAATTTTGATAAGATTATTGGTATACCGGAATAAACAGGGTACACTGTTTGATTTGGCACTTATAACCACTGTTGAATTGGTTTGATTAGCAATAGAGCTGATGGTATTAATTGGTAAATTATATTGACTGGTGACAGTGAAGTTGGCGTTGATGTATGTTATGGAAGAACTATAGTACAACCAATACTGACTGTTATTTACTATATGAATGCCTCTAGGTTGAGGCAGATTGAATATCTTGTTTTTTATTACGCCAGCATCATTCACAAGTACAAGTTGGCTAGTGCCTCGAAAATCACATTCAAAGTCAGTGTCGTACATTATTAATTTACCGTTTGGCAAAGGTTGTGACATAATGTAGTCAGTGCTTATCCAATTCCTCCATAGTAATTTGCCATTCTTATCCAGTTTAATCCAAGTTGCAAAACCAAAATAGATTTCAGATTGAATAATATTGACTTCATCGTTGGTAATCCACACTTTACTCAGTGGTGAATTCTCATTCTTGTGCGAACCATAGGTCCATGATTGGGCTTTTAAAGCACCACAAGTGCTACTTAAATAAAGGCAGAGAATATATCTAAATAGCTTATTCATGCCATCACCTTTTTGAATTGATAGTTGGTGTCTTTGAATTAATTTTTTATCACCTTCTGATACGTTTTACCCATAGAAGTGCTGCACTCTATCAAGTACATCCCATTTTTCCAATCGGCTGTTGAGAGTTCTACCTCAGATGATTTTGGTTCGAATTCATAGAGCAGTTGTCCTTCTAAATTGAATACACTTATTTTTTCTATGGGTGTTACATTTTTGAATAATAAGGTTTGATGAAAAGGGTTAGGGTAATGCTCAACTAAACTCGGTATTGATTTCAGTCCCAATTGAGCCACGGGTAGTGACACGCAGCTCTCATTATTAGGAGTAACACTGTCTGATTCATTGTTGGGCATAGAAACATAGAGGCAGATATCTACAGCAGTGGCAGGATTTAACGGGTCGTATCGGAAATGGTAACCAGATACGTTGAGTATTGTTTGGGCGCCTGGTGACAAGTTCACGGTGTATTCTTTGAAATTGATGTATTGAAAGCAATTAAAATTGTAACCAGCGTGTTTATAAATGTGTACCGTATTTAAATTACCCGTGCCATTGTTCTTTATCGTTACATTGGCTTTGAAACGGTATATTTTATATTGAAAGAAATTGAAGGAAGAATCGGGTGTGACCGTGTTGAGGCTGATTTCAGCATCGTGGTTAAAATTGATATTTCCAGTAAGTGTAGATGCTTTCAAACCGATTTGATTGGAAAGTCCTTGATGGAGGTTAGAAACTGTGATTAGCTGACTTTTATTTAAACATACAGAGAGCAGAGTGTGCTGGACGGTGCTAAAAGGTGAAGCATGCAACGTTTGAAAAGTGCTGTTTAAGTACACCACCGACTGGAGGTTGTTCTGTAATGCAATTCCAATAATAGTGTCATTTCTTGTAATTTGATGGGTATAGAATTTATAGGGATTGGCAGAGGAATTCCCCTGTAATGCCAAGTGGTGATTGTATTTATACAATGTGCCATTCGTGCCAGAGGCGATAATAAAACCAGTGTTCAAACTGTCGAGATCATACACCGCTGTGGGTGTAATAATGGAATCAATTTTGATGGCTGTAGCGGTATAGCGAAACAAGCAATTGACACTGTTGGATTGTGCGCTCACTAAAACGGTGTCTGGATCTATATTAAGGAGGCAGTTAACTTTATTGTAATTCCAATTGATTGTGGTGAAAACACTTCCATTAAAAATGGAGAGAAGTTGTGAATTGAAAACCCAGTAGGTGGAGTCGTTAAGGACATGAGCTCCTGTTGGACTATAGGTGAGGGGTACTGAGAATGACAAATTAGCGGATGTATCATATAATGACAGCATTGTTATATTACCTCCTGCATCACAATCGAAATTGGAATGACCGACTAATAATTGATTATTTGATAAAGGCGCATAACAAAGTAAATCAGAGCAAATTCGTTTCTGCCATAATAAACTACCGGCAGACGAATATTTTAACCACATGGTATAACGGTCGTAACTTTGAAATTCCAAGAGGTTAATTTCCTGATTCGTGGTCCACATTTGCCCGTAAAACTTGTCATTGTTGGTGTGAATCCCCACATTCCATGTTTGTGCTTGGCCAATGCCAATTGTTAGCACCAACAGAACAAGTGTATAGAATCGTTTTACCATTAGTGTTGAATGATTATTTTGTTCGTAGAAGTACCGTTAGCTGTTTTACAAAGCACAAAGTAAACTCCATTGGGTAATGAACTACTATCTAATAAACTTGATTCTGCTTGGGGCGTGGCGGTCATCACTACCTTTCCAGTAATGTCGGTCACCACAAGGCTTTCAATGAGGGTCTCTGAGGTTAATTGCAGTTGATTGTGGGCGGGAATAGGGTATATGCTCAATTGATTATTTGTGGCATTTTCTCTTAAGCCAACAATGTTTATCGTCTGACAACTTTCATTGTCTCCCCTGTTGATGTCTGTTTCGCCATCAGGCAAGGATAAAAAGAAACATTTTTTATAGGTATTGGCAGTTAGGGCAACATAAGTGTCAGAGAGCAAGGTAGTCCATTGTTCTGATACAGTGTAAGAGCCGCCAGGTTGAATGGTTGGGGTGTACGTGCGTTGTTCAAACACATCGATGCAAAAAAGTTCGAACTTAGAAAAAGTGTTTAAGCTAAATCGCGATATGGGTGACGATGTGTTGTTTTTAACCACAATTTCTATGTTCGATACGGTACTCTGTCCTTTTACCGTGCTCGTGGTTTGATTTTGAAGTACGTTTATACTGGTTATGGCCATGTCCTTATTACCCGGCCACATTTGTCCACGATGGGCCTTGGTAACATTGGTTTGATAACACTTATATCCATAAATACCTTTCATATATTGCACGTACGCCATTTGATAAGAGGTGTGCAGTAAGGTGTCTTTGTAAGCCAAGGCTTCTGTGTAAATGGTAGATGTGTCTGGAGCGGTGTAAGTTTTCACCAAGTTGCCTGATGTGTCTGAAATAAAGATTTTGTTCTTGGTAACAGAAACAATGCTGTCGCCAAATACATGTGGAATTTTTCCGTACAAGCTATCGCCAGATAGGGTATCGTGATAGAATTTATAACCCTTGCCATAGATACTGCAAAACATGGAGGTGTTGACATTAATGCGTTCGTAGTATTGAAAGGTGGTAGGGGCGGGACTCGTGCTAATGACTTGGTAGCCGGTATCTAATCGTTGTAGCACACTTTGATTACCGATTTTACCAGAAATCATTAAACCGTGTGCGGTATAACCTACGAAACTGACTTTTTTTAAGTTCAAGCTCAGCTTTTTCTGGAGGTTAAGTCCTTTATCAAATTTCAATAAAAGCGTGTCGGCTACGGCTATGAAACCTGAGTCGGGACAAGCCGTCAAAGGAATAAAATCATAATAGTAGGTAGAAATAAAACTATACGTTTTTATGGTTTGACCTAACGAATCTAAGAGGTACATGAACTTATGTGTAGTTGGTGGTGGTGCATCGCACGAGGTTTCAATGCCTATTAGTAATAAGCTGCCCAATGCATTTACAGCGGGACGTTTAGCAGTGGTTCGAATCTCCCGCTTAAACTTTACTTGCCCGTTTGGCGCATAACGAATGATGCCAGTAAAATGAATCGGTAGCTCAATCGAAAAAACCGCATCGATGCCATACTTGCTGTTAGAGAGGTATTCCGATTTTTCATTTTCACCGTGGTAACCCCGCGACCAAACCTGCGCAAAAGCGAAGGAGTTTAACAACGTTAAAAGAAGTGTACAAAAGCGAATTTTTTTCGACATCATAGGTGATTTAGTGTTGTACGATTATTTTTTCTTGAACGGATTGATTCTCATATTGTAACAGAATGATGTAAAATCCTGTTTGAAGAGTATTAAGATCAAGCCTATAGGTTGACGAGGGGGATGTTTCTTTTTTAATAGGTTTACCAGTAATATCAAAAATTTCTACTGTAAATTGTGGAAAGGGCGTGCTGATTTGAACCAAATCACTAGCAGGGTTAGGATAAAATTTTACTTGGTCTTTTAGAGAGGTTTCGTTAAGGTCCATGGCAACCCCATTCAAACACGATTCATTGTTCTGAAGATTAATGTCCGTTTGATTGTTGGGGAGAGTGAGGTAGAAACATTTACTGAATGGGAAGGGGTCTGGTACAGGGGAAGAGGGTATACGTATGTAAGAGCTCGAAAACCAATTAGAAGTAAAGTTTTGTGTAGTATTGGCAGGAATGTTGGTGGTGACTTGCTGAGTTTCAAAATGGTGTCCGCACGCTACATATTCTGAAGAATAGCTGGAGAGTTGGAAACTTGTAACGGGCATCGTACTGTTGTTTTTGACTGTATATTTTACCTTGGTTCGTACTGTTTTTGAGTAGGTATCAATAATTAAGTAGGTGGAGTCAAATTGTAGATTTAGTAATTCAATATCCAATGGACTAGGCTCTGGATTGTTAATACTGCCTTTATTTAAGGCAATTTGTTGCGTTGGGCCTGCAAAAATAAATCCGTGATTATACTTTGAGGCGAGTTGTGTGTTGCAATGCACAAGAAGCCCATTGCTTATTTCTATTTTTTTAAAATTTGTTGAAGCTTCACTAGCCGTGTAACTCCATAATAAATTGCCATTTAAATCACCTATGGCTAATTGATTGGTTTTACCGCTATTATGTAGTATTGCAACAATGCTATCATGGGTCAATGCGAAATCTTCTACTAATTTGTTACCGATGTTAAATGGTGGGGATAACGACGTTGTATCGTATAATTTATATAGTTGGTTGTTTATGCCTTGTAATATGGTTAATGTGGGGGTGAGTTGTACGCCCTTGGTAAAGTTGGTTGGGGTGGTAATACTACTCGTCAGCTGTAAATTAAGGTTGAGGAAAAGCAATTTTGGTCCCGCCGTTGTAGTGCCCGAAACAACTATACGGTTATTAATGACTTGTGCCCAAGTAGTACCACCCATACCTAAATTTTTTCGGCTAACATATTGGTGTGATTTGTTAAAACGAACCAATAAAGTGTCTGCAATGGCTACATAGCCTGAATCAGGTAGAAGTAAAAGTGGCATGTATTCATCGTATTGACTGCTGAGGAAGGTATACGTTGTCGCGCTTTGTCCGAGGGGGGTTATTTTTTTAATCGTTTTAACATAGGGGGCGGACATTTGATAATCACAACCATCGCGATTAGTAATCGTAATAATTTCTCCTGCATAGTTCACAATGGGGCGTTTGTTCCATAGTTTTTGAGCTATTGCAAATACCAATTGCCCACTGTGATTATAGCGGTAAACATTTTGATATCGTTGACTTTTCGTCACCATATCAATACCCGCGGGCGATTCCAATAGGTAAATGGCCTGCTCAGTATCCGTATACCTTCCCACATTCCAGGTTTGACCATTAATAGTAGTAATGGTATAAAGCAGAAAAAGTAGGTATAAGAAGTTACGGTAATATGGTTTCATCATCAATTAACTTTAATAGACCCCATTTAAATTAATGTTAAATTACAAAATATTTCTTTTGCTACAACTTTTTTATCTAATTAATTGAAATAGTACATGAGCTGGTAAAATTGCATTTGTGCGCTGGAGGGTCAATGGGTTATTCACAATTTCTCCATAACTGTTAATCAGTAGTAACAGGTGTTTAAAGTTCATTCTACCGGCTTCTTTATCCCAAGGGCTTTAAAATCAGGCCACTTGTTCAACTTTCGTGAATATCCCTTGCTTTTGTTAATAACCCTGTTTCCCCCAATTCCACTACCTGCTTATATTTAAAAGTCAGTATTTACATGGCTTTACAGGTCAACGTCAACGATATTCTTACGCAACTCTACCAACACCGGGGGATAGTGGAGTTCCTTTTTGCTAATCGCGAAAACATCAGCGTAAATGAATTGCTAAACCGAGGGGATATCAACCAGGAGCAATTAAACAAACTTAAATCCCTCGACCTGCTCTACGAATACGAAGGTATCGTGAGTCTCAACGACGCCCTGGTGGTGATGTTTGAAGACTTTATGGAAATCGGTGAAGTAACCCCAGGCTTTATCAACGATTACATCAACGAACTGCAACGGTACATTCGTTTCTACCAAGATGCACGTGAAATGCGCTTCCTGCGAAGCATTAAAAAATACCTGCGCCGCATCAATAGCACCCTCACACGGGAAATTATTAAACTGCAAAAAAACGTCGACGATACCTACAAAAACGAAAGTAACTACCGCATCAAACTCCAAAAATTGGAGGCTTATCGCGAGAAACGGGATACCATCATCGACTTTATCAAGAAAACCAGCGACGTAGTTGAACAAACGCGCACGCTGTTTGCTCTCACGAATGATTCGGAACTTTACGGCATCGTTCAAACACTGAAGTCCAGCCTCATCGAAAATCTCGATTACCTGATCGAAATCCAGACAGATATTACTGACTTTATTAATAAAATTCAGTTCCAACTGGATGTCTACGTTAAAGCGCAACGCCTTAAAGAGATTAAAGACCATGGGACCTTGCATTTTAAAACCAATTTTGCAGAGGTGGTCGGCTCCATCAATACGCTGAAACACAACGGGTACAAAAGCCCTAAAACAAAAATCGCAGTCGAGTCGCTTTATACCGACGAGGGACACGTGCTCTGCAAAAAGATTGCTGAAAAATACAAACTCACCCGCTTGCTTATTCGGGGTGTGGCCGACCGCATGGCGGGGAATTTCAAGGAAAAAGGCCTCGAACAACAAATTAAACTCGATACCGCAAAATTGGTCGACCGCTTTATAGGCCAAAATAAGCTCAATTTATTCGAATACCTGGTAGATTATAAGTTTCCTAAAGCCATTGGCAATGTATCGCTCGAAGAGCGCTTGTCGTTGTTTGTTGAAATTGCTATGGAATACCAAACCAACCTGGAGTTTAAATACGTATTGCAGTACTACGATTACCAAGATAACGAAAAACGCAACAAGCGCTTGGGTTATACGGTCATCCTTCCTCCGGGAAATAAAAAGAAAGAAAAGAAGAAAACAGTTGAACCAACAGAAACCGCTTAATTGATATGTCAGCAGAAGATTTTAACCTACCTCGCCAAACGCATGAGATTTTTTCAGTCATGGCCCGCGGTAACTTTATCTCCAGCAACGGAACCCGTGATGGGATGAACCGCTTGTACGACATTATCAATAATCCTGATAATTTCGACCGGCTTCAGGCTTACTTCAATGTGATTCGCTACAACATCGAACGGGGCAATAACTATTTCTACTTTTCGCGCCTCAATGAACCCAACAGCGAACTAGAGAAAAAATTAGAACGTTTCGAGCGGTATATCGATATCATCGATCTTTTTGCTAGCATGGATAATAAAATTACCATTGGTAGCCGCTTTCGCCCAGGTGAAATTGCAGAGGAATGCAATGCCAACGTGCGCCTGAAACAAAAACTTCAAAAAATTCCGCTCTACCGTTCGGAAACCTTGCATAATAAGGTCCGCGAAATTTGCGACCTCATGAGCCGCGATTCTTACCTGGAATTGGAAGATGAAAAAACAGAATCCTACAAAGTACTAGATGCCTATACCTACCTGCTCGATATCGTGAATGCGATCGCCATTTATGAAGAAGGTAGTGGCGAAGATAGCCAAGGGTTGATCTATAATTAAGCAGCATAACATCAATGGAAAATTGCAGAATATTAAACAGGATTGTCGAAATTAATATCGCTAACGTTAAGTATGCCGATATTGAATTAAGTGGGAATACCTGTTTCGTGGGGACCAATAATTTCGGAAAAACATCGCTTCAACGGGCTATCTTATTTTTTTATAGTGCTAATAGCCGTGGACTGGGGATTTCCTCCTCACAAAAACCGTTTGAAGAGCACTATTTTCGCTACGAAAATTCGTACCTCATTTATGAAATTGCGACCGAAGAGCATCCTTTCTTCGTTATCGTGTACCGCCATAATAAATTAGTGTTCCGTTTTGTCGATGCGGCCTACGATCCTGATTTCTTCTTCACTACCAACAATGAAGCCATGAAGATTAAGGAAGTGATTGCCAACCTCGACAAGCGCGGCGTCTTCATTTCTAATCAAATTGATACGTTTGAACGGTACCGCAATATTATCTTCGGTACTGAAACGGACAAGCAATTGTCGAAATTCCACCTCCTCAAAGGAAACGAGAAATACCAAAACATCCCGAAGTCCATTACCAACGTGTTCCTCTCTTCAAAGAGCAGTATTGATTCGCGGTTTATTAAGGACTTTATCGCTAACTCCCTCACCACCGAAAGCAGCAGCATTAAGCTCGAACAAGTGGAAAGGCAGTTACGGCAATTTAATGAGAAGTACACCGATATTGAGACGTATCTCAAGAAGGAAACGCAACAGCTCATTGAAATGATTGATCGCAAGTACGATCAAGTACACATGCTTAAGGGCGCGCAAATGGAACTGGCCGAAAAATTAGGTAGCAGCCTTCGTTTTGCAGAAAGCCAGAATGAAGCCATTCGCGAAGCGTCAAAGAAAAAAGAAGAAGAACTGGAACTCATTACCAATGCCCACGAAGAGCTGAAGGTGGATATTGAAAATAAACAAAACAATATCCGCGAAGAAATTGGGTACTACGATCGCACCATACGCGATGCCAATAAAAAATTAAAAGAGTACAAGGAAAAGAATATCGATACGGCGCTGGAGCAACACTCCGAACGCGATAAACTGCAGGTGGAGCTTAACATGGCCCGCCGCGAATACGAAAGCTTAACGTCGAATGTGAGTAGCATTGAATTAAAATTCACCTCACTGATCGATCAATTGCGCAATGATAAGTCGGCCTATATCAACCGCATCAATTCTAAAATTGCTGAAACGTTTAATCATTTTAATGAACTGCAATTGGTTCAGAAGAATGAATTCAATAAACGCGATGCAGAATTGAAAATGAAGCGCGAAGAGGCTTTAGCCGACATTAACTCGGAGGTTACCGCTAAACAAATTGAGTTCAACGAACTTAAAAGTGAGGAAAAGGTTATTAAAAGCACGCGCTATTACGAGAACGAGATCAAGAGTCTGGAGTCGGAATTAGCCGATTTACGCGCTGTTAGCTACAAAAACAAGTCAGAAAGGGCCATCAAACAAAACATGATTGCCACCATTCAACGCGAATGGGAAGGATTGGAAACGCGTTTGAAAACCTCGCTTGGTAACCGCATTAACCAAACCACTACCGAGATTAATAAAATCAAGGAAGAGATTAAACAGATTGAAGGTAAACTAAACGTGCAACACGATGCCTTTTATGGTTACCTCGAAAAAAATGTAAAAAACTGGCACCAAACGATTGGTAAGGTGGTCAACGAAAATTTATTGTTTCGTACCGACCTTAACCCTGAATTATCAGAAACAACGGCCAATTCTTTGTATGGCATTAGTCTGAATTTGGAACCGGTAGAAGTGGTATCGAAGTCCATTGAAGAATACCAGTTCGAAAAGAACCAACGCCTCGCTCAAATTCGTGAATTGGAAGAAGCGCTCAATGCTTTTCAAAACGCCAACAACGAAGAAAAAATACTGGCGGCTGATAAATTCGGTAAACAGTTAGGGGAGTTAAAAGAAGAGGTAAAGGTATTGGCCTATTCGTTGGAATTAGCTGATAAACGGGAAAAGAAATTAATGGATGAGCTCGAAGACTGGAGCAGCCGTGCCGGTAAGGAGGTTGAAGAAAGTCTGAGTGGTAACCGCCAACGTCTTAATATTATTGAAGAAGAGCTAGCGATTCTCAATAAAAAGAAAAACATGTTGGTGGCAGATTTCCAAAACCAATTTGATCGCCTCCGCAAATTCAACGACGAACGCTTGGCTGAATT
>JACCDW011832126.1_pt1 | contig 10359 bp, 33 predicted proteins | sample 7449781 | NCBI WGS metagenome assembly JACCDW01 (sample SAMN15323449, study PRJNA562643) | freshwater metagenome | isolation source: river surface water | place: USA:Blue River Watershed | collected 2017-08-18 | reverse complement strand
GCCGCTGGAAAGTCCCTGCTAACATGCTGGTTATTGGTTGACAGTAGGGCCCTTTGGCCTTACAATACAAAGACACTAACGCAAAGGAGCGATCGATGACTGTAAGCTACACGGGTGCCAGCCAAGTTTGCAATGCAACCAATGTGCTCTACGCACAAGATCAAGCGATCAAAGCACTGGCCCAGGCCGCAATGATCAGCCTTGCTGAAGCTGATATTGAGATGCTCCTGGACTGCCCTCAAGAGTACCCTACTAAGGCAGACATGGAGCGGGTGTTTCAGGGCTTGCACGAGCAGGCCACGGACTTTATCAACGACACTTTTGAGGACCTCAAAGAGCGTTTGCTTGCTGAGCTTGCACAAAAACGCTACACTGCTCGCATTAAGGCCCTGCACTACGACGAGCAGGGTGCCGTTGACGACATCAGTCTGCAAGTGGACTTCGAGTAACCCTTGTGGTTGACAGGGCTTTCTAGTCCTGTTATAATACACACATAGACAACAAAGGAGCCGATATGTTTCGTTTCGATCATCGTCAAAGCCGCCCGGTCACTTCAGAACTGCTGGACTTGGCAGAGCAGGGTGTCATTGACTGGGAAACTCTTGCCCGCGATGCACTGGGTTGGATGAGCGAGCATGAGGTAGCCCAGTTTGCTCGCCGCAACGACTACCTGCAGGACACTGAGGAGGACGACGAATGAGCTGGAATGTGTTTCGTAACGGCCGATTGATCGACCGTGTGTGGTTCCTGAAGATCTGTGATCAGAAGTATGTGCGGGACAGCCTGATCAACCACGACGGATATCCGGTTGACATAGTGGTAAAACCGGGTGTATAATATACACTTCAGCAACATACTAAGGAGCAAACATGCGATACTATGATGAACTGGCACGCTACGAACGCAAGGGCTTTGACGTTATTGTTGACAAGACCTGGGAAGACATTTCCATCCGCGACTGCTTTGATGATAGCTGCTATGACATTCGCGACATGGAGCAGAAGGTAGAGTGCGGAGAGCTGGACTGGTTTATGTTGCGAGTACGTGTGCTCTTTGAAGGACACGAGTTTGGCAGTGCCTGCCTTGGTGGTTGCATGTACGAGGACGCGAAAGAAGTGCTGACTGATGGTACGGCAGAGGACCTTATTTGGGAAGCAATGGTCCAGGCCAAGGAAGAAGTACAACGGCTGGCAGGCAAACTGTGGGCTCTACAAATGGAAATGGACTACGCTGATGCCCAACCGGCTGAATGAAGTACTACAGTGGATCGGTGCCCTGTTTATCATAGCAGGGCACTTCCTGAACAGGGTGCCGGAGTACCACCCTTGGAATATTGCGGCCTTCACTGTGGGCACATTAATGTTCCTAGCGTGGACAATCCGTGTGGCAAACAAGCCACAGATGCTGGTTAACGTTATCGCAATAGCCCTGTGCTTTGACGGGTTATTCCGTGCTTGGGGTTGACGAACTGGTAAAACCTCTATATAATTAAGGCTTACACACTGCAACAAGGAGCAAAGATGAAAGCACTAGCCCAGTTCGTAAAACAACGCAACGCCTTCAACAAGATGTTTGGCAACAAAGAGCTCACGCTCACCGATGCCGCAGATCGGCAGAAAATTGCAGACATCATTGACAGTGCATTGAGCCCTGAGAACCTTACCTGCGATGGCGAGCTCAGTGCCAGTCAAGTCCGTGCTCGCTACAAGGAACTGACTATCGTTGCTCGTGAACTGCAAGCCCTTGACCCTGCTGTCAAGTTCTACGAATTTGCCTAAGGAGCAAGCAATGAAGAAAGCATGGGTAACCACAATCCTCCGGCAGGAGATTGAAGTGCCGGATGACTGGGAACGAGAGAACATCTATGACTTCCTGGGAGAATACCAATCGTTCCGTGGTGCCTTTCAGGGACTAAGCAACCTGGAAGAGAACGCTCGTATTGTGGACATCATGGTGCTTGAAGAAGAAGTAACTGAACTTGGAGAGGAGAGTTTCGATGCCTAATTGGTGCAACAATTCAATCACGCTGTCACATAAAGACCCTGCTATGATTGACAGGGCTATGAAAGCCATGGCTGAAGGCCGTTTTCTACAAGAGTTCATTCCTTGCCCCAAGGAGTTGACCGAGACTGTGGCAGGGTTCATGGGTGAAGACAAGCGAGCGGCACACGAAGCTCAGCAGGCTGCAAACATTGCCAAGTATGGCTACAAGGATTGGTACGATTGGTCTGTGGCTAATTGGGGTACCAAGTGGGATGTAGGCGGCGATGACGGTCTTATCCAACGGCTGAATTCAACTACAATGGAAGCATCTTTTGACAGTGCCTGGGCACCTCCGGTCTGTGCCTACGAGCGGTTGATTGAAGAAGGCTTCTACATCAAAGCCTACTACAACGAGCCCGGCATGGCCTTCTGCGGTGTCTGGGAAGGTGACACAGAGAACGGCTTCTTTGATGACTATATTGAATACAGTGGCGAGACCTCTAAAACTGTGCGTGAGTGCATTGGAGAAGAGCTAGATGAATTTTGGTGCATCTCAGAGAGCATGGCGGAGTGGGAGGAAGAGTCCGAAGAGTGATCTAGAACTGTTGTAAAAATACAACACTCAATAACCCGCCGGTTGTGCGGGTTTCTCTTTTGCGTTATAATACACACATAAACAGTAAACAAGCAACACACACAAAGGAGCTTTTATGCAAAATGCACTGACACTTGTACATACTGAGATTGAGGAAGGCGTTATTATTAAACGCTATGAGTGCGACTTTATTGCAGAGTGCAATGGGAGTAGCATTTGGAGCGACACTACAAATAAAAAAGTGCGTGTTACAGGCATTACTGTTATTGAGGAAGAGTTTGATGACTGTAAGTGGACGCAAGTTAATGTAGAGCATGACAGCGAGTGGGAGATTTACACAGACAGAGGCTTTGAGGCTGCTATTAGTGAGGCTGTAGGCTTTGCTGTTACATTTACAGAGCAAGGCATGCAAGAGGACGAGCTTGCGAGTATGGAAGCGTAAGTAATAGTTGAGCACAGCACAGGGTTATTGGTTGACACTGTGCTGTGTTTGCGTTATAATACACACATACACAAACACACAAGGAGCGAGAGATGCTTACACTAAAGCAAAAAATTGAGAAAATGCAAGAGGCAATTGCACTGCTGTTGGATGCAGACGCACTGCAACAGACTGCACTGGGAGACTGTGATGTGGCTTATGAAACACACAACAGGATACAGAGTGTGATTGATGACATTGCTGATGACATTGCAGATTTGGAAGCACGTGAGGCAGGGGATGTGCTGTGATTACTGCTGACACACTAAAAACCCTCACAACGTTTACAACGCACGGGCTGGCTATGGCCCTGCACCACAGCGGCTACACCGGTGCGGCATTTAAGACTGCTAAGTTTGTAGGCATTACTAATGGGGGACAATTTGCCTACAAAGTAACGTACCATGACGAGGCGGGTACAGGAAAAGATGAGGTGGGTCAAGTCTACCTCTCCTATGACCCTGCTGCTGGTAAGGTTACCGCAGACTTTTGATTGACATAGGGTCCAAAAGGCCTTATAATACATACATCAACAACGCACTAAGGAGCTGAAATGAGCAACTACCCTAACATGTCCTACTGCATGTGCGAGAACACCCTGCTGGCTCTCAAGCAGGTGCTGGATGCAATGCAAGAAGAAGGTCCTATGTTCCTGCGTGAGATGAACAGGACTGAGCGGCGTGCCTTTGAGGAACTGTTCCACTACTGCGAGAGCTTCCTTACTATGAGCGAGGAACTGCAAGAGGAGTTGGAGCGTGAGGAGCGTGATGGCCAGCCCGACGAAGCCCAAGAGTGGCACGACTTTGACCCTGACTGCTGAAGGGTCTTTGGTTGACGGCAGTACCAAACTGCCGTATAATACACACATCAACAACGCACTAGGAGCAAACATGAAAGTTGGTACTACTATTCCTTCCAGCACTGGCGGCACGATTACGTTCACCAAGACGGGCCTGATCCACAAGGCAGGCAACGCCTACAGCGGCAAGATCGCGGCTGTGGAAGCAAACCAAAAGCCCGCCAAGAAGAAGGGTTAATGGTTGACCTTTTGGTAAAACCGCTGTATAATTAAGGCTTACACACTAAGGAGCAAAGCAAATGGCAACACGTTCTACAATCGCCCTGGAATACGCAGACGGTACTGTTGGTCAGGTCTACTGCCACTGGGACGGCTACCTTGACAACAACGGCGAGATCCTGCAGGAGCACTACAAGGATCCGTTCAAAGTGCGTGAGCTGCTAGACTACGGCGACATGAGTACACTTAGCCCTGTGGTTGAGCATTGCGAGTTTTACGCAGACCGCGGCGAAGACTGCCCTCAGCGTATGTACAAGAGCTTCGAGGAATACACACGCGAAGCACAGTTTGAGGAGTACGACTACATCCTGCGTCGCGACGGCAAGTGGTACGTTCAGTTCTACGGTACTGACGGCGAGTACTTGACGCTGGCGGATGCCTTTGAGTTTCAGAAAGCACGGGAGGAAGCATGATCAAGGTTGTTACGAACAGCCTGGGCAGTGGCGATTGGATCACTGTCCTAGGCCTTAGCGGTACTACTCTGTTCAGCGGGCACCGGGTTGGTGCTCGGGAATTGGTAGACATTCTCAATGTAGTCAGCCGCAGTGGTTGCGAGCTGATCGAAGTTACTGACGAACAATTGGAAGAGGAGTATACGGGATGAGCAAGATGGCTGACCTTTACTACGATATCGAGTCTATGTACATCGATGGCGTGAGTGCCAAACGGATTGCCCAAATTTTGGAGTGCCCGATCGAGATCGTGTACGAGGTTTTGGAGGATATGGGTGTGGCAGATACGCCACAGAGTGAGGAGGACTATAGCCCTTACTACGGTGCATAAATTCAAAAACTGGTTGACAACACCGCCCAAAGGCGTTAAACTATTGATAATGCGAAATAGTTCGCAGGACACATTGACATACACACAAGGAGAGTTACATGTCTAAATCTTTTACCCACGCCGGCGTTAGCCGTTTGAATGGCAAGATGAAAGTCCGTTTTGCCAATGATGCACTTCGCATCAAGGTCCTGGCCAAGAACGGCCACAAGGACATCGATATGCTTGAGCTCAAGTATCCTATGAACAAAGACGAGGCCGTTGCTTATCTTATCAGCATCGACTTTGCAACCCGCGACGGCAAGACCAATGCCGACGTCAAGGCAGCACTTGAGGCTGAACAGACCAAGCGTACCGAGTCTGAGCCCAAGGCTAAGGTTGCCAAGGTAGCTAAGGCCAAGGTAGCTAAGGCCAAGACTGTTAAGGCCAAGGCCAAGCCTACTATGGAATCCATCAAGGCTAAGGCTGCAAAGCCCGCCAAGGTTACGGTTCCTGCTGACGCAGAAGACGCACCGTTCTGAACTGCCGTGTGAAGGCGAGGGGCGGGCTGAGTGCCGTAAGTCCCCTACCTACACAACGGGGTTTGATACACTTTAGGAGCAAAGATGAAACTGATTACTTGGATTGTTGTGATTATTTTTGTAATCGCTATTGGTCCTCTACTGACAATTTGGTCGCTGAATACACTGTTCCCAGCACTGGCTATCCCCTACGATTTTTGGACCTGGCTGGCTGTAGTGATTCTGGCTGCTACCCTGAGAGCCAACGTCAAGGTTGAAAAATGAGCAAGCTTCAACTGTTTGGAAGGCCTTTTGTGGTCTTTGATGCTACCAACAAAGATCACCGTCGCTGGTTCGCTGACTTTAACAAGAATCTTACGTGGGCACGATGCCCTGTGAGGTTTGTAGTTAACGAAGATCACGGTGATCTGATTACCCAAATTCAAAGGTCCTTGATTCAATTCTATGTGGACAAGGAATTTGGCAAAACTAGTCGTTGACCTAATGAAGTCGTTCCTGTAATATTATTGTAACTGCTTAGGCAGTCTAATATTAGAGGAACTAAAATGCTAACAAAGATTAACATGCAAACTAAAACCGGTAAACTCTTCCAAGCACTCAAGCAAGGTGAAAAGATCACCCCCGCAGAAGCTCAGAAGCGTTTCGGAATCAAGAATATCAGTGCTGAAGCCAGCCGTATTCGTTCCGCAGGTTATGCAGTCTACGCCAACAGCCGTAAGGCTGGTAACGGTGTCCAGGTTACCGAGTACGAAATCGGTATGCCCAGCCGCCGTGTTGTAGCCGCAGGTTACAAGGCTCTTGCTCTCGGCCTTGCTTAAAAACTGAGAGTTCGCTCCTAAGTCCTGGGGGTAGTGTCCCAGGCACCCGAGCCCTGCCTACTGTGAAGTACGCAGGGCTCATCTTTTGTGAATAGCCCTAGTGGTTGACGGGTTATCCAAAAGGTCATATAATACACACATAGACAGCAAGGAGCAGACATGAAGTGGAGCAAGAAGCAACAGGCCAAGTGGGACAAGAAGAACATGGACCGTAGCACCGGCCACTCTGTCAACAACGAAGAAGACGCAGCCTGGGAGCGACTCCGCAAGAAGTTGGAGAACGACAAAGAGATGATGAAGGCGTTCCGCCGTTTGAAGGATCGTTGATGCAGTACACACTGATCACAACCCAGGGCAGAATCTATCAGTTCTACCTGCTGGAAACTGCCAAAATCTGGGCACAGGCCTACGGTGGCACATTGATTGACAATTCGGTTGTCCAAACCGCCAAAGAGACCGTATAATACACACATAGACAGCAAGGAGCAGTCAATGACAACCGTAGCACAAATGATCGAATGGCTCAAGACCCTTCCCCAAGATGCAGAAGTCGAGTGTGGTGTTGAGGAGCGTGGCAGTTACGAATCCTACATGGTCTACCGCCCTGTAGACATCGAATATAGCACAGTCTTTGACTACAAGAGCGAGGAAGATCGCAAGAAGTATCCGAAGATGGCTGGTAAAACTATCGTACACCTCGAAGGAGTCTAACATGAACATCTACACCGTACGCGACAACCTGAAGAACACAATCGCCGACAAGGAAGAACTGTTAGCATTGTGTCCAGAGACAGAAAAGAATATTAATATACGAGCCTTCTTGAAAGTCAACATTGACGAACTCAAGCGTATCCTAGCTGATGTTGAGATCTGTTGTAAACAAGCCACAGAATCTAGTTGGATAGGAGTTGACAGACAGGGCGGGATCTGATATAATACATACATCGCAACAAGGAGCAGGATATGGCCTACACGGTGTTCAAGCACAATCAGGAATACGGAGCCCGCAAAGGACTCGAAGGGCCCTTCCACTATCCCAATGGTCAGGTCCTCTACTACGATCCGAAAGCAGGCGAGTACTGGGATCCCCGCACTGACTTCTATGTTCCCAACGATGAAGTCGCCCGCCTGCAGAACAGCATTTTTGATTTGGTGAAAGGTTAACATGATCAGCATCCACCCTAAACTCAACCCTCTAGAAGTTATGATTGTCTGCGAGGAGCTCAAGCAGAAAGGCATCACGAGCTACACCCTAACACAGGGCAACGAATGTATCTGGGCCTACTACGGCCGCATCAACGAGTACTACATCTTCCGTGACGGTCGGTTGGTTGACGTGCAGATTGACTAGTGTTGTAAATTTGCCACACTGCCGGCACTCCGGCCAGAGTCCCATCGGTTGACAGGGTTATCCAAAGATCGTATACTACACACATATTGAAACACACAGGAGCGAACGAAATGGCTAAACTGCTGATCCAAACCCAAGTCTACGAGAACTACGGCGATGCTGACAAGCCCTACTGGAAGGCCAAGGGCGGTGGTGACTATGTGATCAAGAACTTCAAGAAGTTCAACAAGGTCACCGAGACTGTGATGGCAGTCCGTGGTCAGATTGAGCAGGACAACGATATGTTCCGCGAGCACATCATTCACTGGGAAGTGGTTGCCGACGACTACCTCACTGAGTTCGAGCAGAGCCAGCTGGAGTACGAGGGCAAGATCACCTACCCCGCAAACGAGATCCAGTGGTAACCCGCTGGTTGACAGGGCTATTGATTGGTGCTATACTGCAAGAACACTAAGGAGCTGACCATGCTGAAACTGATCGGATTTTGTACTGTTGTTTGGGCCCTGTTCTACTTTGGCATCGCTCAACTTATCGCAATTTGGACTGCTGTGGCACTGACTGCTGTGGCCTCTATCTAAGGAGATTCAAATGATCGCAGAAGCAAATAAACCCCAATACGACGAGCGTCACGGTGGTCCATACGATCGCGGTGCCGCCGACAGTTATTACAATCGCGGCTATCACCCGCACTACTTCAAAGGTGACACCTACAGTTCGGAGATGGTTACCCTGGAGGAGATGACTGCAGAAGAAATCACTGCCTACACTGCAGGCTACAATCACAACGAGCAGTTCGGCGACAAGAAGCAGTGGTATTGATCATGCAAGATATCCACAGCCTCTACGAAGAACTGATCCACTTGGACGAAATCGCTGGTCAGCTGGATCCTGAATCCAACGCTCGAATTGATGCTCGTCGTCAACAGCTGATCGCAGAGATTCGCACCCTGGAGAATGACCCTACAGAGTGGCAGGATATCGGTTGCGAGTTCGATCCAAAGGTCGTATAATACACACATAGACACTAAGGAGCAGACAATGACTTTTCAAGAACGAATCAAACGAATTGGTGCCCTAGCAGTTTTCCTCGGCATGCTGGGCTTGTTCGGTGTTGCAGGTGGTGTTGAGAACCTGCCGCCCGAAGCAGGTTTCCAAGAGTGGGCCGCCCTGTTTGGTGCCGCAGTGACCAGCATCATGCTGGCAGTGTTCGGTCTTAGCCTGATCAACGAGGAGTAAGCAATGATTGAAATCACCATCCAAGGTCTGAACAAGCGTCAACAGGCCATTGCAGACATCATCTGGGCCTGCGACAGTCGCGACAAGGTTGATGCTTTTATCCGCAGTCTGCCCACTCGTGCCCTACAGCAAGAAGCCGCTAACATCGTTGACCTCATGATCATGGCCACTGTGGAGCAGGCCTACGACGGTCTGGGTTCGATGGACGAAGCACGGAATCTGTTGTCTAAATACAACAACAAAAAAGGTTGACAACTCGGTAAAACCACCGTATAATACACACATCAACACTGCACTAAGGAGCACTAAATGACCCAAGCAAACCTGACCCAAGAGCAAGTCAACGAAATCGTTGCTGAAGCAATGACCGAAGCCCACAAGGCCGCTGTTGCCGCCCTGGCCCGTTACGGTGACCGTGATGCCTGCGGCTTTGCTTGGACCAACATCTACGGTGTCAAAGGTAACACCAAGTTGGGCAAGATGCTCAAAGCCGCTGGCGTGCGTCAGGACTACACCAAGGCTTTCCAGCTGTGGAATCCTGCCAAACTGGGCGTCCAATCTGTGGGCATTCTGGAAGCAGGTGCACAGGCCGCGGCTGACGTGTTCCGCAAGCATGGCTTCGAAGCCTACGCCGGCTCACGTTTAGATTGACAACAGGGGGCAACCCCTGTATAATACACACTTCACTGATACACTTTAAGGAGAACTGAATGGCCCGAGCTAAAGCAAAACCCAGTCAAGGCGTTACCGTGCTGGAGTTTGACACCGATGCTATCAAGCGTCGCGAGAACGAAGTTGCACGTGAGACTGACGAAGAGATCTATGCACGTCTTGCAGAGCGTTTTGAGATTCTGGACGAGATGACCAAGGCAGTTCGCCAAGGTGACGTCCGTGCTATGATTGTTTCGGGCCCTCCGGGCGTGGGCAAAAGCTACGGTGTTGAAGCAGTACTGTCTAAGGACGGTCTGTTTGACAAGTTGGCTGAACGCAAGCCCAAGTATGAAGTTGTCAAGGGTGCTATGAGTGCCATTGGCCTCTACGCCAAGCTCTACGAGTTCAGCGAAAAAGGCAATGTAGTTGTGTTCGACGACTGCGACTCAATCCTTATGGAAGACCTGAGCTTGAACATCCTCAAAGGTGCTTTGGACAGTTCTGAGCGTCGTTGGATCTCGTGGAACACGGACAGCCGACTGCTTCGCTCAGAAGGCATTCCGGACCGCTTTGAGTTCAAAGGTGCTGCCATCTTCATCACCAACATCAAGTTCGAGCACGTTCGAAGCAAGAAGCTCCGCGATCACTTGGATGCACTGGAAAGCCGTTGTCACTACATTGACCTGCAGATGGACACTCAGCGTGAGAAGATCCTCCGCATCAAGCAGGTTGTCAACGAAGCTGGCATGCTGGATCGCTACGAGTTTGAGCCCGCAGTCAAGGACGAACTGATCAACTTTGTGGATGCCAACAAGGACCGGCTGCGTGAGCTGAGCCTGCGTATGGTACTCAAGCTGGCAGACCT
>JACCDW011297490.1_pt1 | contig 10360 bp, 8 predicted proteins | sample 7449781 | NCBI WGS metagenome assembly JACCDW01 (sample SAMN15323449, study PRJNA562643) | freshwater metagenome | isolation source: river surface water | place: USA:Blue River Watershed | collected 2017-08-18 | reverse complement strand
TAAGGAAAAATGGTGTAACAAAATAATCAAAAATTCAGATTATAAAAATTTTACTGATCTTTTGTAGTTATTTTTAATATTTTATTATTTATAATATCTCTTAATGATTCTTCATTAATATGATTATTTACCATAAGGTAAGTTGTATTTTCTCTTGTTATATAATCATTTGTTATATCAAAACTTAACATATCTTTGAAAATAGTAAAGTGTAAATATATAGATGAATGGACTGACGACTTTAATTTAATTTTAGCCTTGGCTGATGGCGGAATAAGGTTTAAAATACTAGTATTAACACTTTCATAACCCATATTTTCTAATATTTTACATATTAGAAGTAGTTGATCCATTTATTATTCATAATTATTTTTTGGCTCGCTCGGTATATAATATGATTCTTCATCTGGTGTCATGGATAAATCATATAATAAATCAATACACCCAGTTCCAGCCGGTATTAAATTACCTACAATTATATTATCCGATATACCCTTTAATTGATCCACTTCGCCAAATGCCGCGGCATCGGTTAATACTTCTACTGTTTCTTCAAATGAACATTTAGTAAGGGGTCCAACATCCGTAATTCTATTAATTCCGTGACGTGTAATAGCAGTTAAATTTCCACGCGAAGTCATCGCATCTACGAGGACTGCCAGATGCCTATAATTAACATAAGAACCGTCAAAAGATAACACTATCTTTAATTCATTGAGTAATGTTTGTCTCGCGGCTTCTATGCCTAGAACTTCAAATACTTCTAATACATCATTTGATATTGTTCGTAGGTGGTTTAACCCATCAACTTTCATACTATCAATCATATTAGTTCCCTCTGTTTCAATAATCCATTCTTTTTTATGCTCTCGAGTATATGTTTTAATTATATTTTGACACCCTTTAATTTTGGTGTTCATGCATACAATTTCTATTTTTCTCAGGGTGACATCATCGGTTGGAATTACTCTGATAAACATATTGTCGCAATTGTCGTCACTGCAGAAGAATAAGTAATCACTTCCGATAGTTTTTCGGAGGATTTTCACTATTTCTAATATGCTAATATTCCCTAATGTTTTCTTTGTAAATTCAAATCTGAGATGTTTTATCGACTGGTCAAGAGGACCCATTAAATCTTCATAAATTTTTATTATTTCAAAATCTTCTTCATATTCATCATAGTATATGATGTCAGAACTACTAATTATATCTTGTAATGTTTTATATTCTAGGTTACTCATTATATTATTCATAATTCTTAATTGACCCACTTTTCCATAATCTTTAATTTTACCATCTTCGTAAAGTGTAAGTGAAGGAGTTTTTAATTTTCTTGTTATATTAATTAGTTCTGTTAGGCGTGGTACACCTAGTGTTACATTTTTTGCGGATACACCTGCATCAATTAATACCCTCTCTTTCGAGATATTTATAACCCGTGTAGGGTTGGGGTTGGACTATATCTTAAGCCGTTAAGCCCACAACCATTTAGTCGTTGAACCTTATCCTTATCGGATCTTGGCTGCGGATTGCCCAATCCTTAAACTTATTACTATTGGGTACGGCAATTAACCGTGTTCCTTCATAATTTTTCAACTATAAAGTAGTATTTAAGGCTCTAAGGGGTTTCCCGCAATTTGATCATGTCGCAATAATCACATATGTTATTACTAGCACTCGAGCATTTCTGCTACAACTGTTTTCCCAAAAATTGCTTTTTGGCAGAGTACTTTTCCCACCATTAATCTAGTGGAATGTATCCTTAAGGTGTATACCATTAAGTGTTGTCATATTTCTCGTTTCCTCAACCGTCAAATCATACACATATGGATGACTTGATATGTAGTTCTTATTAACATATTTTATTTTGTCAAAGTAGGTGTCGTTTAATTTTATACTTTGTGTTGACTCATCTAATCTAAAGCAATAAAGTCCATTTTCTTCATATGATATTGTTCTATTACCTAATATCGAATGTAGTAAAATAACTGAATCCCTAATTTTTTTATTTTTAAATTTTGTATCGATAATATTTTCAACAAATCCATATAAAAAATCTATATTAGCACCAAAAATAAAACTAGGTATTTCTTTTATACTCATATAAAAGTCTAATATATCTGACCATAAACCATATATACTACTTTTCCCATTAGAATGAATAGAACTGTATGATTTTATATTATACACCCCAGAAAAGAATGCATCTATTTCATTTATTTCTTTATAACGCAAGTTTAGAACACCATTCTCAACAAAAGATTCTTCATTTATCATAGCACCTAATATTTGTCCAATATATCTATCTGCTTCAAAAAATTCAATACAATCTACATACTGTTTTGCCGATCCTCCTACTATTGGTATCATATCACCCGCTTCTATTAATTCCCCCTCTTTTTCGACAATTTTTGACCCATCATACACTAAAAACGATTTGGCCTTAGTAGCAATTACCTCTCTACCACTCTCAGTAATAATCTGAACTAATGTATTAGATCCATCCTTATTAATCGGGGGATGTCGAGTAACAGCTTCTAATTCAGTCCACTTCGTATTTCCGTTCTCATCTACTGACATGGCCTTAGCAAATCCTTCAGGCAAAGGCAAATAAATCGTATCATTCTCTAATTTCTCATGAGGAAACTCTTCTATTAATTCATCGATAATCTCCCCAATACAGCCACTTCGAGGATTTTTAAAATCAACTACTAAATGAGTATTATATTCTACTGAGTTTAATGTGTTATGTACGAGGATGTTATCATTAACCATAAAACTTTGTGTTTCTGGTACAGTAAAATCATACACATAATCAAGCGGATCATCGAGTATTTCAAGACTAGTAATTTTATCCCATCTTACATCACCATCATAATTACACTCACTCCTATTCTTATTAATTACTGGTATGAAATCATCCGCTTCGTAATGGAGTTGTCTGATGTTCATCACCTTTATATCACACAATGGGCACAACATTCTTAACTTTTCAACGTATTTTGCATGAACTAATAATAATTTGTCATCACACTTACTAGCAAAAATTCCAAAATAGGATAATAGAAGATGTATGTTGTATTTTGTTTGTGGCCATACATCTACATAATTCTCATCATAATAACTTAATACTAAAGTAGCGTTTAAAAATCCTCTAATAAATTCTTTACTCTTCTCATAAATTATTGGGTTCATATAAAAATTTCCGTATTTAAAGAAATTTTCTCTGAAGTATGTGTACTCTCTTGAATTGTAATAAGTTTGTGTTGTTTTAAAATAACTGGGGGTGCTAATACGGCCATCTGAGATAACAGAGTGTGATTTGTTATAATAACGACACATTCTACCAATACCAAAACCAAACTCATAATCATCCATATCATCATATTCAGGTGTATTTAATACAACTGGTATATAATCACCCACTACTAATTCATCCCCCCTGATTGGTTCAATACCTACTTCGGTTCTTTTCAAAAATGAATGACTCAAAGTAGCTGTAATAGTTCTTCCACTCTGAGTAGACACTTTCACTAATTTACCATTAGCATGATGTCTACTCACTTGACTTATTTCAGCCCATCTTGTTTTTTCAGTCTTCGGATCGACACTTAATATCTTATAACCGACTATATCTACCACTTCAGACCCCTTATTTTTACAAAACTGATCAATAAAATCTTTTATTGGACCACAGTAGTTTTCAACACCGAGTATTACTACTTCTGAATCGCCAATTACTGACATTTGTGTAGCTGGTTCTCCGATGCTCTGCGCGGCGAGTACACCACACATTTCTCCTGATACAACAAGTGCCTTAGTATATTTTTGTTCAATGTCTTCTAATGCATAAAGTATTTGAGATCTGTTAAGATGTCTTATGTAATCGGGGCGAAGCTCTGAGAACATGTACATACGAAACATAATTGTGGCATTATAAGCTCTATCTCTTTCATACTGGTTGTATAATTGTGTTATACGCGTATAGAGGTTTTTAACTTCTGCAATAATCTCTTCATCAGTAAGACGACGGTCGTCCTTAATCGGTTTAATTGATCTAATTATTCTTTCAATATTAACGGGGACTGGGTAATAATCCTCATTAGATTTTATTGAATTTACGAATTCGTCCCTCGCTTCTCGAATATAATCAATTTTAACGTCTTCATTAATTACTTTAATTTTTACACTTTCCATAAAAGTAGCGTCAAAGCCATCCTCTCCGTATAAGAATTGGATTATTTGACCTCTGCTATTTCTTACTGTTTTATCAGGCCTTACGCTTATGTCTTCAAGCGCTTTAATTAGCCTTCTTTGTACATAGCCACAGTAGGCTGTTTTACACAAATTTATACCCTCTCTTTCGAGATATTTATAACCCATAGGGTTGGGTTTAGACTGTATCTTAAGCAATTTATTAAATCACCCACACCCGTTCAGTCGTTGAAGGGTCTCCATTTTATTAGGAGATCACACTGCGGATTGCCCAATCCTTAAACTTATTACTATTGGGTACGGTAATTAACCGTGTTCCTCATTTGCCTTTCGACAAATGAGTAGTATTTAAGGCTCTAAGGGGTTTCCCGCTGCAAGGTATGTCGCGAAAATTTCTTTTCACTAGCACTTATCTTTTCAATAATGCTTTTACGGCCTGTAAAGTTAAGCCGTGTCTATTAGACCTTCACGCCCCGCCATAGCATGAAAGAAGAATTCTAAAGGATTTAATCCTGTAATATAACTATTTTTTACAAATCCTTTTGCTTCTTGATTAATATCATTTCTTTTAAAATTTGGTAATGTTCTACCCTTGAATCCATTACCGATTCGTTTCCCATCTACATTTTGTTGTCCTACTGCCGCTAGAATTTGTGATATATTAATAGAAGATCCTTTTGAACCAGAACTAACAGTTGCTTTAAAATTGTTTGAATCAAAATTAAGACTCTCCTCGGCCTTTTTACCCGCTTCATCAACTGCTGCATTTAATTCATTATTAATAACCTCTTCAATATACTCATTGTTATTGTTTGAAATTTCATACTCTATTTTATTTTTCATTTTGTCTAATATATCGGATACTTTTTGTATAGTATCTTTATTTGGCATTGCATCACCTATGCCTATTGTAAAGCCATGATGTTTAATCCAATAATTAGATATCTTTTGAATTTGATTTAAGAAATTTTTTGTTACTTCTGTTCCAAAATCATTAAATAAAACATGTATTAATCCTCCGTTTGATTTACCTATTACTGATTTATCAAAAGACCCTGATAAAATTTTACCACCCCTAATTAAAACTCCTGAATCATGTTTATTCATAGGGTCACGTATATTATTAAAAAATACACCATGTGGGATGATCATTGATAATACCTGTTTACCTGTCCACATTTCAACACCTTTGTGTATAATAGCAGGTGTTGGTATACTATCAGTGTATCCAATAATTGTCATTATATTTAATAATACTTTTTTTGAGACGAATGAATTTCTTCTTGTCATCTTACAAGATGAAAGTAATGAATCTTGTATAATTCCAATAACTGGTTTATTAGATTGTGGACTAACAATGAGTTTATCCACAGTCATTAGATACTTAACTTCTGCTACGGCAGTAAGACTTTGTGGCACGTGTAGATTCATTTCATCTCCATCAAAGTCCGCATTATAAGGACTTGTGCATGCTAAATTTAATCTAAATGTTAGACCATTTAAAACTCTTACTCTATGACCCATGATTGACATTTTATGTAAACTAGGTTGTCGATTAAACATTATATAATCTCCATCACGTATATGTCTTTCAACTACCCATCCATTTTTTAATTCATTTATTTTGCCGTATCTTAAATCTATTTTAACACCATTTTTCACTACAAATTTCGCACCTGGGTAAGAATGTGGGCCCCTTTTCACCAGCTCAAGCATTTCGTCTTTATTAAAGTCATTCACAGTTTCAGGAAAGGTAAGATCATACGCTATATTAATTGGAACTCCTACTTCATCAATACTAAGATTTGGATCGGCAGTAATGACAGTACGTGCTGAAAAATCTACACGTTTACCCATTAAGTTGCCTCTTACTCTGCCATCTTTACCGGATAGTCTTTCTTTTAATGTTTTCAATGGTTTTCCTGATCTTTGTAGACTTGGTGGTTGTCCAGGGTGTTGATTGTCTATAAAAGTATTTACATGATATTGTAACATTGCTTCTAGCTGAGATACACTATGAGCATTTGCTTGTGTGGGGTCTTGTTTATTTTTCTCGATTGCATTCGCCAATGAAGTATTTGCTCTCGTAATTTCAGTAATTTTAGTAGTTAAATCATCTTCACATTTCTGGCTACTACTCATGAAAACACTTGGTCTAACATGAATAGGGGGTACGGGAAGGGTTTTAAGTATAAGCCATTCCGGACGTGATATTTTTGGATCAAATCCCAAAATATATGCATCTTCATCGGATATTTTCTCGAGTATATAATATATATCAGTTGAGCTTATATTTTCTTTACCATTCCCAAAATCTACTACTATTTTTACGCCTTCTTTTGAATATACTGGTAACTTTTTATCGGTTTTTGGACATTTTTTAATACTCTTACATTCATGAACAATTTCTTTAAGATTTTTTCGCCCCTTTTTATAATTTTCTCTGGGTACTAAAAGTTCAGAATTATAAAAACTAACGCATTTTAATATGTCTAAAACAATTTTTAAGAATCCAATATGGTATATTGGTATAACAAAATTAATATGTCCAAAATATCCAGGATGTTCAATGTCATTCATATTACCCATTCTAGGATCATTAATCAGGCCAAAACTAGATTGGTTTGTTTGATCATAAAAGGTATCAACGGTAACCCCCTCATTAATTTCCTTTCCTTCAAATTCCATTTTTTGGGTCACCGAAATATTTCTTATATACTCGGGACTGATAACACTAAATTGAATGCTTTTGATATTTTTTATTTCCGCATTACTCTTTTTAAATCTATGTTCCATTTCATTAGTTCATATTTATATCCAAAGGATTAATAATAATTAAAATTCGATAAATACTTAAGAAAAAGATGTTAGTGTATTATAAAATGGAGCTCACTGATAATAATATTGAAAAATTCAGACAAGATGTGGAATATTTCGCCAGAATTAATAAAGATATAGAAGAAGTGAAGTTGATGATGAAACCACTCAAAGAAAAATTAAGAATTCTAACCGATGAAAAGACAGAACTTGAACAACAACTTTGTAAAATTATGGATAAAAACAACTTAGATAGAGCAGAGCTACCAGATAATAAGGGTATTATTGAATACAAAACAAGAACTGCTGTTGTACCTGTTAAAAAAGACGATATTAGAGATAAGCTGATTATATTTTTTAAAGAAGTTGAACTATCAAAATTTAACAAAATGACAGTCGAAGAAAAAGGAAACGAAATATTTAATTTTATTTATTCGAAAGAAAATAGAGAGACGGTTGTTAAGGAGACATTGAAGAGCAAATTGGGATAGGAAAATATAGTCAATATAAAACTTTTAATAATTAAAACACATAAAGAATAATATACTTTAATAATAAATGAATGATATTTTATTATCGGATTTAAAAATAATATGTAAAATTGTGGGAATAAAAAATTATTCAAGGGAGAAAAAACAAACTATCGTTAATTTAATAAGTGAAAAAATAAATTGTTTAAAAATACAAAGATGGTATAGAAGTTTGAAAAGGTGTCCGATTTCATTAGATGTAATATCTCATCCTTGTTTCGTGTTTAAACCAAATAATAGTTCATTAATACACTACAACCTTTATGCTCTTAAAGACTATTTAATAGATAGTGGTGATTTTAGAGATCCCGCTTCAAGAATTGAATACACTGATAACAATTTACAAGAAATGGATAGAATAGATAAAGAATATAGATCAGTTAAAAAAATAGAAACCCCCTATCGATCTGTTGTCAAGTATTCAAAAGATAAAAAATACTACAGAAAAAAAGAAGAAATGAAAAATGAAGTAATTATAATTGAGAGAATATTGGATTATTGTATAATTGATATAATTAATTATCTGATTGGTAATTACGACCCCGATAATGATATGTATTCAACTAGCAACACATTATTTGTGTTACATCATGTTTACTTGGTAAATTATAAAAATCATTTCAGAAGATTAATGATAAAGGATCGTGATCATGCATCATATGTAATAGGAAAAAATATTAAGAATTTTTTGATGATAATATCATCCGTAGAAGAAAAAAATATGTATTATTATGAATTTTCAATCGATTATTTGGAAAAATTAAAAGAGGAATTACGATAAATGTATAGATATGGATTAATTGATAAAATAATAGTTGATAAAGTACCTGTATATACACTTCAAAGTGTATTCATAAAAGGCACTGGTGTCGTTACATTTTCATCTATTTCAATAAAAGAATTAAATTTTGAAATAGATGTTATGGATAACTGTACAGTAGTATCCACAATAGATAATAATCTAATAATAAGTTTCAAAATAAATGGTAAGACTGTAATGAAATTTAGAGATCCACCAATGGATACATACGTGAACACTAATTTACATGTTTTTGTCAGTAAGTCTACCCATATTTAAATTATTATAATATTCGTCTCTTTTCTTAAGATTTTTAAGTCTTAGACTTTCGGATAATTCATATTTCATTTTTTCTGTGTGTTCCTTTGCTATCATTTTGACATCAAGTGGTTCATTGTATATATCTACTCTTTTCATTTTTAAATTATTAATAGTTTCATCTGATACTTTATTATCTTCGTATAATTGATATTTGTTACGATCTCTTTTAAAAGTTGCTTCCCAATTTTCAAAATTTTTACTATATACACTCATCAAATCGGTTCCACCTAGTGAATTTTTTCCCGAAATTGTTGTAGAGAAATCAGACACCTCCGCTATTCCTAATTCTCCATAAATTGTTGATCCAGTGTCGAATACGGTTGGTGTATATTCCATTAATCTATTACCTTTCATCTCCGGTTTTATAACATTTTTTGATTCTTCTGTTGACATATTAGGGTTATAAGATGATTTTGTAACAGTTGTAGTATTATTAAAATCTTTGTCAAATTCCCCATAACCTCTTTTGAATGGATCACCCATACCATTTTTAATATCCCTTAATTGGTTTTGTTCAAATAATTTATTGAATTTGTCCTTATTAAAATTTTCAGTCTCCTTTGCTATAACATTGGCTCCTTCAATTTTATATGTCATTTTATAGTCGGGAAGTTTATCGTTTGATTTATGAATTTCCCTAATTATTCTATAGGCTTCTCTATAATTCTGTAACATTTCATTTTTTTCTTCTCTTGTTAATTTGTATCCTCCTACTACTGTGTCTCTTGATATCAATTTGATAGTTTCTCTATATATATATTCTATGTGTTCCAAGGAATCATTTTTGCTAACATTTAAAATTTCATATGGATCAAGGGACATTTAAAGTTATACTAATATATTTTTTTATTTGATAAACACGACCTTAAGATTTAAAAAAACTATCGATTCTTTTTTGAACACCTTTACTTCTTATTTTTTTTATTTTTTCAATTGATGCTAGAATTCTTTCCTCACTAAATCCTTTTTCTTTCACCATAAAATTAAAAAATTCCTCTTCATCAATTTTACCAGGTGTGAGTTCTGTAATTTTATGAACATCAGGTGATTTAAATAAATTTCTCGCCTCTATCATTCTTGTTAAATCAATTTTTTTAATTTTAGCTATTGTTTCCAAACTTCCATGTTCTCTAATTAGTTTTAATGCGGTTTTTGGTCCTACTCTTTCAATAGTTCCACAATAATCACATCCACAAAGAATACACAAATCGATAAATTGATCCATTGATATTTTTAAATTTTCTAAAACTTTGTCTATTCTTATTTCCACAGTATCATTTTTTGAATCAGTAAGCCACTTTAATAATACAGGCGCACCCAGAGTTAAAACGTCCATATCTTCAGTGGCTACCGCGTCTGCTACACCATCAATAACTAATTGAACACATTGGGCCTCTGCTTCACATGGAGCTTCTACTACTGGTACTCCCATAAGTCTTAACAACTTCTTGGCATCTTCCATATGCTCTTTTGATACTCTTACAGTTCTTTTTGATAATTCATTAATTCGATTTTTTAATTCTTCCTCTTCGTCGGAATCTGCATTATCTAATTTAGCTTCGAGATCTTTTATCTCCTGTTCAATTTTATCTTTTAATATTTTTCTCCTCGCTAGTTCTTCACTTTTCATTTTTGGAGGAGTACCATCAAATACATACACTGGTTTAATTCCTTT
>JACCDW010143210.1_pt1 | contig 10363 bp, 9 predicted proteins | sample 7449781 | NCBI WGS metagenome assembly JACCDW01 (sample SAMN15323449, study PRJNA562643) | freshwater metagenome | isolation source: river surface water | place: USA:Blue River Watershed | collected 2017-08-18 | reverse complement strand
CCACGGTCGTACGTGCAGCCATGAGTGTGGAAGAGGGTGGATATCTGACCAATCCTCAGGCGGAAAAAGACAGGGTTAAAATCATTGTCGATCAGGCGGTCAGCCTTGGCATTTACGTGATCATCGATTGGCATGATCATAACGCGAATCTTCACCCGGAAAGTGCGGTCGCATTCTTTTCTGAAATGGCGACCCTTTACGCCAATACTCCCAATGTGATCTTTGAAGTGTTCAATGAACCTATCAATCAGAGTTGGGAGCAGGTGAAATCCTATGCCGAAACCGTGATCGCCGCGATTCGTGCCAAAGGAGCCAAGAATCTTGTTATCGTGGGGAGCCCTCTTTGGTCACAGCGCGTGGACCTTGCAGCGGATAATCCTGTTCGCGATAACAATGTTGCTTACACCCTGCATTTCTATGCAGCAACTCACAAGCAGGATCTTCGCGACAAGGCCACCTATGCACTCAATAAGGGTCTGGCGCTTTTTGTCACAGAGTTTGGTGTCTGTGATGCTTCCGGGAACGGGGCGATCGACCTTGCCGAAACGGATCTATGGATGGCCTTCATGGATAAATACAAGATCAGTTGGGCCAACTGGTCGGTGAATGACAAGGCCGAGTCGGCGTCGGCTTTAAAACCCGGTGCCAACGTGAATGGTGGTTGGAGCACAGCTGACCTTACAGTCTCAGGTGACTATGTGAGAAAGAAGATCATGGCCGGATCAAGCAACTGATGATTTAAGGCAGGCATGGTCAGATTCATCCGTGATTTCAGTGGAAAAGATGATTTCTACTGGCCTACGCCGCCATCTCGTTAGGAAGAATAGCGTCCAGAGTGCTTTTTGGGATAAATTTCCGCTGCATAGCTGGGGCTGTGCAGCGGAGTCTTTTTTGGAGTGACGCTTCGTGGCCTCAACCTTACCTCGTGACAGAATTCAAACGCGAATAGCGCTGAAAAAACAGCTGCTTGGACGAGGTTAGGACATGAGCTCGCTGGTGTGAATGCTGCAAGAGAGAACCATATTCTCATCCAGACGAGGGCGCCTGCTATGCAAGGTAAATGGACGCGTGCCATGATCGAAGAAGCTGGCTTCGCGGTGAAGGACGAAGTCATTCACATGATGCGGACCGAAGAGCAAAAATTGGTCCTCGACCATTGTCTTATGAAACTCAGCGACATGGGAAATGATCGGGATCCGGAGCGCGATGCCCGCCGCGTTTACTATGGAATCGCTGGAATTGTTCTGGTGTCCTCGCGTCCGACCCAGGCGGATCAGCTGGTACCCAAGCTTGATAAACTGGTTAGAAGCATTCTCCTGGCTTATAAAGTCAAGCCTCGTACCAGCAAGCTATCCCATGTCTACCAGCATCTAGCCTTAGCCAAGGCTTATCATTACTGCAGTCGCGGGGATATCAGCAAGGCCATACTCGAATCCTCCATTGGGTTTGCGTTGTCACGGAACACCGTGCGCCTCGTCATTCCTCTGATGAATCTGGCCCACGCGAATATTGTTCTGCAGAAAGGCTGTGCGCAGCAAGCGGCCGGGATCTTCGCTGAGGTTCGCAAACGACCGGAATGGGGTTTCGAAGCTCAGCTTGGCTACATAGCCGAACTTCGTTCCCTGCGTTTATCGGAACAGTATGATGAGGCTCATGCGCTTCTCAAAACTTATGAAGACAAAGCCATGATCGATGGTCTTCAGCTTTTCATTGATTGGGAACGCATCATTCTGCAAGCCAGAACACAGGGTATTCAGGTTCTGGAGCAGTTTGCTGCAGAAGGATCACTCCTGGACAAAGGCATCTATGCTTTGAACAAACTCTGGTTCTTCAGCAAGATTGTGCCCATGAAGGATCCATGTATCAAGGCTTCGCATCTGCGAACGGTCTATCAACGCATGATAATCAAAGATCTGCGCTTTCGGTATGGTACGGAGATCATCGAGGCCTTTGAGTCCATCTATGATGCAGGGATACCCTTCGAAAATCGACTGGCCATGGCCCAGGAAGCGATGGAAGGGCTCGACAGGGTGGATATCGAAACGCGGCTGATGGCGCTTGCCACCCTGACCCGATGGTTTGAACGGAACGATCAGAAGCATATGGCTTTTGTCGCCGCTGAGGATTATAGATCCCTTTCGCTGCGGCTCAGCCAGGGAAAGAACCCCAATCTCCTGGGTGTCTTTGGATATGAGCCCTTGGCCCTTCGGCAGAATGATCAGACAGTCCTTGGATGGCTGGAGTCCTGTTGAGCAGCCGAAAGGTTTTGTCAAAAGAGGGCAGAGGTGCCAGGCGTTTAGACCTCTGCCCCCGAGTGTGAACCTCCCACGAGGGGAGGGGTCAAATCAATAGATCAGATCAATCGACCCCAGGCAGAGCTGAGCTTTTTGCCATTTATCGGAACTTTGTCTATTTCAGTATCTCCACCATGGCACTCAGATAAAGTTGAGCATTGTCCACTCCATCATTGCTGGTGTCAGCTGTATCCTTGGGCCATTTGTTGGCAGCAGCGACGTTACGATGCTGAAGTATCGTTTGGGAGTTGGCTATTTGTTGAGCGGTCCTCCCTTTCTTGGCAGATGCATTCAAAGCACCGTGACAGCCGGCGCAGCCACCTTGATTATTCGGCGCCACATAAAGATTGGACATCGCGGTCTTTTCTGCTGCGTTGGGCACTGTGCGCGGCGGCATGAGGGGAGCCGCAGCAGGAGTTTTGTTTTCTGTGGATGGCGTTCCGCTTGATTCCATGGTCGTACCTGAACTCGCTTGGGAATCTGTTCCAGGCCCAGGCGGCTGAGGGACCCTTTCCGAAGGCTGCGAACTTTCGCCGGCACTCGATAGAGTGCGACTTTCTCCGGGATGATATTCAGGGGCGGAGGGCCCACAGGCTGTCAGCAGAAAAATGAAAACACCGATCGATGCGCCTGATGACATTGCAAATGCAAACATCTCAAATTTGAAGCGTGGCATGGGCCCTCCTGTTGATGTGGTCATTGGAATTGTTTGCAAAGACGCAGCCAGACGCCATGTCACTGAAATGAAAAAGATCGCTCATGACAGGGCGCGTTCGTGTCTCGGGCACTCGGGAGTGACGATAGCTGCTTCAGTTCGCATTAGCAGTCTGATTTCAGCTTATTAAGCGGATGTGGAGGCATTCCGTCCGGACGTTTTCTATTTCTGAATGGCCTCGCGCCGGTAAAACGAGGAGATGACAGAGAAAATGGACAGAAACGACCTGGCAAGTCAGGCCGAGAGATCGATCAGACCTGGACGCATGCGTAAGGATTCGGTCACATTTTTGTGACGCTTGCATCACAAAAATGTAACGCATCAAGGCATCGAAAGTATTGCGAAAAATACTAATTCTCAATTGTCTCGTCACTTTTCTCGATAAGGTATGTGACATCAGGATCACATTAGCCTTCCAGGAGGTCTCTTTGAAAAACAAGAGTTCATTTTTCAGAGATAACTTCATCCTTATCACGATCGCCGCGACCTTGGGGTACGTTGGCTGGAAGCACTTGCAGCGCAAGCAGCCAAAACTGATGGCACTGAAAGAAGTGACTTCTGAGAAAACCTTGGATCTTAAAAAACCAGTCGAAGTTATCCAGGTGCAAAAGCGGACCGAGACGGTGACTCTGCAGAGACAGGTCCTGGCTGCCCGGCTGGCCATCAACAGCCGGACTTTTGTACCTTCGGTGGTCGGGCAGAATTTACAGATGGCATTTCGTCTGGAGCCTCGTCCTCGCGCTTGCAAGGACGGCGATATCGATCTCATCCGTAAAATAAGTGGCGAGAACGGCAAGCTTTTGCTGACTCTGGAGGATGACAGCGAAGCGCTTATCTCACACAAGAAGCTGGATATCCGTGATCTTAAATCACCTTTGCTTTTTCCGGTTGAGTTAAAGCTGAGTGAACGGACTCGCATTTTCAAACTGACCCTTTGCAGCGATGTCGGTCGCAAGACTTGCAATGGGATGCAGGCGTTCCCCTTTGAACAGATCAGCAAAAAACTGGGGGTTGGAGGGTCATTGAAAAGTCAGGATGCAGGCCACGTTTTCTACTCCTTTGGCTTTGCTCTGGTCAAAGGTGAGGTCCAGCTTTTTGATGGCACCAACCTTTCCTCCCGAGCCAGCTATGCAAAATATCTGAAAGCTGTCGGCGGAAACGAAAGGCAGCTGAACGTAATCGATGAGACACTGGTCCAGCAGAGGAAGTTGGGAATCCTGCCGCTGGCCGTGGACAAAAACAACATTGTCCTGCCTCTCTACGTTAATGATAAGGCACAATGCACAATTTCCATGAACGGGGGACGTCCATGAAAAATGATGAGAGCGGCGGCATTCTTCTCAGTTTGACTGTGGCCTTGGGTTTCGTCCTGGTCATCATTTCGATGGCGATGAAAGCCAAGCTGAATTCAAGAATCGTGAGTGACAAGGTTTATGCCAAGAGTTCATCCGAATTCCAGCTGGAGTCGTTCACCCAGAAATTAGGAAAGTTCTCGGCCAGTCAGCTGTCTCAATTCTGTGCCAATCAAATGCAGATGGGATCTGGATTCAGCTTAAGCGGCACCGAAGCTAGAATTACCAAAAGCCTGCAGGCTCCGACCGCAATAACGGAGACGGTTGACGTCGCGCGACGCTGTTTGAAGCCCGTGACCTCATCCAATGGGCAATTTTACTTCTGTGTTGATATCGATCAAAACAACGAGCATCCAGCCCATAGCTTTCTTGGAGCGGAAACCAACTTTGCCGAAGTAGCCATACGCCTCGTGGATAAATGGCAGAGAAGTGTGAACTGCAGCACATTTTTAGCCTCGGCGAAGGAGGATATCTCGCTGCAGATCTACTATCGCTTTTATTGGATACCAGCCGGAAAAAACCAAAGACTTCATCAAAAAAGCGGGTTCTATTATGCCGTGCAATGAGCAGGGATCTTCGCTGATTGAGCTTATGATAGCGACGGGAATTATGGGAATCCTTCTGGCACTGTATATCAATTCTCATTCCCGCCTGGAAATCGATTCGGCCCTTCAAGCAGCCAGGGAGGAAGCCCACGATCAGGTGATCTTGACTTTGAACATGATTCGCAAGAACGTAAAGAGCAAAGTCCCGGGCACGACCGTGGAGGTTTCGGGAGAAGGCTTTGAGTTTTCGCAGAGGCTGGTGGATGGTTCGATTCAAAAGATCCGTGCAGCCAGCCGCTGTCGTGCGCTACCTGGGGAAACACTCACGGTCATAGCCAAGGATTCTATCGACAGCGCCTGCTTAAGTCGACTGAATTGCCAGGGCGTTCCTTATCTGGAGATCCAGCAGGAAGGAGCCAACGGAACGATACAGGTGAGAGAGTTTCCGTCTCAAGAGTCATTCCAGCGCCATATCAAGAAGAAGGTAAGCTTTGCCGGTCTGGGGCTCTGTGTTGATAAAGGAACGGACTCACTCCGCGTCAGGGGCATCGAAGTCCTTTTCAGTCGACACAAGGACAGCAGGACCGACCTGCACATTAACGGCTTAACCTATCAGATGCTGGATGAAGGTCGGAATGCAATTGAATTGATTCGTTAAACGAAGGGGTCAGCTATGTTTAACGGCAAGGAATCAGGTTATATGGCGATCGGTGCGATCCTTATGGGAGCACTGGCCGGGCTCATCATGCTCTCGAATCAGAACAGCCGAACAGCCAAGACCATCAAGACAGCCGAAGTCAGAAAGGTTTCTTTGGAATCCGAAGAACTAGCACTTTTCGGCTTCTCTGTGGTCAAGCAGCTGTTCAGCAATGCCGGCGGACCAGCCTCGTTACGTCTGAAGAATCAGTATGATCCTCTTTCTTTAAATGACATCAATATCGAAGCGGTGAACCTTCCCAGCAATGGTGCTGTGAGTCTTCAGAGCAGCAGGGATATCACGGTCCAGGGACCGAATCTTCTGAGCGAAGGCAGCTCTTCATTGAATACTCTTTTTGAAGGCGGAGCCTTTACGAACCTTTCCGGCTCCATCGTTCCCATTCGCATGAAAGTGATCGATTTTGAACCCTACCCCAGTGGATATGGAGTGCGAACACTGCTCATGGATAGCAGGATAGATCTCGAAATCAAGGGCGAAAAAACCTCACACAGCCATAAAGCACGCATACCCGTGCCGCCTCGTCCCGTGGACTGCCAAATCCTGGTGCAAGGGCAGCCTGTGAGCACCTCCAGCATAACGATCAATAAGAGTTCTGTGGATGAAACGTCTGCCATAAACGCCAGATGCAGTGGGGACATTATCCAAGCCCAACTCTTGATTGATCTGGTCAAAGCCAAGGAGAGTATCCTCCCTACGACGCTCAACCCCCTCTTTATCGATCACCTGATGAAAGACGCAGGATCCTATAGTGTTTCCGTCCAGGTCACCCGCGTGGATGATCAGGTTTTTAATTTTGGTCCCCTGACGCTCAACCTCGTCAGCCCCACAGCGACCAGCATGGATTTCAAGAAGTGCCTGCATCGTTGCACCTGCGGTTTCCCTAACTTCGAACCGCCAACCCTTTGCGCGGGTTACACGGATTTTGTCGTGCCGTTTGTCAGCCATATGAATATCGATGATCCTCTGCCACCCATCACGGGGAATCCCTTGACCGATGCCAATGCGCTGAAGACTCTTGATAATTGGGCTTACGCTCACGGTGCATTGAATGAAGGGGAGACGCACGGGGCTCGTTTGCAGGGGATGCTTTATCCTGCGGGCGGTTACGGCAAGAAACTCGTCTGCACCAAGGTTGGCGGCGGAGGAGATTGGGCAGCATGGTCCTTTGATCCCGATAATAATTGTCAGGAGGAGTTTGTAGGCTATCGCGGGGCTCTGGGTTGCCTTCTGGAAGGCACGCAAGTTCTCGTCGGCCCTCATGAATTGAAGGCGATTGAGGATTTGACCCAAAATGATCGCATTTGGAATCCTCTCCTTTCCAGGTATTATGAGATAAAGAAGCTCATCCATGGCCCCGAGAAAAAAGATCTTTATGAGATCGAAGTCCAGGGACGAACCATTACAATGACCTACGATCATCCCGTTCTCACCCAGCGAGGATATATTCAGGCCCAGGAACTCAGAATCGACGATCAGTTGTGGATCGACAAGGGTTTTGCTCCGGTCGGGCAGGTTGTCCGCAAGAAACTCCAGGAGGACGTGCAGGTGTGGAACCTGACTCTAAAAGAAGCGCAAAGCTGGGAAGAACACCTGATCTTTGCGGAAGGTATCGCTGTCGGTGACCTTTGGATGCAAACTGAGCTAGCCAAGAATCGCAAGCCATGAAGAACAGAATCCGACTCAACGTCGAGAATCTCAAAAGCGCGATCGCCCAGAAGCGGATCAAGAAGACGGATCTTGCCCTGGACATCGGTGTGACCCGCGAAACATTAAGTCGCTGGCTGGCGGGACGCATCGAATACATCGATGAAGGCAAACTGATCCGATTGAGTGAGGTTCTCGGCTGTGAACTCTCATGGTTGTCGCCGGAAATTCCGCCGACGCGCCATATCGCGGCCCCGCTATTGCAGGCTCATCAGGTGATACGTGGGGACGATTTCATTCGGATGGGACTCTATTCCGGCCTGTGGAATGAGCTCAATAATCTCTATACTCAAGCCCGAACACCCGAGATCGTGCAAGATGGTGATGCCAACGGCAAGCTATTTCAGGTGCTGGGCTGCCTCATGAATCTCGATTTTTCCGATATGGGTCGCTTGTCCTTGGAAGCTGATCCTATTCAACGAAATCATGAGCTTTTCGATGTGATCGCTCGGCATGCCCTTGTGGACGGTATAGTGCAGATGGCGTCCGGTGATGTGGATGGGGCGAGGCGGAATTTTAAGCGCGTTATGATTCAGGGGCAAACGGAATGGCTCGTGGCCTTTGCCTATTTAATGAGCGGTCTGTGTCAGAGTGCGCGATCGAAGTCCCACGAACTCTGTGAATCCCTCGATAAAGCGCTGACTTTGTTTGCGAGCAGCCAGGATGATTTAACGAGCTTCGCAGTGGCCAATATCCATCTTTTCCTTTGTGTTTTAAGGATTCAGGAAGACAGTGGGCGGGCATCAGCTCATTGGGAAGAAGCTCGTAAAATCTTCGGAAGAACCGGCTACCGATACGGGCATCTGCGCTGTGTAGCTTATGAAGCGCTGCTTCTAGCATTTGAAAACAAGCCCGACGCTTCCCTGGCGAAAACTGAGGAAGTCCTCGCTCATATCCGGCGTATGCCGCGCTTATTCCAGACCGAGACGCTCATGATCTGTGCGGAGGCTGCTCTGAGACGCGGGGATCGCGAGCTGAGCCTCCAGTATTTTGAAATGGCAGATGAGCTTGCCCGTCATGTCGAGTTGTTTTCCTATTTAACGAAAGTTCAATGGTTGCGAGTTGCGCCATCCCATCGGGTATTGCAGGACCAGATCGCCAGCCTGAAAGATAAATTCAAACGCTTTGATCAGGAGCCAGCATGGAAAAAAGCTCTGTAAAGAAGATACTCCTGGTGGAGGACTCGGAAACCATCCGCAGGGAGGTTCGCGAAGCCTTGAAAGACCGAGCTAACTATCAGCTGACAGAAGCCCATGACGGCGTCGCCGGTTTTTCGATACTATCGGGACTCGAAGCCAGGTTTGATCTGGTCATCCTCGATTATAGGATGCCAGGCATGACGGGTGTGGAGATGCTGCGTAAATTGGCTGAAAAGTCCCGGAAAGTGAACTGCCCGGTCCTGATGATCACAACCGAGATAGAGGTTAAAGGTTCAGAAGCAAAGGACCTCAATATCATTTCCTGGGTTGTAAAGCCGATTCATAGACTGCGATTTGAAAACTTGGTGGCGCAGATCTTCGAATACGTGGAATCTGCGGATGGTTTTTGAAGGCGCTGCGGAAGGCCTTGGGCCTTGTCGCAGTCGAGCTTCTTATCGATTTTTTTGACTGGAATAATACGCATACTTGCGAGCCCGCATCACATCACCTAAGGGGCGATGTTCAGCCAGAGCACACCAGGGATCGAAAGCTGCCTGATCAATTTTCTCTTGCAGGGTCTTCTGGGACGCGTCGCCTTTTGGCAAGAGCGTGAGATAGGCAACGGTCACATACGGAGAGTTTTTTTCCTCCCAGTTTACGCTTCCGTCTTCGATCGGAGTCAAAGTCTCGGAGACAAAGAACTGAAGCTGCAGTGCATAGCGCAAAGAACCTTGCGCGAGCCGCTGCTCCATATCCTGAGCCCAATCATCCGCGGCATTCGGATTCACGGACTGTCCTTCCGGCGGAAGCAGTCTGACTCTTGCTGCATAAGGACCGCAGGCAATGGGCGCCGCGCTGAAAAAACGTTCTGTTGCATAGCCCGTAAAGGCCCTTTTCATGCTCTTCCCAGCTGCGACGAGTTGGCGAATGCCTTGAAAGAGTCCGTACTCTTTGATGAAGTGCTTGATCATGGAGCTGCCGCCTTTTGAGGCAGCCAGCACGAGCTTCACAAAGGCTTCACTATTTTTTAGTCCGAAGACCTCGCGATTGATCAAGAGAAAGTCCTGGGCGTGGGTCACAGAACCTAAAGCCCCGGGACCTTCAAGGCCAAGGACTTTAATGGCAAAGCCTCGAATGTCGGGTTGGCGATCCTTTTGGATGTTCATGCTGCCATTGGAGAGTCGCACCAACGCCTTATAGACTCCCGGTCTGGCGAAGAGTCCAAAACGGGCATGAGCTGGTTGATCGGCCAACACTTCCAAAGTGGCTTCGAGACCGAGCAGCTGTTTGCGATGCAAGGCTCGACCGGAGCCAAAACTGAGATTTTTTTCTTTTTGAAGAATCGAGAGTTGATCTGCGTAATGGGCGAAACGTTGATCTTCATCGGGAGCCAGAATTTCCTGCCAGTTTCTACTTGGACTTGTCATGCTATAACCTCTTAAATTCCTTATACTAAAAAAGATTGTTTACAACTTATCGGTAAAAGTGGAAAAAATCTTGAGCTTTTTCCGCAGTCCCGCTACTCAGTTCAGATCAACTAAGGAGGCGTGACTATGAAACGAATACTAAAATCAGTTTGTGTGCTGGGTCTTTTTTTATCAACGGCAGCCAAGGCCGAAGACCTTCGCGTAAAATTTTCCGTGGTCGACTGGCAGTCCTACGCGAAAATAGATTGGCAGAGCGGCTGGGGTACGATCCATGTTTACGCGACTGGTCCTGATGGCAAGGTTTACACGCCATCAGAGGAAACACGCGAAGGGGATACTTTCGTTTTCCCGGCAGCGGGTCTTTACACCTTTGATGGTGACGGCGCCTACGTTTGCGGGCTCAACCATGGACAGAAAATTGAGATCACCGCGAACATAGTCGAGATTCGCTTGTTTGGTTGGTGTGAAT
>JACCDW010907286.1_pt1 | contig 10369 bp, 12 predicted proteins | sample 7449781 | NCBI WGS metagenome assembly JACCDW01 (sample SAMN15323449, study PRJNA562643) | freshwater metagenome | isolation source: river surface water | place: USA:Blue River Watershed | collected 2017-08-18 | reverse complement strand
GATCCTAACGGATTTCCAGATAAAGATGCAGCACTTAAAGCAGTCTTCCATGTTAACTCAGGTTTAGGTAATGATTTAAGTAGACCTATCTTCCAAGAGACCCTAGCAAAATCTACTGCATTTAGAGACGACATGCTAGCTAAAAATATGGTTTAATATGTTTTTAATATCTGAACACCTCCAATTTCACATTAACAATAGAATCTGTATAGCAGAATCTATTTTCAGACCGGGTAGTGAATCCCATGTCTCCTTATTATCAGAGGCACGTTCTCTTTATTTAGAAGGAAATTTAACAGTCGATAGATCCACTGCTCTCTTATTTGAAGCAACAGATCTTGGCTTAACTGGATTATACGAAGGAGAAATTGTACCACTGGATATGCCTCTAGAAATTCTAGAGGAAGCTGAGTATCGTGGTAAGAAAGTAAAGCTTGGTTATCCAATGAGAGGTGGTTCCAAAAAATTCTACGTGTATGTTAAAAATCCTGCTGGAAATATCATTAAGGTTCAATTTGGAATACCTGGTATGAGAGCTAAGGTTAGTGATCCTGAACGTAGAAAGAGCTTTGCTGCTAGACACCAGTGTCACAAAAAGAAAGATAAAACTAAACCTGGATATTGGGCATGTAGAGCTAATAGATATGCTCATCTTTGGGGAGGTAAAACTTATCCAGGATATTGGTAATGAATCCATATACACAAGAAGAAATTAACGGTTTAATAGTCAGAAAATTTTCACAGGACATAGATCCTACTGAATTGTTATGGCACAGAGATTTAAAAAACCGGGAAATTAAATTACTAGAGGGATCTGGCTGGAAAATACAAATAGACAACGAACTGCCCGCCGAAATAGATTCTTTTTTCATTCCCAAGAAAGTTTGGCATCGTCTCATAAAAGGAGAGAATGATCTTGTCCTCCAGATTAGAGAGTGGGACTAGTTTTTCATATATTATCTTGCGATTGTTCTAATATTAACTTTGCGTAAAATATCTCAGAAACGGGGGGTTTTATTTGTTTTTTGTCAGACCCTAGAGGGTAAATAGTTCGACAAAAAACTCATATGAAAAAATTCATTCTATTATTATTTGTTTTATTACCCCTTCTATCTTTTTCTCAAATTAAAATATCAGGTAAAACAGAGTCACCTACCGAAAAATTATATTTCGTCCATATCATATTTAAGGATGCAAATCAAAAATCCTTTTCTGCAATTTCTAACGAATTTGGAAACTATGAGATTCAAATTCCATCAGGAAAATATGATATTAAAGCAACTTTTGTTGGATACAAGGATTTAGTTAAGACCGTAAATTTTACATCCGATACTTTATTTAATGTTTTGCTCGAGGAGAATGTAACGGGATTGAACGAGGTTGTAGTTAGAGCTATTCCTCAAAAAACAACAGATGTTTCGATAATTAGATCAGTTAGAAATAGTAATGTTGTATCTGATGGTGTATCAATAGAATTCATTAAAAAAACTCCAGATAGAAACGTTGGCGATGCCCTTAAAAGAGTAAGCGGGGTAACAATACAGAATGATAAGTTTGTGTTAGTAAGGGGATTAGCAGATCGATATAATTCTGCTTTTTTAAACAAAACTATACTTCCCTCAACTGAGCCAGATAGGAGGGCTTTTTCTTTTGATATAATTCCAACCGGATTGATTGATAATATCATAGTTGCTAAATCAGCATCAGCAAATTTACCAGGTGATTGGAGTGGTGGCTTGGTTCAGATTACAACAAAGGAGGTTTCGGATAATTTTTTTAATATTTCTTTAGGAAGTGGCGTTGGATCAGTTTCTACTTTCAGAGATTTTAAGACAGTTAAATCTACAGAATTTCCCTCCACCTTTCCATCCACATACAAATATCGTATCAGTAGCAACGGTGATAAAAGATTATTCACTAAACAATTCGGTAATCCCCAGGAAAACACTTTTCAGTCAATTCCAAATTTAAGTGGAGGTCTTTCGTTTGGTTATACTAAGGGTAAATTCAATTCTTTATTTAGTTCGACGGTAAGAAATTCTTTCACCTTAAATAAGATCGAAAGGAAAGACTATCAATCATCAACTGAGTTAGCTTATGATTATAAAGAGATCCTATACACGAAAAGATTTTCCACGAGCGGTTTATTAAATTTAACTTATTTAGGAGAAAATCGATATAGCTGGAAAACACTACTAAACTACCAAAAGGATGATAGCTATCTAACACGAAATGGTAATAACTTTGATAATGTTCAAAACGTTTTAAGCAATTCATCTAATCATATTAATAATGTTGTTATCAATTCCCAATTTGACGGGAAGCTTAAGAATTGGGATTTTAATTTGGGGTATAATTTTATATTCAGAGAACAACCCGATTATAGGGTAAATCCTATCACAAAATCATTAGGTGTCAACGAACCATATTCTGTTGCATGGAGAGACACGTATCGTTTTTGGAGTGTAATGGATGAAAACAGTTTTAATGGTAACATAAACAAAGATTTTGGTAATGTTAAGATTGGGGGAAGTTATCTAAAAAAGATTAGGGGATTTAACGCAAGAATCTTCAGATATCTTTCAACTGATATGCTGGATGAAATAACAAATAATACAGACAGGTACACTGCAGATTTTGATTTAGGATCAGTTTACTCAATGTATGAAAATGAATGGGGAAAGTTGAAATTAAACACAGGTTTAAGAGGGGAGTACAACCTATTCAATGTTAATACCGCAGATTTTAGCGGACAAAAAGTAAACGTAGACAGAGAGTATTTAGACCTTCTCCCGTCATTAAACCTTTCATATAATTTAGATAAAGTAAAATATAGATTTTCACTGAGTAAAACATTAGCAAGACCTGAATTTAGAGAGGTTGCTAATTTTGCTTATTATGATTTTGTAAGAAATGCACAGATATTAGGTAATTCAAAATTGGAAAAATCGGATATCTATAACTTAGATTTAAAATGGGAATTTTATCCGAAGACCGGAGAGAACATTTCCGTATCGTTATTTGGTAAAAAATTCATTAAGCCTATCGAACAGATAGTAGCAGATGGTTCAGTTCCGTCCAATTTATTATTAACCTACACAAATCCTGATAATGCTATTCTTTATGGGGTTGAATTAGAATTCCGTAAAAAGGTAACAGATTGGTTAGATCTGTACACCAACACTTCAATAATGAATTCTGAAGTAAATGTAAATGGATCTAAAAGGCAATTACAGGGTCAATCAAATTATGTATTAAATGGAGGATTTAATCTCCACAAAGAAAAAAATACACTTAACATAACTTACAATAGAGTAGGAGATAGAATATCTGCTGTTGGATTTCAAGGATATCCAGACATCTTTGAAAATAGTAGAGATGTATTAGACATAACTTTTTTACGTAAAATCAAAAACGGAGAAATTAAAATGGCAATAGGCGATGTATTTGGACAATCATCGATCTATTATCAAAAATTACAAAATAGAAATTTAATAAAAACAAATAACGAACAAACGATTTCCCTAATATTAAACTTAACACTATGAAAAAGCTATTAGCAGGTATTTTAATTTTTGGACTATTTAGTTGCCAAAAAGAATTGGGTGGAGATGATGCTCCTATAAACATCCCATTAACAACGACATTAACAGGAAACATCAACACTACCACTACTTTAACGTCAGATAAAGTTTGGACATTAAAAGGATATGTTTATGTAACAGATGGTGCTAAACTTATTATTCAGCCTGGTACAACAATTGTTTCTGATATAGCTGAAAAGGGAGCATTGTGTATCGAAAGGGGTGCACAAATAATTGCGGAGGGAACTGTATCAAAACCAATAATATTTACATCTGGTAGAGCAGCCGGAGAAAGATCTCCTGGTGATTGGGGTGGGATTGTAATATTGGGAAGGGCAAAAACCAACAGAACATCAGAACCGACTATCGAGGGTGGGATTGGTAGACCGTATGGTGGTACTAATGATTTAGATAATAGTGGTATTCTAAAATATGTAAGGATTGAATATGCTGGTATTGCAGCAATGCCAAACTCTGAAATTAACGCATTAACATTAGGTGGTGTTGGTAATGGAACAATCATCGAGAATGTTCAAACTATTTACGCTAATGATGATGCTTTTGAATTTTTTGGAGGAACAGTAAATGCTAAAAACCTATACGCATTTTCAACTGCAGATGATGATTTCGATTTCGATTTTGGATATACTGGAACTATTACAAATGGCGTATCAAGAAGAGATCCGCAATTTGTAGATAACGGTGATGCTGGAAATGGGGTAGAATGTGACAATGATGGAACAGGTTCATCTGCCCAGCCTTTCACCCATCCTAAATTAGAAAATATGATTTTAGTTGGTCCTAATAACGCTTCAGCACTAGCTAACCATAATTTGGGTTTAAGATTTAGAAGAGCAACACAATTCACAATCAAGAATAGCGTAATCTGGGGATGGATGAAAGGAGGACTAAGTTTGGAAAGCAACGAAACTGCTCAGTTTGTTAAGGATGGTATTTCTGTATTTGAAAACAATTCAGTAGGGGCATTTTCACCTTCTCTTAATTTTATAAGCAGGGCAACAACGATACTAACCAGCGATCAATTAAAAACATTATCCTTAGGCAAAGGTAACAAAGAAATAGATGCAGTAATTCCGGAACTAAGTACTCCAGCTTGGACAAATGGGTGGACCAGGTTTCCAGCAAAGGGTAATTAATCAAATATATAGATAATATAAACTTGATTATGAAATGGAGAGAACATAAAAAGCTTTCATTAGAGGAGAAAAGAGAAATTAGAAGGGAAGCAGCTAAAGTCATGGGCGAAAAATTAAAGCAGGAAGGACACATAGAAACCCCCGATGATAGTGAGGAAGAATCCTCTGAGGAAGAAGAATAACACGCGTATTCGCGTTATTGATATATAAGGGATATGAAAGACGAAAAATCAATCAATCCCTTTTTAAGTGGGGAAAAGAACCCAAATTCCAAATTAACAGAAGATCAAGTTCAGGAAATAAGGGACCTTTACAAGACTGGGTCTTTTACAATGATCCAATTGGCAGAGAAATTTGGAATGTCTAGGAGAAGCATTTCAGCGGTTATTAACAAAGAAAGATGGAAGCATCTTCAATCTTAAGAGATAATATAAACCACTAATAATAATGTACATCCTAGGAATTTCCGCATTTTACCACGATTCAGCTGCATGTCTATTTAGAAATAATACCCTGATGGGTGCTGCGGAGGAGGAAAGATTTACTGGTATGAAGGGGGATTCATCTTTTCCCCTTAATACTATAAAATGGCTTCTCAGAACAAATGGAATTTCCATTGACGATGTTAGTGTTGTTTGTTGGTACGAAAATCCTGATTTAAAGAAAGAAAGGATAGTGGAGAATTTCAAAAAATATCCAATTAAAAATTTTGCCAGAATTATAAAATGGATTTTTAACAAAGGACCACAGTTTGACTTAAAGAATTTTCTTAGGCAAGAGATTGGATTTAAAAAAACACTAAAAGTTGTTGACCATCATCTTTCGCATTCCTCGCTTTCATTCTTCACATCTGATTTCGAAGAATCTAATATCATTACAGTTGATGGAGTAGGGGAAAAGGAGACGTTAACAATTTCCAAAGCAATTGGAAATAAAATATCCAAATTGCATTCGGTAAATTATCCCCATTCATTGGGACTTTTTTATTCCGCTTTCACCGCATTCATCGGATTTAAACCAAACGAGGGGGAGTATAAATTAATGGGTCTTGCCGCGTATGGTGATTCTAAAATCTTTTACCAAAAACTTAGAGATTTAATGGATTTCAATAACGGAGATCTAAAGATCAATATGAAATATTTCTCTTGGCACGTTTCTGACCGAATAATGTTCAACGAGAATCTTTTAGATTATCTAGGAATTCATCCACGCATTCCTGGAGATCCAATTCTAAAAGAACACAAAGATCTTGCTGCTGCTGTTCAAAAGGTCTATGAGGATATATTTTTAGAATTTGTTAATTTCAGTTTTTCATTAAATGCATCAGAGAATATTTGTTTAGGAGGAGGATGTGCTTATAATGGATTAGCCAATGGATTAATAAAGCAAAGAAGTAATTATAAAAAAATCTGGATTCCCTTTTCTCCTTCAGACGGGGGTTCTGCTATAGGTGCATGTTTATTTTATATAAATGTAATCAGAAGGCAAAAGAGAAAGGGTCCAATATCGCCTTATCAAGGTCCAGACTTTAACGAGCACAGAATTCTTTCGTCGATAGAAAAATTTGACAACATAAGCTTCGCTAAAATGGAAACATCTGAGCTTATAAATGACGTAGCAAAAAAACTAGCTGATGGGAAAGTTATTGGATGGTTCCAGGGAAAAATGGAATTCGGATCAAGAGCATTAGGTAATAGATCCATCATAGCGTCTCCACTTATAAAAGATATGCAGGATAGAATAAATCTAGTTATCAAGAAAAGAGAAACATTTAGACCCTTTGCTCCTTCAGTGACGGAAGAAAGTGCAGACAAGTTCTTTGATATTTCTGGTGATGTTCCGTATATGAATATGGTAGTCAAGGTTAAACCAGGATGGGATTTACCCGCTGTTACCCATATAGACGGAACTGCCAGGGTTCAGACCGTAACCCGATATGATAATCCTAGATATTACCACCTGATTAAAAAATTCGGAGAACTAACAGGAATACCGGTTATTCTGAATACATCATTTAATTTTAAAGATCAAACCATAACTTTGCATCCAGAAGACGCCATAATCAGATTTTTAGATTCTGAAATGGATTATTTAATTTTAGGTAATTTCATAATTTCCAAAAGATAAAAGCAGAAAATGAACAGAAGGGAACAAATCCAAACCAGAATAGGAAATCTGAAGGGATTGGAGAATCACTTAATACGGATAGACGAAAGGGACCTTCTAAGGGAGGTAAGAAGAATCGCAAAAGGATTGGAGAGAGAATTGGAGGGAATGAAGAGAACAAATAGATATTACAATTAAAATAGACCTTTTTGATAAATCAAATAATTCTTAGTAGATGGGAGACTATGATTTCCGATTATTCTCAGGACCAGATCAAGGCTTGGACTGGGGAGGTAGTAGATTTTAGATTAAACAATGAGCTCTCCCCCCTTGCACAAGAGATTTTTGGCGTACAGAAACACACCATAGCTCCGACTTATCTCAAGGCCAAGACTTATATTAGGGGAGCAGAATTTAAGCTCGTATTTGAAGCTAAAATGAGTAATAACGATCATATCCTTGCAACCTATAAGCAAATACAGAATACAATACATAGGGATCAGCTTAGAGAGCAATTCGGTTTTCTTAAAATAGTGATAAACGGGGAGGAATTAAAAGATTATGCAGGGTGGTCCATCTCCTCACTATCAAATTTTGATTCCCTTCGTAAATTCTATTTCGAAAATTGGATTCCCAGTAAGTCGTCCGCTGTTTAAAAAAGTTTCACATTTCAGCGTAAATGTTTCGATTTTTCCCAGTATATTTGGGTATAAAATCAAATAATGAAAAAAGGCCTCTTTATATTTCTAATTTTTCTTTCGTCCTGCTACAAGGAGGATGTATTAGAACCAGAAAAATCGGTGATCTCTTCCTCGTCTTCATTCAATTCCGAAGATTTTCAAGGATACAAGGTTAGTCCTGATGCAAAGAGCATTGGCGCGAGCTATTGGAAGAATCTTCCAGTTATGGCGGACCTTTTTGTCGGTGCTTATCAAAAAGGAGTTAAGATTTTAACAGGTCCATACGGTAACGGAAAATATGAATATTCATCAAACACGTTTGCCCTTTCATTGGGGGACTTCAATAATGATGGATGGGTCGATATTTTTAATGGCGGTGGAGCATGTCGGGGTAAAGCTGCTAATCTTTCTTTCCTGTTATGGAATCCTTCAAATAAAACTTTTGAGGAGAAAAATCTAATCAACGATGGAACGAACTTTATCGGTGGTCCTATTAGAGCAATTTCCCTTTATTTGAATTCTGATAATTTTGTCGATATTGTTGTTATTGGTCACAATGATGAGTGCTCACAAGGACCAAATGAAAAATGTACTATTCTTCTCAGTGATGGGAATGGAAAATATACCATTTCTCAGTTAGATCTAGAACCACAGTCTCTTTTCAATATGTTTACTTATTGCGGTGGTGATGTTGGGGATATGAACGGGGATAATCTCCCTGATTTAATCGTTGCTGCAAATTCTCACACCTATATTTTCTGGGGGATACCTTCATATCCCTATTTTTCCAATCGGAATTTTGCACACTTCTCTTCTGATGTTGTAAACTTTCCATCTAACAATAGCTTTGGAGAGAGCGTTCCTAATGGTGCTGGTCTTGTTTTTCGTGCATGGGCAATGGATCTAAACGAAGATTCTAAGAATGATCTATTGCTAGGAACGGGTGAATCCCCAAATTCTCCCAATAGATTTTTATTAAATCTAGGTGGTGGGAGATTTAATCAGAGCTCTTTGACTAATCTTCCGTTGACTGGAATTTTTAATCAGGAAAGAATCGATTACGTGGCGGACGATCTAAATCAAGACGGGATTAAAGATTTAGTAGCTTTAGATTGCATTACGGGACAATCAGGAGATCAAAAATGGGAAATAAAGGTATACATCCAGCGCAAAGACGGATCGTTCATATTGGATAACAGCTGGATTGAATACACAATAAATTCTTCAAAGAGACCAAATTCAAAATGGAGTTTAATCTATACTGATTTTAATTCTGACGGGAAAAAAGATATAGGATACATTGATTCCGGTGTTATGCCATCGGGGGATCCAAATAACGATCTAATAAAAAAATCGGTTTTTATTAGATCTGGTAATAAGTTTATTGAAAAGGACTTCTACGAGCTTGATCCATATGCTAAAAAGGTAAAGGAAATCTTTTTTAAATAATCTAATAGAGAATTCTTGGATATTTTTTAGACAACTTAGATCCCAATTCTATTCTTTGAAATAAAAGGGGCAAAGAAAATTCGATTACCTCTTCCACTATCTGAATCTCATCTATTTTGGGAACCCCCTCCTCTCTTATATAAACCCCTTCTAGACTAAAAAATAGAGATTTTTTTGTAACCCCCCTTTCAAAATTTTTAATGTTCTGTAGGGTTGTTTCCATCTCAGCTACTATTTTTTCTGTGTGGAGCAAATAGGGGGAAAAAATTCTTTCATAAAATGCACTGTCGCATTTTTGTAGGTAGGAGAAAAGCTTGTACTGCTTATGCTCAAAATCAATAGGCGATTGGAAGTACCAGTCAACCTCTAATAGGTCTTCCATTTTTCCTGGTTATTTACAGCTATATATACTGAAACACTTTCCTTAAATTGCAATAAAAAATATAATATGATTATAGTAAACGTACAAGAATGCTCATCAATCGAGCAAGCTCTTAAATTTTTTAAGAACAAAACAGCAAAGACTAATCTAGTAAAACAGCTTAGAGAAAGGCAAACTTTTACTAAACCTTCTATCAAGAGAAGAAAGGAGATCCTCGATGCGAGATACAGAGAGAAGATCACCAAAGGATTAGAAAAATAAAAAGTACCCCATGGGAAAGGATAAATGCGTCATGTGTAGCGATGAAACACAATATGACTTTTCGACCCATATAGATTTAAGATCTGGATATATCGAAGGAGTTGGGCAATTATGTTTTAATTGTTATTCTACTGGATCTTCAAGAAAACAAATTTTAATAGATCATAGAACTATTATAGACACTCCGAATGATATGGAGTTAGGTGCAAAGGTTCGAAGTATATTTTTCGAATCCATTAATGTAACACCAGATTTAAAGTGGGAAAATGCGAATGATGTAAATGTCTAAAATAAAGAAAGATTTTGAAGATTTTCTTAATAAATGTGTTACCGGAACCTGGAGCTTTAATTCCGACGGATCTATCTCGATCGATGGCAATTTAGACTGCTCCTTTTTTTTAAAATCGTCCAAAAAATTAAACACCGGATTTTTACCCAAGATCAAAATAGAATCAGTTTCGGGCGACTTCAATTGCTCAAATAACGATTTGATTTCTCTTGAGCATAGCCCCAAATCTATCGGGGGATCTTTCAAATGCTATTCCAATAATCTAAAATCCCTAGATTTTTGTCCATCTTATATTGGATCAAATCTTGATTGTATGTACAATCAGATAGGAAGTCTATTAGGATGTCCTGATACAATTTATGGAAATCTGCTTTTGGATTTCAATGAATTAAAAAATTTAGAAAATGGTCCTACACATGTAGGAGGAGATTATAGGGTATCTACCAATAAACTAAATTCTT
>JACCDW011528299.1_pt1 | contig 10370 bp, 6 predicted proteins | sample 7449781 | NCBI WGS metagenome assembly JACCDW01 (sample SAMN15323449, study PRJNA562643) | freshwater metagenome | isolation source: river surface water | place: USA:Blue River Watershed | collected 2017-08-18 | reverse complement strand
TGGCCGGGCCACATGGCGAGTTCCTTCGCACAGCAGCGATCTGTATTCACGTAGACCAGCACTCCGAGGCCGGTCTCGGTGAACGCGTTTAGTCCGAAGTCAGCGATCTCGATCGTGCGGCGCTCGCTGGCAGTGAGGTGGATTCCCGCCTTCTTGAAGAGGCTAAGTGCCTCGCGCTGGCGTCGGCGCAATTCCTGAATCGTGATCATGCTCTTGGGGTGGGGTTAGCGAAGGAGCTCCCGGACCGCGGCGACGATGGGAGCTTGGGCGGGGCGGTACGCATTCTCTAGCACGGGTGTGAACGGGACCGGGACGTCGGCCGACGCCACGCGCACCACGGGGGCCAGAAGATGCTCGCCGAAGCGCTCCATGATGCCCGCGGCGATTTCAGCGGCGACGCCACCGGTCTTGGGCCCCTCCTCGACGATCACCACGCGCCCGGTGCGGCGTACGGATTCGCCGATCGTCTCGTAATCGATCGGAGACAGACTACGGACATCAATGACCTCCGCCTCGATGCTGTCGCCCGCGAGTGTGTTGGCAGCGGCCGCGGCGAAGTGCGCCATCAGGAGCCAGCCGAGGATCGTGACGTCCCGTCCGGGCCGCCGCACGACCGCCCGATCCAGCGGAACGGTGTAGTCCCCGTCTGGAATCTCGCTCGTGGCATCGACCGCTCCGGGTTCGGCGCGGGCACCCTTGGAGCCGTAGAGGAGCTTGTGCTCGAAAATCATCACCGGGTTGCCGTCGCGGACGGCGGCCTTAAGCATGCCCTTCGCATCGTACGCTGTGGACACCGCCACGACCTTCAGGCCCGGGACCCCGATGAAGTAACGCTCGAGGCTTTGCGCGTGCTGCGAGCCGCGTCCGGTGGCACCGATCGGTGCCCGCATCACCATGGGAATCTGGCAAGTGCCGCCGGACATGTACCGGAGCTTGGCGGCGTTGTTGATGATCTGGTCGCTCGCGAGCAGCAGAAAGTCCCCGTACTGCACATCGACGATCGGACGCATTCCCATCAGCGCGGCGCCGGTGGCGACGCCGAAGAAGCCGAGCTCGGCGATCGGGGTGTTGATCATGCGATCAGGGAATTGCTTCTCCAGACCGAGCGTCACGGTGAACGCACCGCCCCACCCGCCGGGGATGGCGATGTCCTCTCCCAGACAGAATACGGCGGGGTCCCGCTGCATTTCCTCGGCGATGCCGTCGCGCAACGCCTCTGCGATGCCTTGTCGTTTCATGGGTGCGGATTCGTTCAGGCGAAGACGTCGGTGGTAAGGTCGGCAATCGTGGGCTGGGGAGCCCGGCGGGCCTGCTCAATGGCCTGAGTGATCTCAGCGTCGACCGCGGCGTGGATCGCTGCCAAGTCCGCGGCGTCGGCGAGTCCGGCCTCATGCAGTACCTCCGCGAAACGCTCGATGGGATCGCGGGTCGCCCACGCCTCTCGTTCATCCTTCGGCTGGTAATTGCAAGGATCGCGTCGGGAGTGTCCGGTTCGACGATAGGTCAGCAATTCCAGCAACACCGGGCCGTGGCCAGCGCGGCACTCCTCGGCGGCGCGCCGAGTGGCCTCGAGCACGGCGAGGACATCGTTCCCATCCACCGTCTCGCCGCGGAAGCCGTAGCTCGCGGCGCGGTCCGAAATCCGCGGGTTGCGCATGACTAGGTCGACCCGGGTCGAGGCACCGTAGAGGTTGTTCTCGCAGACGAAGATGACGGGAAGGTTCCAGATCGCGGCCATGTTGACGCCCTCGTGGAAGGCGCCCTCGGCGACCGCTCCGTCGCCGAAGAAGCAGGCGGTGACTTGCCGGGTGCCGCGCAGCTTGAAGGCGAGCGACATGCCGGCCGCGAGGGGGATGCCGCCGGCCACGATCGCGATCCCGGGGACCATGCCCTTGGCGAGGTTGCCGACGTGCATCGAGCCTCCCTTGCCGCGGCAGCAGCCGGTGCTGGCGCCGAAGAGCTCATCCATCAGTTCCTGCACCGAGAGCCCCTTGGCGATCGCGTGACCATGACCGCGGAACGTGGAGGTGATGAAGTCATCCGGTGCGAGTGCCGCGCATACGCCCACCGCGGTGGCTTCCTGTCCCTGACACTGATGGATCGTGCCGGGCATGGATCCCTCAAGGAAGAGGAACTTCACGCGATCTTCGAACTGACGAATGAGGACCAGCCTGCGGTACAGCTCGAGCAGGAAGGCCGGATCATGCGCCGAGGCGGCAGTGGCGCTGGCGACGTTGAGGGAGGTTTGGGATGTCGTCATAGCTTCTCCAACGTGTCGACGATGGCGGCGAGGAATTCGGCGGCGTAGCGGCCGCTGACGACGCGGTGATCGACGGAAAGGGTGAGTGCGACGCGCTGTTCGACCACGACGGCTTCGCCGCGCGGGACCACCACAGGTCGGATGGCGCCGATGGCGAGGATTGCCGCCTCGGGCGGATTCACGATGGCGGTGAAGCGCTCGACACCGGTGCTGCCGAGGTTCGAGAGTGTGATGCGCCCAGGCCGCAGTCGCCGCGCCGCGGGATCCCCGGCGCGCAATGCGTCTACCGCGGCGCGCAGTTCCTGGGATAACGCCTCGACCGACTTCGTCACGGGGGCATCGAGCGCCACCACGAACAGCTCGCCCTGTAGATCGACCGCCACACCGATGGCGTCTGATTCGATCAGCTCAAGGTGGTCCTCCGCGAAGCGACAGGCCATCTTGGGAAACGCGGCGAGTGCTTGGCTCACGGCATGGACAAAGAACGCGTCCCAGAGGAGCCGCGCGTCCGGCGACGCATTGCGCCGCGCGACGAGGCCATCGGCGCAGGCGGAGCGCTCCAGATAAAAGTGCGGGATCGTCTGTTTGCTCGCCTGTAAACGCTGTGCGGCGACGCGTTGGGCCGGTGACAGCGGGAGCCCCGCTAGGTCCTTCGAGGCGGGTTCCGTGCTCAGGCCAGCGGCCTGACGGTTGCGGGCGAAGAGAGATCCTTTCCGCGCCGCTCCCGTGGTCCCGGAATCCGACCTTGCCGATGACTCCGGCGTCGTGGCCGGTGAGGACGCGGATGGCGCGGCCGGAGCTGACTCGGGGGAGGGGAGTGCGGCGCCGGAGGCGGACTCTCCCGGTACCGTGATGACGGCGATGAGGTCACCTGTGACGACCTCCGCCCCCACCGGTGCGCTCACTTCGATGAGTTCGCCGTCGACCGTCGCCTCGACCTCCATCGTTGCCTTGTCCGTCTCGATCTCGAGCAACGGTTGCCCTCGGCGCACGGCCTGCCCCGGCGCGCGGAGCCAGCGAACGATCTTCACGGCCGACCCCGTGGTCGCGAGGTCCGGAAGCTTCATCTCATGTCTCATGGTGTGGCGGGAGATCGGCGGGAGGGGTGTCGCGATCGAAAACGGTCGGTGCTAAATCGGGATGTCAGCAGGGGCTTAGGATGGGTGAGCGGGAGGCAGGCGTGGCGGCGCCCGGTCAGGCCTTGCCGCAGCAGCCGAGAAGATCAATTCGCTCCAGAACGGCGTCGCGCACCGCGAGCCTCCCGGCTACGAGCGCGTCCTCATCGCCGCCGAGCCCAAGCAACGCGTGCGGGTTGGTGATGCCCTGCGCCAGAGCGCGTCGCATCGCGTCAAGGTAGCGCTGTTTGAGGTAGGTGCCGTAGTTGACCTTGCGGACACCCAGCTGAAGAGCGCTGCGGATTGATTCGGCGGCGATGCCCGAGCCACCGTGCAGCGCGAGGGGGACCGGAACGCGACGATGGATACGGTCGAGCAGATCGAGATCGAGGGGGGCGGAGCCGGAGAGCGCGATGTGGGTATTGCCGACGCTCACCGCGAGGAGGTCGACGCCGGTCTCGGCCACGAAGCGCGCCGCGATCTCGGGGTCCGTCGTGCTTGAGGCGGTCGCGTGGTCCGCGTTGCCGGAGCCGCAAGGGAGGATGCCGATCTCCGCCTCGACGGCGGCCCCGTGTGCGTGCGCGTGGTTAGTCAGGCTGCGGACGCGGCTCGCGTAGTCCTCGTACGTCGCCGTGGGATCGGCGGGCATGATCAGGTTAAAGCCCGATGTGGCGGCCTCAGTCAGACGAGCATCGTCTGGACACTCGTTGAAGATCAGTCCGCACGGAACGGTCGCTGACGCCGCTGCTGCGCGCCCCAAGGCTGCGTAGAGGGCGATGCGCTCTTCCGTCCGACGTCCGGCTCCGCTGAGAAACTCCCCGTTGAACCCGATGATGATCGGCGCTCGCGCCTGCTCGGCGGCGTCGATCACGCCCTGCAATGACTCGAGATTCCAACTCTCGAAGTATCCAAGTGCGTACTGGCCACGGCTCGCGGCATTGAGGAGGCGGGGGATGGGTTCGAGCGACATTCGCGGCGTGAACGCGAGACCTTGCGAGGGCGTCTGAGTGTGCTCAATAGAAAATATTGCACTGTAATGGGGTTTTTTCTCACGCGATTTCGCACTGTGGTTGCGATAAGCTTGCCTCGGTGCGGCTTAGGAGCACCTGCAGTTTCGCCATCTGATTGCACTGGGTGCGGCGAGGCGCGCGCGGCTGAGGCGGTGAGCGTCGTTGCGCTCGGAGAGGGTCAGCCCTCCGCCGAGAGCGTGCTTCGGGCGAGGATTACTTCCTGACCCAGCGACCGCATCGTGTCCACGGCCTCTCGTGGGCACCCCTCATCCGTGATCACGGTGTGGATCGAGCGGGCGTCCAGCACCTTGCACAGGGCACGGCTGCCGAACTTGGAGGAGTCGGCGAGCAGCACCATCCGGCCGCATTGCTTGGCGACGATCTGCTTGATGCGCAGAGTCGCCATGGAGGACTCATACGTGCCGTCTCCCGGCACGAAGGCCTTCGTCGAGATGAAGGCGGTGTCGATGTAGAAGTGCGCGCAGTTGGTCTCCGCCAGGGAGCCGACGAAGGAGGCGCTCTGCGCGTCGTATTCGCCGCCGACGCAGATCACTCGAATCTGGCTCGCGGCGCCAATCTCCATGGCGATGATGGCTGAGTTGGTCACGACCGACAGGCTGAACGGGAATTTGGCGATGCGGCGGGCCAGCGCGATGGAGGTCGTGCTGCCATCGAGAAAGAGGGTGCGCTGCGGCTCGATCAGGGCGACGGCGCTGGTTGCGATCGCTTCCTTCTCGGCCTGATTGACGCCAATGCGCGAGGAGAGGGAAGTCTCCAGCAGGAATTGGGGCACTTGAGCGGCTTGCGCTCCCCGCAGAGTCTTGATCAGCGCCTCGCGCTCGGCCAGTCGATCGACGTCGCGCCGCACGGTCATCGACGATACCCCAAGGATCGCCTGCAGTTCCGCGTAGGTGCAGGCGCCTTTGGACTGGAGAATCTCCAAGATCCGTTCCTGACGAGTGGCGAGGGCAGAGGAGCGAGCCATGAATGAGGTGGTTCAGCGAGTTTCGATCCAAGCCTCAGCCACCTCGCCAAAACCTCTGTCCTCCACGGTAAGGTCAAGCGTGATTAATTCCCGTCCCGTCAGGGATTCGGGAAGGGCGATCTGGCCGGAGAAGGCTTTGCGCTCGCGGGGTCCGAGAGCAAGAGACCAGGGTTCGCCCGACCACGCCTGTCCTGGAACGCGTAACCGCAGGTTTGCCGTGGCCGCATGGGGCAGGGGATTGCGGATCCACCCTCGGACCTCCGCTTGCCGCGTGCCCCGGGCGATGACGAGTTGGCGGGGAAGGAGTTTGGCGGCACAGGAGTCCGCGCCAAAGTGGACGTCGTCGTGTCCGAGTGGCATGATCGCGGTGTGGAGGGTGTCGAAGGCGACCGCCGCGGTCTCGAGTTGCGCCCAGGTTTGGGCATCGGGCCGGTAAGGGCTCGAGTGTCCGCTCAGAATGACGTCCGGAGCAAAGTCGCGGAGGTGGCGCACGCACTCGCGGTAGCCACCGAGCGCCAGCCCGTTTCGGTACACGTGATTCGTGAACACGCCGGCGGTGGGCCCGGGAGGAACCAGTCGTCGAGTGGTGCGGTCGAGGTAGAAGAGTTGATCGCCGGTGTGCGCGACGCGATGACCGTCGTACTCGAGCAGGATCAGGGTCGAGAACTCGGTGTGGCCGGTCATGGGGTGCAGCGTGATCGTGACATCATCCCACTGGAACGGCTTCCCGAGCGGGAGACGGCGGTGGACCCGCATCGGCTCCGGCCAGAGGCACGGGCGGTCGTAGTCGCCGGGGTTTTCGAGGAGGTCGGCGAAGTTCTCTCCGGCCCAGAGCTCGGTTCCCTGCAGGCGTTGCAGCATCGGAACCCCCACCACATGGTCGTCGTGGTAGTGGGTGGCGATCACCGTATCAATTCGGTCGGTACCGATCTCTTCCTTGAGAGCGGCGAGGCTGTGGAGAAGCGGGCGTCTCGTCCACCACGCGAGCCGGGCGGGAAACTTCACCCCGAACGTGTCGTAGCCGTAGTCGAGCGCGAGAATCCGGCCGGAGCGCCCGACGACAAAGTGGGTTTCGGCGGCGCTGCTTTGCGCGCGGTAGAGCCGCGGCAACACCTTCTCGATTCCGTGTCGGACCGGGGAGGCGACGCCCTCGAGGACGCCGGGCTGGACCTGCTCGAAGCCGACCGCGTGGAGCCGCAGCGCATCCAGCGCCGCCCCGTAGTCCGTCATGGGTTCACCCAGGCTCGGCAGGACGCGGGCCGGCGCGGCGTCGAGCACACGCTCCGCTGAGCGCACCACGTTCTCGAGGCCGGTGAGATCGTTGTAATTGTACTGAAAGGGCGAGATGCGGGCGACCTTTCCGGGAGAGTGGAGGAGCTCACCCGTGAAGGCGGTACGCGGCATTCCCGCCCGCGAGACGACGTAGGCCGCTGCTCCGAGGGTCGGGCCGGGCGCCGGGATCACGTCCACGGAGAAGCCGGCGAGGGCGAGGCGCTCGTAGTCCCGTACCCAGGCATCCACGGTAACGGGGGTCGACGGCGCGAAGTGGTCCCATGTGAGCTCGTAGAGGAAGAATTGCTGCGCCTCGCGCATCGCTTCCTGCCTCCCGGCCAGGTGCGCGCGCTCGCCGAACGGCGCGAAAATGCGGGCGCCGCACGCCCTGAGGCGCGCCGCCCCGCCAGCGTGATCGCGGAAGTGGTGAGTCAGGAGCACCGCGATCTCGCGGATCGGCCCCAACTCTGCCAGGTGGTCCGCCGCCCCGCCGCTGCCCGCATTGATCAGGAGCCATCGGCCCTCTCCGCCGTTCAGGGCGTAAACATTGCAGCTACAGGCAAACACCGAGACCCCGTCTCCCAGAGGGCGCCATCGGCTCATGGGAGCGTCCTCGCGTGGATCGCCGCAGTTGCGTGCTGAGCTTGGTTTGCAAGAGTCAACTTCACGGTGTGAATTTTAATCATTTAGGCTGTCGGCGCAAGGCGCGACTGCATCCGTTCACTCCGCCCGCCGGGTCCGACGGTGTCGTGGTTGATGAGGGATAACGATCGTGCAGGGGGTGACCGCTAGTGCCTGACCCTTGACCGGAGCTGAGCGAAATGAGCGAATTGCTGATTTTTCTTTGCGGTGAGAGAAATCGAAATGTGAAATCCTACCAATGCAGCGTGCTGCGCCTACCCCAGCGCCGGCCCTTCTTCGGCGCCGGATCGCCCCTCCTTCCCCGTTTTTCGGCTGATTTTTCCGTAACCCCGACACCTCCATGCCAAACCACAAGCGCTACTCCGCACCGCCCCTTGACCGGCTCGCCCTGGTCTTGCTCGGGCTGCTGACTCAGGTCGCGCTGTCCGCCCAAGCGGTCAGCTCGTCCTCGGCTTCCAGCCGTCCCGATGGAAAAGAAGAAGATGAAGCCATTGTTCTCACCCCGTTCATGGTTGAGGTGGAGGACAACGAGGGCTACCAAGCCAATAGCACGCTCGCCGGCACCCGCATCCGCACCGACCTGCGTGATACCGCCTCGGCGATCAGCGTCGTCACGAAGCAATTTCTCCGCGATACCGGCGTCACCGGTAACCAAGACCTTCTGGTCTACACGCCGAGCACCGAAGTCGGTGGTCTCGGGGGCAACTTCTCCGGCTTCGGCGGCGTGAAGGTGCCGAATGAGGCGAAGACGCTCATCAATCCGAGCTCGAACAACCGTGTGCGTGGTCTCGATTCCGCGGACAATACGCGCGACTACTTCCTCACGGACATTCCGTGGGACAGCTTCAATGTGGGCCGCATCGATCTGCAGCGCGGCCCGAACTCCATCCTCTTCGGCGTCGGCAGTCCGGCCGGTATCATCAATGCGAGCACGAACGATGCATCGTTCAAGCGCGCTTACCGCGTCGAGAACGTGGTCGACCAGTATGGTTCCGTCCGCAACGCGCTCGACCTGAATCACGTCTTACTGAAGAACCAGCTTGCGATCCGCGTGGCTGCGGTGGACGACCGCAAGAAGTTCCAGCAGGAGCCGGCCTTCAACGACCAGCGCCGCGTCTACGGCGCGCTGCGTTTTGACCCGAAGGTCTTCGGCAACGACAACAAGACATCCTTCCGCGTGAAATATGAGCGCGGTGACGTGACGTCCAACAACCCGCGCATGCTGCCCCCGGGTGACCGCATCACGCCGTGGTTCCAGGATCCGTACCAGAAGGCGACGATCAACACGCTTTCGCCGGGCAACGGTTCGCTCGCGACGGGCAACAAGACCCTCGATCTCTACAAGCCAGGCGGCAATACGTCGTTCCAAGGCCTCACCAGCACGGTCGACGTCCGCTCGTTCTACAATGGAGCGAATTCCGCAGGCGTCATCCCGGGGTACAGCAACACACCGACCGGCGTGATCGTCGGCATGATCAACGCGGGTATCCCGGGCCTCAACAGCCAGGCCTACCGTCCGCTCGCCGTCCCCACGTACTCGCAGTACGCGCTCGGCACCAAGATCCCGGGCGGCGCCTTCTTCCTCGACAAGGTGCTGACGGATTCGACGGTGTACGACTTCTACAACAACCTGCTCGACGGCGACAACAAGCGCGAGTGGCAGGATTGGGACGCGCAGAACTTCGATTTCCAGCAGACGTTCTTCAAGGATCGCATCGCGCTCAACCTCACCTACGATCGCCAGTCCTACCTCGGCGGCCAGGTCGGTTGGCTCACGGGCTCGGACTACTCGATCGGCGTCGAGGTCAACCAGACCTACGCTGACGGCAGCACGAATCCGAACGTCGGCCGCGCCTACGTCACCGGCACCGACTCGATCGGCAACTTCAAGCAGCAGATCGATCGCACGAGCAAGCGGGCGATCCTGACCGCAGATCTCAATTCCAAGGACTTGATCGGCGACAATATCGTCAGCCGCGTCATCGGCCGTAGCGTATTCACCGGTTTGGTGGCCGAAGACACGAAGGATGGACAGACGGTGCTGTGGGCGCAGCATGCGACCACGCCGGACCTCATCTCGATGCTGGGTCTGAGCGCCCAGTCGGTCGGTGCGCTGGTGGGCACTCGCCAGTACGACTGGCTCTACTACACGGGCCCGAGCCTGAAGAACGCTGGATCGGCCGCTGGCGCGAACCTCGATCGCATCCGGGTAAAGCTCGAGCCCGGCTCGAACAACGTCGTGAAGTACTTCAAGCAGACTTGGATCGCGCCGCCGTCGGTCGACAAGACGGCACCGTTCACCTACCTGGACTTCAACACGAACAAACAGGTCACCGGCACGCAGGCGGACAATCCCGCGAACTACGCGGGATGGGATACGGGCGGTGTCAATTGGCTCCGTGCGAGCAATCCGACGGACTACTCCAGTCTCGTGACCGGTGGCGAACGCACGCAGTTTGAGGACAAGTCGGAAGGCTTCACGTGGCAGGGTTACCTGCTCAACGGCGACCTTGTGCCGACCTTCGGCTGGCGCCGCGATACGGTGTCGAATCTCGCCACCGCCGCTCCGAAGAACGCGACGACCGGTGTGGCGGCGCTCGACTATTCGCTCGACCCGAAGAGCTACCGCGAGGCCGCTGGCCAGAGCCGGAACTGGAGCGGCGTCTACCACCTGCCGAAGCTCCTCACTGACCGCCTGCCGCTCGGCACCAAGGTCAGCGTGCTCTACAATGACTCCAGCAACTTCAAGGCGGACGCCCCGCGGCGCAACCTGCTCGGAAATATCATTGCTAACCCGCAGGGCTCCACCCGTGAGAAGGGTATCGTGATCACGACCCTGAACGACAAGGTCACGCTCCGCGCGAACTGGTTCAAGACCCAGGTCAGCAACGCGACCCTCGCCTCAGGCGGCAGCGCCATCTTCGGTGGCGGCGCTTACAACTTCTACCAGCTGGCGGTGTTCGGCTACATGCAGGCCGGTATCCTCCAGGACGCGATGAACGGCGTTTCCGATGGTCAGGGTACCGACGAGTTCCTCGGCGGCGGCGGCTGGACCAACTACGCCTTCGCTTCGGGCGTCTCGGGCG
>JACCDW011809531.1_pt1 | contig 10371 bp, 11 predicted proteins | sample 7449781 | NCBI WGS metagenome assembly JACCDW01 (sample SAMN15323449, study PRJNA562643) | freshwater metagenome | isolation source: river surface water | place: USA:Blue River Watershed | collected 2017-08-18 | reverse complement strand
GTTACTTCGGTTTGATTTAAGATAAGTTTGTTTTCAACTTGTGAATCAATCTTCAAAACATCGTCATAGAATTTATCTAATGATTTTGATGTTAAATAAGATTTAATTAATTCGTGTTGGTAATTCTTATCTAAGATATTGAAAGATACGTCAACAGATTGCATGGTATCTTCAACATTCTTAACTCTGGTTATAACATTCACATTAGTTGTTAAATATTTTTTTTGGAAATATTGTTTAACGTTTTTAATTCGTTCTGATGTGAAATTATCAGGAGTGTCTTCCCAAACTACTTGAACATAAGGATTATCAAGTTTTTCAACTTCTAAATTATGTGACATTTTTTTATAATTAAATTCTAATGGTGGATTAAATAAATCCATTTATCTTATTGTGATTGCTCGGTTGTTTGATTTTCGTTATTTTCTTTGTTTTGAAGTTCTTCAAACTGTTGTTTCATCATTTCAATTTGTTTTGTCATAGCGTCATTCATCATCTTTTCATAACGTCTTTGTTCTAACTTGATTTGATTGTTGCGTTTTTGTACTCGCTTACGGTGTTCTTTTGCCTTTTTTCCCATTTTTAGTATATTTTTAATTTGATTTTTTTTCCAAATATTCTGCAATATCGTTTATTAACCACACACCACCCGATGATAAAATACCATCCAAAAACCAAGATAAGTGTGGATGTACACCAAACATATGTGCGGTTGGTGAATATACAACTAAACCTAAAAAGAATCCTCCCCAAGTACTAAAACACATAGGACAAGATAATATACCTGAAATAAATTCCCCAACTTCCGATAACGGGAAAAACCAAGTATATTTAGATTTAAGAAACATATCTCTCATTGGTTGAAATATTGATCCGAACACCATAATGTTCATCAATCCATAGGATAATAATAACCACCCTAATAATAATGTAATTGTCATAATTTTTCGTTTATATTTGACCCTCTATGATATAGAGCCGGTTTATTTTGTACAAAAGAATTAAACTCATTTATTATTTTTTCCAATTCTTTTATACGATTATTTTTATCTAATAATTCTTTCCTTATGGTTTGTAAAGTAGTTTGTAACATCTGTAACTTACTATCATCTGAAGTATAGACAATCTTTTCAACTTCAACAACTTTTTCAACAGGAACTTCAACAATCTTTTCAATTTCTTTAATCACCTCAACTATTTTTGGTGGTTGATTTTCTAACTCTTCAATTTTCAATAACAATTCGTTGTTGGTGCTTTCGTCCTTAACATATTCTATCTTTGGAACTAAAACTTCTTTAATAACCTCTTTATCAACATATTTAATAACTTCTACCGGCACTTCAATTGTTTTTTCAACGAGTTTTTCAACAGGTACTTCAACTATCCTCTCAACTATTTTTTCAACTTCTTTTATTATTTCAACCGGAACTTCCACTCGTTTTTCACGGACTACCTCAATTTCCACCCGTTTTTCCCGGATCTCGCCAGTTTTTCCTGAATCATCACCTAATAACCCATAAATCTCAATATTAAGTCCTTGTCTAAGACAATCAGATAAAAATTTATCAATATCCTCAATGTTATTAAGTTTACAATAACTTATAACTTCTTTTGAGTCCTTTGAAGATAAATTAATAGTTAAGGAGTTTTTCGGTGCCATTTACCAAATCATCAATACTTTCAATCTTAAATGATAAGAAAGGTTTAGGGTTATCCAAATCAACAAATGAATAAGTATCAGTTTCAACTTCATATATACCATACCCGTGTTTACGAATAGTTTCACCATAATTCTGTTGTATTGTTGATCCAACCATATACGCCTTTTTACCACCAGGTATGCTAAATATTTGACGCTTATGGATATCACCACATAAAACTAAATCACAACCGTTAAATTTATCAACTTCAAATCCTGTTTCAAATTTATAACCGATGTCAGTCGATAATCCAACCACAGGTCCGTGAAATAATCCGATTTTGATTTTATCTGATAATTCAATATCAGGTGGAATATTATGCTCCATCAAAGAGAAAACAACCCAATCAATATTTTCATCATCATAAACTCCCCTGTCTTTGTAGAAAACAACATTGGGGTTGTTTAATGAATTAATTATTGGTGTTAAAGCATCTAACCTTTGTAGGTTGTTTTCCAACATATCGTGATTACCAAGTATCACAATAGTTTTAGTGATATTAGCACATTCCGTCAATACCCAAGCAACAAACTCAATAAGTTCTGGTGTCATTTGGTTCTTTGAATGAACTAAATCTCCGGTGAATACAATTCTATCAGGTTGTAATTCTCTCCATTGATTAATGGCGTCAATTAAAACATTTTTATACAAATCATGATCTTTAAATAATCTGACGTGTAAATCACTAAAGTGTACTAGTTTCTTTATCATTTTTTACCTCATTGAATGGATTGAACTCTTCGTTTACGTGTTTACAATTCACACATTGGTAAATTGGAAATGGAACTAATGTGTCTTCTGATCCACCAGTTAATAACTTGCTAACTTTTTTTAGAATTACTACTTCACGGAAGTATTCTCCACTACATTCATCACATTTTGTTGATGGAATGTCTCTTAAATCAATTTTTGGTTTCTGTATGTCCATAATTAAAAAACAATTTCGTATTCTTCACCTGTTATTTTATCTTTATCATAATCTGAACTCATTAATTCATCCCAAAGATTATCATAATACTCACTCGTGGATGCCATTTCTGAAGCATTTTCAATAACATACTGTTTGATTTCCTCTTCTGTTTTACCTTCAAGTTCGGGATGAGTTTCCGCACTTACCGTTATAGGTCCTCTCCAACACGAATAAACGTGACTATCTATCATATAGACATCTACTGTTTGTTTTTCTGATTTTTGTGTCATAACTTTTTTATTTAAAATATAATAATTTTTTTTGGTTTATGAAATATATTTTTTAACATCCATATCTAAAATTGTGTTAATAACGTCTTTTGGTACTCTAAATTCCTCATATTCACCATTATCACTTAAATGAACCACAATACACCCATAAAGTTTTATGTTTTCATATTTACTACCTTCCAACATCTTTAATAACAATTTACCATAAAATGGTAATTGTGTAAAATAATGACCTAATGCAGTATTAGGTAATTTATGAAATGGAGGATACATTCTATCAGTGAATTGGGTTTCCTCAAAATTTTTCTTCTTGTTTGATTTCCAATCAGTTATGATTAAACCGAACTCAGTTTGTTCTTTATTCATTATTACCCAAACTTTATCTGGTTGTCCAGTATAACCAAATTCAGGATGACCTAACACAATTTCAGTATCAAGTAATACCGCACCCCTTTCCAACATTAAATCCAAGTAATTAGAACCGGCTCTAACCATCGCATCACCTTTCACAATTTGTTCAAAATCACAATCGAATATTGGTTGTCGTACATCTTTATAACCCCCAAATAAATCAATTAATTTTTTCTCTAAAAGGAAATGAACTCTACTACCCATATTGGTTGAGTATGTACCCGCAGCCGCCCACTCTTCAATTAATTGTTGTTTTAAAATTGGATCTCCCTTACTTTTCTTTTCTGCAGCCTCTTCTGTTGGGAACGGTCGATAAAATTTCTTCATTACTTTTGAAACGGACGGGAAGTCGTTTCTGACATTACCATCCAAATCTTTCATAAAGTATATATGTTCCTCCTCAACAAAGGATAACCCTAATTCTTCTCTTTTTTTATCTAAAATCTCTCTTAGTTCTTGTGAAATTTTTTTTAAATCAATCATTTCATTTTATAATAATACTCATTTATATTACCTTTCAAATCACAGACATCTTTGTCTATAGGTAATTTTACTATTTTAATTCTATTATATAATTCACCACCATTTAATTCATTATATAATTTAACCGCCGACCTCCACGCATCACCATCAAGTGAAATAATGATATTTCCTTTCGCCTTTTCATATAATGTTTGGAACAAATGTTGTGATAAGTGTTTACCCAACATAGGTATTGAGTTATCTAAAAATATCGCATCAAAAGCTCCTTCAACCAAGAATATATCTTTTTCCCAATCAATTAGATTTTCATTAAAGATAATAATATCTTTTTGGGCTTCCGGGTTTTTATATTTGGATTTACTATGAGGATCCCAACTTCGAGCTATATAATAATTTAACTCTCCATCAATATCAAACGATGGTATAACGATTCTCCCTGAATGAGTACCCTTATCACAAAACCCAATTTGATATTTCTCAATGATATCCATTGTGATACCTCTTCCTTTGAGGTAATTCATCGCTTGTTTATATATTGGATATATCGGATTTGAATCTTGGAATTTAACAAATCCTTCAGGTAATTTTACTTTTGGTTTCTTAACTTCTTTAATCTCATCTTCTTCAGGTTTTAAAAGATTAAATATTTTTTTCTGTTTCTTATTACCTAAATCATCAATTAGTTTACCTAATGGTCCTTGGGTATTGTTGGTTTCGGCACAACTCCAACATTTATAAACAAATTTATAATAATTAATTTCAAGGTTACCCTTATTCTGCCCTTCATCGCAATGGGGACAATTAAAAGATATCTGCCCTTTATTGGAGTAGTGATGTCTTTCCTTACCTAATATATCTCGTAGGAGTTCAACTATAACTTCACTTTCGTTTTCCATCCTTATAATATAATAAAAATTTTATATACAATCAACATTCACAAAGTTTCGTCTAATCTTATATTTATCAACAAAGAGAATATTAATGTCATCATCAATAACAATTAATTCAATTACAGGTACGTCACCTTATAATATTACGTTATGTGATAACGATCCTATAAGCCAAACGTGTGTATGGATTGCTCAAATAACTGACTTAGATTTACCTTATACTTTTACACCTCCAATTTCATTACAATATACAACAGATTTTATTGTAAAAATTGCCGATTCAAGTGCCGGATCGTGTGTAATTATTATACCACCAGTTTTAAATGTATTAAACGAATGTTACCCTATATATGTTAATTTAACAAATAATCAGGTTTATTCATTCGATCCATCATCTTATAGTACATCATCATATTTTAACCCATCAGTAGAAATTAGTGCAATGACAAGAAATGATGGTTACATTTGGATTTTCGATCCATCAGCAGGATTTATTTATGAGTATGATGCAACAGGGTATACAACACCTACATTAATTAGATCAATTGATACAACAGCAAATAGTGTTGATATATACGGAATGTGTGTATATTCAAGTACAGAATTATTGGCATTAAGTTCAACAGGTGATATTAATGTTGTTGATATTTCAACAAACATAGCATCAACAACATTTATGTATAATGTAGGTGGAACACCTCAAAGTGATTGTAATTTACTACGTGATAATAATATAGGTATTACTTATATGAAAACATCACTATCGGGTTTGAAAGCATTCTATGATGACGGGACGGAATATTCTTCAGGAAGTTGGCCGGCAGGATATCAAAAAGGATTTTTCAGAGATTCTTCAACCGCCGAAATTTATGGTGTTGGTGACACAGGTTCAGTTTATCAAATACAACAATCTCCAGGTTCAATTTCACCATTTTTTGTAAATACAATTTCACCCGACAATTCAGTTAGTGTTGGTGTAGGACAAAGTGATACTTGTATACCAACACCATCATCATTTAAAATGTTTTTTACAAATTTAACCGGAGTTACTATAGGTTTTAATAGTACGTCATTTTCTTGGATTGATTGGGGTGATGGTAACACTATTTCAGGAGGAACATCAAATAAATCTCATACATACTCATCACCATATACCGGTTTTATTAACGTATATAGTTATAACGATTTTCAAGATTTTACTTCTTTGGGTCAAAGTTATTCACTTAATTCTTCTGTCACATCCGGTACAAGTATAGAACTTCCAAGTCAGTACTTTTTACTTTCAGAAATGAAAAAAATAAAAGGACTTCAATCTGTTTCCATTAATGCATATGGTGGATTTCCACCATCAGGTTCAACGTCTGATTTACCAAGTGGGTTAACTACATGTAATTTTATTCAAAATGCAGGTTATGTTACTGGATACACATCAACATTCCCAACAGGACTTGTAACTTGTATTATGAATGGTGATTTTTATGGTAATGTTGCCGGATTACCAAGACCACTTGATTATCTCGCCCTTCGTAATTCCCACTTAACAGGACATATTTATGATTTTCCTTCAGGATTAACCACATTAAGTTTGTATGGCTCGGACACATTTAGTGGAGATTCATCAGAATGGCCGAGAAATCTAGATACATTATCTTTAATTAACACATCAGTTACTTACGGTAATGTATCTAACTTACCAAGTGGTTTAACTTATCTTTATTTAGACGATTATAATGTTTTGTCGGGTAATACATCTGATTTACCAAGTGGTTTAACAACAAATAATATTTTCGGATTTAACACAATTTCAGGTGACACATCAGGATTACCAAGAAGTGGAAATACCAGAATTCACGGATTTAATACTATTTCAGGAGATATTTCAAACTTACCTTATTCTGCCACGTCTATTGAAATAAGAGGAAATAACACAATTTCAGGAAATACTTCAGGACTACCTGGAAGTATAACCAGTTTCTATATTATTCCATATGGTGGTGTTTCCGTTTTAACAGGTAATACCATATCAGGTAATATTTCAGGATTTACAGGAAATTCATTACAAACTATTACTATTGCCGGAGCAAACACTATCAGTGGAAATACCACTGACATACCAACGACACCATCATTTATTAATCTCTTATTATACGGTAATAATACTTTATCGGGAGATATCATTAACATACCATCTAACATTCAATTATTTCAAATTTTTGGAAATAACACATTGAGTGGTGATATTTCAGGACTACCAACATCAACTTTAAGAGTTTTTGATGTTTCAGGTAATAATACAATAAGTGGAGGTTTTTCAGGATTTCCATCATCATCCGGAATTAAAGTATTTAGATTAGTTGGTGGAAGTATTGATTTAACACCAGGTTCAGCAAGTGGAATGGTATTACCTTCAGGGATTGGTAATTTCTTATATAACCCGATAGGCTCCGGTTTAAGTTCTACAGACATTGATTCTATCTTTTTTACAGCAACCGCAACCACTTGGTCCGATCCCGGATATTCATACACAAAATCAATAACATTACAAGGTGCTAATTCAGCACCAACGGCAGCAAGTTTGTTGGCTAGACAATCATTAACCGGATCCGGAATATCAGTTTACGTAAATTAAAAATTATGTCATACAATAAAATATACGACTTTGACTCATCATACGGTAATCCTTATTGGATTGCACAAAATCCTAATACAGGATCTTTGTATGGTATATATACTAAAACACCTTCAATTCCAGGTGGTAATTACATTTATGAACTTGATTACAATGGTGGTTCACCTTCAGTTCTAACACCGGAATTAGCGTCATTACCATCAAACCGATATAATACCGGAATACCATGTTTTGACAATGTAAGTGGTACTGATTACATGTATTTTGTAACTAAAGACTCAAGTTCGGGTACTTTGCAGTGGTCGTATCTTAATTTATCAACTAACTCATTAAATTCAGATTCAATAACAACACTTGGTGGTTTGACTATTGGTGCACAAGGTGAATCATATGGATCAATGATACATCCATCATGGGACACTCTAACATATGGGACGGCTGAATACTCCAATACAGGAACAAATGGTGGTGTTATCTTCTCTGCGTCACAGTCAACAGGTTATGGTTTAGTATATAAATTAGATTCATCAACAAAAAAATTCTACGCAGGACTAACTGAAGGTCCTACAAATATACTATACGGTTGGTATAAAGATACTTCACCCGCAGGAAATTATATTTTCTCATATAACGTATCAACATCCACCTTTACCGATTTGGGTAATTTTTCAAATAACATACAAGGTGATTTAGCATATTATTCAACAACAAATTCATTGTATGGTGTTAGAAGACAATCCTCAAATTTACAATTATTTAGATTTAATTTAAATACAAATACAACATCAGTTATAACAACACACATTAATGAATCAGCAACCAATTATACAGGTGGGGTGATAATCATTGATGATGTCGCCTACTACATTGGTTCAAACTTGGGTAACTTATATAGTTGGGATTTGGTTGCCGCATCCGGTACTACTGAACATACTTTTGGAGGTGCAGGAGATGGTAGTGGACCTGTTAACAGATTATTTAGTGCCTCCACATCACCAACAAATGTTTTGTTAGGTGTTACGTTATATGGTGGTTCAAATCCTCCTTATGGTACTATATATTCATTATCATTACCCGTACCTCCAACACCAATTCCATGTACTGAAACATATTATTGTATTGATTTAACTAACTCATCATTATACGCATTTTCAGACATTTATGAAAATACAGGATTATATTATGGTATATACAGTTATTTTACAGGACAAACAACAGGAAATTACATATACTATTCCAACTCAATTCAATCTTGGTGTTTATCAACCACTTTAGGTGGTAGTTGTGTGATGTTTGGTAGAACTCCGTGTTTAAGTGTATGTCCTGATTTAGATACAAGTTTCTTTAATTCAGGTATTTGTCCAACTCCAACTCCAACAATGACACCTCAATGTCAGTTAGATTTTAGTTCGATATTTGATTGTAATGTTATACCAACACCAACACCTACTCCGACAAATACCACAACACCTACCACAACACCTACACCTACTCCAACAATTCCTTGTCCTGTATATGCCGATGTTTCAATTAGTATCTTTCCACCTGATCCATCTCCAACGCCTACACCAACACCTACTACAACACCTACAGGTTATTGTGATAATATTGTTGGTGTCGCTTATAGTACAATGTTATCCGGAACTGTAGTTTGTGATCAGGTAAATCAATATCAATTATGTCAAGCATCAACATCAAATCCAATATATTATTATACATCATCAGGTGCGTATCTAAATGGAAGTGGAGCAACTGTTGGTTCGTACTATACTGCATATGTCGACGCTTATTCAACTATAACTTGTTTACGATACTTAGGTGTCGTACCTAACGTAGGTAGTGAATCATCAATAACTTTAATTGATGGTCCATTTAATGATTGTTCAATTTGTTTCCCTACACCAACACCTACCCCTTCACCTACAATAACTCCAACAGTTACACGTACTCCAACTCCAACACCTAGTGGTACACCACCACAAGAAGATATAAGAATTTTCAGATCATGTTCACCTGGAAGGACTGGACAATACACATTTATTGTTGAGCCAGCACCGATTAGTAATAATTTCCCGGTGACATACCAAAGTAATGTTGGAGATGTATTCCAAGTTAATTACAAAGATTCGACATCAGGTGATGACGTAATAGAATGTTTTATTTTTGTTGGTAATTATGGAGGAACAATAACTACAATACCACCTAGTTTATTTAACTCGTTAGGTATGTCCGGACAAGTAATTATTTCAACAAGTCTTGATTTCTTTACAACACCATACCCACAAGGATTGGGTTCTAACAACATACCAAACATTTTATTCTCTGACTGTACATCTTGTTCAAATTATAGACCATAATAAAAAACCCACCTTAAAGGTGGGTTTAACATTTTATTTCCAAAATTTTTCTTGTTTCATATATCCGAGTACACAACAATAAGCGTCACTCTGATCAAAATTTTCCTTTTTTAAGGTATTATTTTTTGTGTATAACCATTGTATTTGTGGTTCTCTTCTTGATACCAATTCCCAAATTATCATTTTTTTATCAATATCTTTAGGATACCCACCAAACAAAACAAATTTACCTTTATCATTCTCTCTTACTAGTTCAGGAAAAGCTCCTTTACGTGAGTTATATGTTGAAATGAATTCAGGTACTAATCCCAAAACATCATATATTTCTTTAGTGATTAATGTGTTATATCTTAACAGAGTACCTATCGTATAAACATTATTACTATTTAATAAAGGTTCCTCAATTACAACTTTAGTAATACCTAAATTTTTATAGTTCATTAGTTTCGTCCTAAAAATTTCTCCCTTCTCCAATAATTCTTGTATTTTGTTTTCGGGTTTTGGTTTAGGAACTGGAGAAATATGTGTTAGTTCTAAAAGTTCTTGGGTTTGTATATCAAATAAAGCCCATCCAATGGTTTTGGTCGACACGTCTAACCCCAACACTTTGGGATTATTTTTTATCGTTTTTGTCATAAATTAAAAATCAAATTTAACTAAGAATTGTTGTACACCCATTCTTTGTACATGTGACTGATGTT
>JACCDW010096538.1_pt1 | contig 10377 bp, 9 predicted proteins | sample 7449781 | NCBI WGS metagenome assembly JACCDW01 (sample SAMN15323449, study PRJNA562643) | freshwater metagenome | isolation source: river surface water | place: USA:Blue River Watershed | collected 2017-08-18 | reverse complement strand
TCAGCGCTTAAAACTGAAAACGCGAAGGCTCGCCAAAACCACTCAGGCGTGGGGCATTGCAATCCCATGGCTCGGTGGTGGTCCAGTTGCTCTCGCTGGTGCGGGTGATCACTGTGGCGCGCATCATGGGCTCGTCGCCAACAATGGCGGCCAACCGGCCACCCACGGCCAACTGCTGCAATAAAACGGCTGGCACTTCAGCCACTGAGCCGCTGAGCACGATCACATCAAAGGGGCCATCGGCTGCAGCACCTTGGCTGCCGTCGGCGGTGCGCACGGTCACATTGCTCACGCCGGCTTTTTGCAGGTTGGCTTGTGCTTGCGCGGCCAATGTGGCGTCGATCTCCAGACTCAACACCTGAGCAGCCTGATGGGCCAGCAAGGCGGCCATGAAGCCCGAACCAGTGCCGATGTCCAATACTTTGTCTGTCTTTTTAACGGCCAAGTCTTGCAGCATGCGCGCTTGAACGCGTGGTGCCAACATGACCTGGTTGGGGGCTGAACCCAAGGGAATTTCCATGTCGACGAATGCCAGTGCTTTGTGGGCCAGTGGCGCAAAATTTTCGCGCTGAACCACTGAGAGCAGTTCCAGCACTTGAGGGTCTAGCACTTCCCATGGGCGGATTTGCTGTTCGATCATGTTGAATCGGGCTTGATTCAGATCCATTGGGTACTCCTGAAAGGGTTTTTTCTTGATTTGTTGATTTTAAGGGGCGGGAGTGTCAAATCCCTGACGAATGGGGGCAAAGCCTGCTTTACGGCGAATCCACTGGGCCAAGTCGTCCATATAGCAATAAACCACGGGAACGACCACCAATGTCAGCAAAGACGAGGTGATCACGCCGCCAATGACCGCCTGGCCCATGGGTGCACGCTGTTCTGAGCCTTCGGTGAGCGCAAAGGCCAGCGGCACCATGCCGAAAATCATGGCCAGGGTGGTCATCAAAATGGGCCGCAATCGCACTTTGGCTGCCAAAAGCAAGGCCGAATTGCGGTCCATACCGGCGACGTGGCGACCTTCCGCGTCGGTCTGGTCTGCGCGCGCTCGAATGGCAAAGTCGACCAACAAGATGGCGTTCTTCGTGACCAAGCCCATCAACATGATCACACCGATGATCGAGAACATCGACAAGGTCGACCGGAAGGCCATCAAGGCCAACACCACCCCAATCAAAGTGAGCGGTAAGGCGGTCATCAGCGCCAAGGGTTGTAAAAAGCTTTTGAATTGGCTGGCCAAGATCATGTAGATGAAAATCACCGCCATGGCCAAGGCCGAGAGGGCGTAGCCAAAAGATTCGGCCATGTTTTTGGTTGAGCCCCCAAACTGGTAACGGTAGCCGGGGGGCAGGGTGACGCCTTCCATGACTTTGCGGATATCGGCCGACACTTCGCCAGCCGCACGACCGAAGGTGTTGGCATTGATGGCCACTTCTCGGGTCAGGTCTCGGCGGTTGATCTGGTTCGAGCCGGTGGATTCGCTGATCTTGGCCACTTGGCCGAGGCGCACCACACGTGGGCTGCCATCGGGGCCTGCGGTGACCGCAAAGGGCAGTCTTTCCAGGTCTTGCGGGCTGTTGCGGCTTTCGGGAGCCAAGCGCACATTGACATCGTAAGTTTGATCGTCCGGTGCGCGCCAGTTGCCGACGGTTTGGCCGGCGACCAAAGTGCGCAATGGGCCGGCAATTTGGCCCGTGCCCATGCCCAGGTCAGCGGCAGAGTCACGCAACACCTCAATGCGGATGGTGGGTTTGTTGGCTTTGACACTCGAGTCCAAATCGACCAAGCCCGGAATGGGGCGAATTTTTTCTATCACCTGCAAGGCCAAGCGCTCTAACTCGCGTTGGTCGGGGCCTTGCAATGAAAATTCCACTTGCTTGTTGCCGCCGACCGCATCGAGCAGGCCCACATGGGTCACGGTGATGCCCGGAACCTTGCTCAAGCGCTCACGCAAAATGCCCGACATCTCGTCCACATTGCGTTGCCGGTCTTTGCGGTCAATCAGACGGATGTAAATGCTGGCGCTGTTTTTCCCCAGGGCATTGCCGGTGTTCAGGGTGGTCAAGGTGTAGCGCACCTCCGGAAACTCGCGCACGATGTTTTCCACCTGGCGCGCTTTGGCCTCGGTGGCTTCGAGCGAACTGCCCACCGGGGTTTGGAAGCTTACGGTGGTTTCAGAAAAATCGGCCTTGGGCACAAACTCGGTGCCGACAAATCGGATCATGAATATGCTCAGCACAAAAATGCCCAATGCCATGAGCACCGTTTTGCGTTTGTGCACCAAGGACCATGCCAAGATGGTTTGGTAGCCGTCGGCCAATTTGTCTGTGCCCCGCTCAAACCAGCCAGTGACACGACCGATGGTTTTGTCATAAAAAGTCACCGGGGAAGCATGTTTGCCATGGGCTTCGATGCTGGGGTCGTGCCAGACGCTGGACAACATGGGGTCGAGGGTGAAGCTGACAAACATCGAGATCATGACCGCCGCCACGATGGTGATGCCGAACTCGTGGAAGAACTTGCCGATGATGCCTTCCATGAAGCCAATCGGCAAAAACACCGCCACGATGGACAAGGTGGTGGCCAACACGGCCAAGCCAATTTCTTGAGTGCCATCCAATGAGGCATTCCATGCGCTTTTGCCCATTTGCACATGGCGCACGATGTTCTCGCGCACGACGATGGCATCGTCGATCAGCAGACCCACACACAAAGACAGCGCCATCAGCGTGATCATGTTGATGGTGAAGCCAAACATCTGCATGAACATGAAAGTGCCGATCAATGAGATCGGCAAAGTCAGACCCGTGATGACGGTGGAGCGCCACGAATTGAGGAACAAAAAGACGATCAGCACCGTCAAAATAGCGCCTTCAATGAGGGTGCGCCGCACGTTGTCAACCGCCACCCGAATCGGGCGCGAATTGTCGGTGATGGGCTCCAGCCGAACTCCCGCAGGGGTTTGGCTTTTCATTTCGTCGACGGTTTTGACCAAGCCATTGATCACATCAATGGTGTTCTCATCTTGTGCTTTTTGCACCGTCATCAGCAAGGTGCGCTGACCGTTGTAAAGCGCCAGAGTTTCAAGCTCTTGCGCGCCGTCTTGCACGCGAGCCACTTGCGACAGCCTGATGGAGGTGTTGCCCTTGCGGGCCACGATGATGCGTTCAAAATCTTCGGGGCGCTTCATGCGCGATTCAATTTGCACCATCCGCTCTTGTTCGCGAGATCGAATGGCGCCTGCTGGCAGGTCTTGGTTTTCGTTGCGCACAGCGCTGACCACCTGTTCGGCTGTCACGCCCAAGGCTTCCATCGCTGCTGGTTGCAGGTACAGGTTGATCTCGCGGCGCGTGCCGCCCACCAAAGACACTGAGCCCACGCCGCGAACGTTTTCCAGGCGTTTTTTCAGCACCTGTTCAGACCAATTGGTTAATTCAACGGCGCTGGGAGCTTTGCCGTTGGGATTGTCTGATACCACGCCGGGCACCACGGCCAGCGACCAAATGGCGCGCGCCGACGGGTCAAACCGCAACACCTTGGGTTCTTTGACTTCGGTGCGCAAACTGGGTCGAATGGCAGCCACTTTTTCGCGCACATCTTCGGCCGCTTTGCGGCCATTGATGTTCAACTGAAACTCGATCACCACCACCGATTGGTTTTCGTAACTGCGCGAGGTGAGGGCGCTGATTCCCGCGATCGAGTTCACGCCTTCTTCGATTTTTTTAGAAACTTCGCTCTCAACAATTTCTGGCGAAGCGCCGGGGTATTCGGTGCTGACCACAACCACCGGAAAGTCGATGTTGGGGAATTGGTCGACTTTCAGTCGCTGGTATGAAAACAGCCCCATGACCACCAAGGCCAGCATGACCATGGTGGCAAAAACGGGGTTTTGCAGGCTAACGCGGGTGAACCACATGTGTCAGGTTCTTTCAGCGCTTGGCGGCGGTGAACTTCACCTGCGTGCCTTCGCGCACGCTGCCTGCACTGGCGCTCAGCACTTGGGCACCCTCGCTCAAGCCCTGCACCTCAACCCACGTGAGCGTGATGTTGTTGAGGGTTTTTTCGGTGCGTGTGCCGGGCTGAACGGTCACGTGTCGCACCTGATCGGCCTCCAAAACTTGCACATAAGGCTGCGGTTTGTCGGTGCGCACACTGGACAACGGCACCGCCAACGCTTGGATGCTGCGGGTCCCCAATGTGCCCTCTGTGAACAACCCTTGGCGCAGGCCTTCTTGCCCTTCAATGCCAAGGTAGACCAACACACTGCGGCTGGCGGCTTGGGCAGTTGGGCTGATGCGCAAAACTTTGGCCGTGACGGGATCGTCCATTCCCTCAATTTTCATTTGAGCTTTCATGCCGGGACGCACCAGGCTGGCATCGGCTGCGGTCAGAGCGGCTTCCAGCTCAAGTTGGGCCAGGTTGACCACCTCGACAACACGGCTATCCAGCGCCACACGCTCGCCGGGTTGTGCCAAGCGTTGCGCAATTTGGCCGCTGATGGGCGAACGAATCGTGGTGTCTTCCAGCGCTTTGCGGGTGACATCGAGTGCTGCCATCGCCGCCATATGGGTGGCTTTGGCCCCATTCAGGGTGGCTGTGGAGTTTTGTAGGGCGGTTTGAGAGATGAAGCCTTGCGCCACCAGTGCTTGGTTGTTGTCAAATTGTTTTTGCGCAATGTCGACCTGCGCCATGGCCGCATCGGCTTGCTGTTTGGCTTGGCGCTCGCGGGCCTGATACTCGGTCGGGTCGATGCGCGCAATCACTTGGCCAGCTTGTACTTTGTCGCCTTCGCGCACCACCAAGTCCATCAACTCGCCCGCCACACGCGCTTTGACCATCGCCATTTGGCTGGCCTTTAACGTGCCAGAGACGGGCAAGCCCAGCACCATGTCCATTCGGGTCACGGGCACCACATCGCCTGCGCCCAACTCGATCACATTTGCCACAGGGGCTGTGGTGGGCGCAGGGGCTGCGGCATTGCGCTGACTGGCCCAACGTGCGCCACCCGCGATCAAGACGGCCAATGCCACGCCCGAGAGAATGAGGAGGGTAGAACGTTTCATAGGGGCTTAGACAGTGAGAGACCACGCACCAGCAATTGGGCGTGTTGTGAGATGAATTTTTCGGGCTGGATTTGCTCGGATACCGGGCAGCAAGGCCCCATCGAATGCTTCCACATGACCAAGAAAAGCAGCGGGGCCATGACCGAATGAAGCGCCAGTTCGACATCGACCGCACGGAACTCGCCATGCTCGATACCGCGAAGCAAGGTGTTGCGCACCATGGCATGTCCGGGCTCAATGACTTCGGCGCGGTAAAACTGGGCCAGTTCAGGAAAGTTGCTGGCCTCGCTGATGATGAGCTTGGAAATGCCCGACGCTTTGGTGTCGCCGTAGCGGCGCCACCATTGCAACATCATCCACTCGAGCAATTCGCTGGCAGAGCCCTTGAAGTTCGCCACTTCAATAGCGCCTTGCGTCACAGGCTCCACGATGCTGGCGCGCACCACGGCTTTGAACAGGTCTTCTTTGCTTGGAAAGTACAAGAACAGCGTGCCTTTTGAGACACCGGCGCGTGCGGCGACCTCTTCGACCCGGGTGGCGGCAAAACCTTTTTCAACAAACAAGTCCAAGGCCGCGTCCAGCAACTCACCCGGGCGGTCTTGTTTGCGACGCTCGCGTTTGGCAGGAACAGAGACAGAGGGGTTCACAACGTTCATTTAATGACTGACTGGTTAGTAATGTAAGGTTTGCCCCAGCCCCTGTCAAGCCGCGGGCCGACTTGAGTTGAGGTGGCGCAAAAAGAAAAAGGGGGCAAAAGCCCCCTTATTGCTCCGACCGGCACAAGCTCAATAAAAAGCCTGCAATCCGGTTTGGGCGCGGCCCAAAATCAGCGCGTGCACATCGTGCGTGCCTTCGTAGGTGTTGACGGTTTCAAGGTTGATCATGTGGCGAATCACATGGTATTCGTCGTGAATGCCGTTGCCACCGTGCATGTCACGTGCCAAGCGGGCAATGTCCAAGGCCTTGCCGCAGCTGTTGCGCTTGATCATGCTGATCATCTCGGGCACGGCTTTGCCTTCGTCCATCAGGCGCCCCACGCGCAAACAGGCTTGCAGGCCGAGCGTGATTTCGGTTTGCATGTCGGCCAGTTTCTTTTGAATCAACTGGTTTTGCGCCAATGGCCGGCCAAACTGCACGCGGTCCAGGGTGTATTGGCGGGCGCGGTGCCAGCAGTCCTCTGCAGCGCCCAGTGCGCCCCAGGCAATGCCGTAGCGGGCTTTGTTCAAGCAGCCAAAGGGGCCCTTCAGACCGTTCACATTGGGCAGCAGGTTTTCGGCAGGCACAAACACCTCGTCCATCACAATTTCACCGGTGATGCTGGCGCGCAAGCTCATCTTGCCTTCGATCTTGGGCGCGCTCAGGCCCTTCATGCCTTTTTCAAGAATGAAGCCATGAATCGCCTCTTGGCCCCCCACACTGCCATCGGCGTTTTCGAGCTTGGCCCACACCACAAACACATCCGCAATCGGAGAGTTGGTGATCCACATCTTCGAGCCTTTGAGAATGAAGCCACCGTCCACGGGTTTGGCCCGCGTCAGCATGCTGGCAGGGTCCGAGCCGTGGTTGGGTTCGGTCAAGCCAAAGCAGCCCACCCACTCGCCGGTGGCCAGTTTGGGCAGGTATTTTTGGCGCTGTGCCTCTGAGCCATATTCGTTGATGGGGTGCATCACCAGCGAGCTTTGCACGCTGATGGCGCTGCGGTAACCGCTGTCCACGCGCTCCACTTCGCGGGCGATCAGGCCATAAGCCACATAGCTCAAGCCCGAGCAGCCGTAGCCTTCGATGGTGGAGCCCAAAAAGCCCATGGCGCCGGCCTCGTTCATGATGTCGCGGTCAAACTTTTCGTGACGGGCCGCTTGCAGCACCCGTGTCTGCAGGCGTTCTTGGCAAAAAGTGTGCGCCGCCTCCACGATGGCGCGCTCGTCATCGGTGAGCTGCTCATTCAGCAGGAAAGGGTCGTTCCATTGGAAAGTGGGCTTCATGGTGGTTCTCCAAAACAGGGGCGCAAATAATTCTGAGTTTGGCATACCCGCAGGAGCGGGATGTTGATTTCAAAGTGATTGTTGGCTTTAGAAGAATAGTTGTCTAATATTGATTATCGATCCAGCAATACATTTTTTTAATATATGGAATTTCGACATCTGCGCTATTTCCTCATGTTGGCCGAGGAGTTGCATTTTGGTCGTGCGGCTCAGCGCCTGTCGATCTCTCAGCCGCCCCTGAGCCTGAACATCCAGCAACTGGAGGCCTCCATCGGCGCGCAACTTTTCAACCGCAACAGCCGGGGCGTGCAACTCACCGCGGCGGGGATGGCCTTTGTGCCAGCGGCCAGAGCCTTGCTGGCGCAGGCCAATTCAGCCGCTCGCGAGGCGCGCGAAGTCGCCGAGGGACAGTCGGGCCAATTGCTCATTGGTTTTGCCGGCACCATGTTGTATTGCGGGTTACCGCAAATCTTGCGCCGTTTTCAGGCCAGTCATCCCCGTTTGCGGTTGGTGTTGCAAGAAATGAGTTCTTCCGAGCAGTTGTCTGAGCTCTTGCGCGATCGGCTCGATGTGGGCTTTGTGCACACCCCGCGCGTGCCGCCGGGGTTTGACCAGGTGCTGGTGACCAGCCAACCCCTCATGGCCTGTTTGCCCGCCAGCCACCCTTTGGCAGAAAGAAAAAGTTTGGGCATTGAGGCGCTGGCCGGACAAGATTTGGTGGTGGTGTCACGCACGGTGTCACCCGACTATCACGAGCGCATTTTGCAGTTGTGCGAGCAGTCAGGCTGGATGCCGACGGTGGTGCATGAGTTACGCCATTGGTTGAGTGTGCTGTCTTTGGTGTCACAAGGTTTGGGTGTGGCATTGGTGCCGCAGGCGTTGCAGCAATCGGCTTTGGCCGGGGTGGTGTTGGTGCCATTGCAAGAGGTGGATGTGCGCTATGACACCCGCTGTTTGTGGCGCAGTGGGCGCGACCAGACCGCGCTCGGGGACTTTGTTCAAGCCGTGCAGCAAGGTATTGAGGGGCAAGGATAATCATGAGCTTCTGTGGCGCTGGCGATGTGCCAAGCACCATGCCCTAACCAGCCCTTTCAATCACAACAACAGGACACAACATGACTCACACCTTGGTTTTGGGCGGCGGCTGTTTTTGGTGCACCGAGGCGGTGTTCGTCAAAGTGCGTGGCGTGACCGATGTCGAGTCTGGTTACTGCAACGGCCAGACGCAGGCCCCTACCTACGAAGAGGTTTGCACAGGGCGCACCGGCCACAACGAAGTTGTCAAACTCACCTATGACCCCGCGCTCATCAGCACCCGTGAACTGCTGGAGATTTTCTTTCTCATTCACGATCCCACCACCCTCAACCGCCAAGGCAACGATGTCGGCACGCAGTACCGCAGCGGCATTTATTTCACGCAGCCCGAGCAAGCGCAAGTCGCTCGTGATTTGATTGGTGAGTTGTCGGCCGCCAACGCCTTTGGCCGGCCCATCGTGACCGAGGTGCTGGCGCTGGACAACTACAGCGCCGCCGAGGACTATCACCAAGATTTCTTTGAGCGCAACCCCTACCAAGGCTATTGCATGGCCGTGGCCGCACCCAAGGTGGAGAAGTTCAAAAAGACCTTTGCTCGCTTGGTGCGTGAGTGACAATGTCCTCCCATGCCCAGTTTCTTCTGCCCATTCAAGCCCCAAACTGCGCACCATTCACTGGAGAATTGATTTGAATCGCTTTGTATTTTTCGCGTTATTGCTCAGCTTGTCATTGGCTGCAGCGGCACAACACAACACCAAAGAAACCCAAGAAGACATTGCGCGCCACCGGGCCATGGCAGCCGCGCACGAGGCAGCGGCCAAATGTTTGGAGTCGGGCAAAAAGCATGACCAGTGCCAGAAAGATTTGCAGGCCGCCTGCAAAGGCTTGGCGCTGGGCAAGAGCTGTGGCATGAAACATTCGCACTGAACCTTAATTTCCTAAGTCTCTTTATTTGATGTTTTTGCGACCCGCGTGGTCATTCTTTCATGAGCTTTGACCATCCCGTTCTGTCGTCTCTGTTGCCCGTGGTGTTGCTGATTTTTATTGGCTTTGTCGCGGGCAAAGCGCAATGGGTGCGGGGCGACTCGGTGCGCGATTTGTCTAATTTGGTGTTTTTGGTTTTGACCCAAGCGCTGCTGTTCCGCACCATGAGCAGCGTGCACATTGAACAGTTGGATTTCAAGCCGGTCGTGCAGTATTTCGGGGTGGCTGGCATTTTGTTTTTTGCCATGTTGTGGATCTATGGCAAAGACAGCCGCGCCTCGGTGTTGGCCTTGGCCAGTATCTTCAGCAACACCTTGATGATCGGCGTGCCGCTGGTGGGCTTGGCGTACGGGCAAGAAGGCTTGGTGCTGCTGTTCACGTTGATCTCATTGCACGCATTGGTGCTGCTCAGTGTCGCCACCCTGGTGCTGGAGTTGCAAGTCGCGCATGAGCAAGCGGCGCAGTTGGGCGAGCAGCGACCGGTTTGGCGCACCTTGGGCTTGGCCATTCGCAACGCCATCATTCACCCTGTGCCTTTGCCTATTTTGGTGGGCTTGATTTATGCGCAAACTGGCTGGGGCTTGCACCCGATCATCGACCGCCCGCTGGCTTTGTTGGGCAGTGCCTTTGGCCCCATCGCGCTGGTGTTGGTGGGCATCACACTGTCTCAAACCCCGATTGGCCAGCACTTCAAAGCGGCCCTCAAGTTGTCTTTGGTCAAAACCGTTTTGCATCCGGCGCTGATGCTTTTGGCGGGTTGGTTGTTGGGGCTGCGCGGTCTGCATTTGGCGGTGATGACCGTGGCCGCAGCTTTGCCAATTGGTGCCAATGTGTTTTTGTTCTCGCAGCGTTACCGCAAAGAAGAAGACGCCGTCACTGCAGGGGTTGCGGTGTCCACCGCCATGGCGGTGTTGAGTGTGACCGCGGTGATGGCGGTCTTGCCCTTGCTGCCTAACTGAGCCTTCGCCAGACTCAGGTGTTCTTGTTCAGGTTAGGGCAGTGCATGGCAGGGCACGGCACGGCACGGCACGGCACGGCACGGCACGGCACGGCAGGGGCTAGTGGGCAATAGGAAATGATCAAAAGTTAAGGCGCCAGACGTTCACGTGTCCATTGATCGCCGTTCAGGGTGTAGCGCAGGCGGTCATGCAGACGGCTTTTTCGGCCTTGCCAAAATTGCCATTGGTCCGGCACCAAGCGGTAGCCCCCCCAATGCGGTGGGCGCGGCGGGTTGAGCATGAATTGCGCCGCATATTTGGCCGCATTGGTCACCAGCACGGTGCGCCCTTCAATGACTTGGCTCTGTGGCGAGGCCC
>JACCDW011600649.1_pt1 | contig 10381 bp, 7 predicted proteins | sample 7449781 | NCBI WGS metagenome assembly JACCDW01 (sample SAMN15323449, study PRJNA562643) | freshwater metagenome | isolation source: river surface water | place: USA:Blue River Watershed | collected 2017-08-18 | reverse complement strand
GCACATCGGTCCGAACCAAAAGACGAGCACGTCGAGGAGCAGGAAGGCGGCGCCGGAAGGCAGGCCGGACAGGTTATGCAGGTGGATGCGGTAACCCACATACCCGAGCATCAGTCCATACAGGCCGACCGCGAACCAACGCGTCCAGGCATCCCGCATGGACACGCCTCCGAGCCGGAGAAAATTCAGGGCCGTGAAGACCACGATGGCGCCCAAGAGCATCCACTCGGCGCAGAATAAAGCCCAAAGCGCGGTGACCAGGCTGAGGAGGGCTTCGATGGGGCCCAGCATGTAGATCAGACAGAGGACTCCGCGATATTTGGGCATGCCGCTACCCTTGGTGGATTCAACGGTCTTCTTCTCTTCGGCGACAGGCTGTTTCCCTGCCGTTGCCACAGGGGCAGTGACGGATGATTTCTGCGGCTTCCCGCCAGGGACGTCCTGCGTCAGATCGTCCGGATGGAAAACGCCCGTATGATTGAACAAATTGGGCATGTCCGTCGTGAGCATGACTAAGGCCTCGAGGAACTGGTTCTTCGTCATCACGGGCTCCAGCGGACTGAATCCAGTGGCCCCTTCCCAGGCGGCCAGAAGATTGGCCATTTCGATACGCTGCTGCTTCGGGTCCAGAACGATGCCGGCCAGTTCGGTGGCTTCAGTCGGCGTCAGCGGAACCGGTTCCGGCTGAGGGGTGTCGATTCTCCTCATTGCCTCAGCCATGTCCGCCCTGGCCCAAGGGTCGCTTCGCTTCTTCTTGTCGCGCAAGTCATCGAGTTCCTGGCGCGCCTTCGGGGCGGCCTGATAGACGACGGCCATGCGTTCGAGTGCTTTCTGCTTGGAGATGCGGGCGGACGAGACGCATAGGCTGAAGGAAGCCTGCAGTCGGCTCTTCCCCAGCACGATACGCGTCAAGATATCATGGACTATGTCCAAAGAGGGAGTCGTCCGGCCATGGGCCACGAGGATCTTCTTTCTTGCCGACTCCTTCTCGTCGAAATCACCCGTCGCGAAGAAGGTTTTCTCGGGGTCCAGCATCGCCACGGGACCCATGGTGCAGGAGAAGGGATTGAGCTGGAAGCGCAGTAGCTTCCAGTCGTCATCCCGATCGCGCTGAACACCGAAGACGCAAACCGTAGGCCCGAAGGGATTGAATATACCGGTGACAAGCAGGGGCAGGAATTTCTGCGGCGAGAGCGCCGACCTGACATCCTTGGCCGTGAGATCCCTCACCGCGTAGGGGTTCTCGTAGAAATAGATCTCAGGAGGAAGGTCGTGCTCGTTCGTGATGACATCGAACTCGTCATGCAAGTCCTGCGCGAGCACCTGCGTCGTGTACTCCGCGTCATCCTCGTCGTCCTCGGAGTCAGAATCCGTCTCGTCAGCAGAGGCCTCATCGTCCCCCTCATCTTCGTACTCTGTTTCCGCGGGCGGAGACCATCCGGCAGCCTCGGCCCAGACGGAGATCGTCGCGTTCAGGACCTTGATGGGGCCGGATTCCCGGTCAATGAGCGCCTGCAGACGAGGGCGGAAGCGGGCGAACGCCGTAGGGATATCCTCATGGCTGAGAAGCTCCATCGGCTCCTTGCCGGGCGGTAGGCCGAAATTGCGACGAATATCCAAGACCGCGTTGATCGGCTGCTTGGCGGCGATCGCGGGCAGGTTGTGCAGGGCCGCGCCCAGTTCGCCGAAATACTCTTCCTCTTTGTCCGCCTCCAGCCGACGGAGCAGAAACTCGATCATCACCGCCGACACCAGATTGCTCCGTCGCTGCACCATCCGGCGACGACCCTCCGGAGTCAGTCGTTCCCAGACTTCCTCCAGGAGCGGAAGCAGACGCATGTCGCCAAGCAGCAACAGGCCGGCGGCGACATCGCCTTCGTCATCGGAGCCCGGCTTGCCGAACTTGGCCCGGACGCCGCCGCAGCCATGGAAGGCGACGAACTTCGGGCCCGTCAGGGGGTCGCCTTTGTCGGGCGGCGTCACCATCGCGAGATCCAGGGCGGCGCCGGAGGTGATCTGTCCATCAGTGTCGGCGGAGATGAAGCACAGCAGCGCGATGTGACGGTGCTGGTGGCCCTCGCTGATGAAGGTCGTGATCCGGGTCAGCAGCTGCTGTCGACAGGATACGGAAGCCATACCGAGATACCTCCGGTAGAATTTGAACAGCTCGCGGATCATCTCGCCGTCGAAGGTCGCGCCGTAGCACTTCAAAGCCTCCTCCAGGACGAATTCCGTCTCGGTGAGATTCAATCCAGCCCATTCGGCCTCGCTCGCGAAGAGACGCAGCGCCTCCTCGACGTTGTCTTTCAAGCCTCTGCGCATGCCGGTACCGTCAGTCATTCTTCTATCAATGTACGAAGGCGTATTCATTGAAACCATTTAAATGCCTGCCCGTAATGGAATTTTCTTGGTTATCGTTGAAACCAGGGGCCGGACTGCTAGCCATCAGGCATGGATTCGCTGAATAACCTGCAGGCGGCTGGATTGCTTTACGCCTACATGTGGCTGTTCGTCATCGGCAGCGGCGCATGGATGACCCTGACGACGCTCACCGCCGGCCTGAGCATCGCAAGGATCAGCCTCGGCTGCGGACCGAAGATTAAATCAACCGACGGCCAGATCGCGGTCCGGGTCGGGCTGTTGCCGATGGGGTCTTACGTGACTCAGCCTGAAAATGAAGCAGGCGATCCGAAGCCTTTCCCCACCGGAGTCAGACTCGCTTGTCATGCGGGCAACATGGCCATTCCGGTCGCCGTCGTGCTGCTGGCGATCGGGGCAGAGCAAGGCGTGCGCCTGCTTGAGTCGGTCGCTCAGAACTTCATTCCCGCCACGCTCTCGCCCCTCGGCAAGGCGCCGTCGGCCATAAGGGAGTTCTGGGCAACCCTCAAGAGCACGCCGACCTTGGCCTTAGCCCAGATGGCCGTCGTCCACGTTTTCCTGGGAATCATACTTTTTATCACTGGGATTTTCGAAATACATGACGAAAATGATCGCACCTTGATCGGGAAAATCCGCCGCAACCTGCCCTTTTTCTTCGTGGCCCTCTATCTGCCTTGGCTCGTCGCCCTGATCGCCGCCTTCTTTTGATCGCCCTGAAATAATGGGGTCTGACCCCATTATCTGTTGGCTACCTTCTTTCGTGGCGCGCTCTGGGCGTCAATGTGCTTCTATTAGAACGTTTACACCCCCTTGACCTGCGACAGCCTCAAGCAGAACCAAGCCGATCTCTCCTAATTATGAAAACCCTGCTTACTTACCTGATTTTGATCCTAGCCGCCGTGACCGCACCTGCAGCCGAGCCTACGAAGGAAAACCTCCGCAAGGCCGAGCAGACCCTCGACATCCTTACCCAGGCCTATGGGGCTTCACGGCGCCTATCCTCCAGCGATGGCCTGGCCCTGCTCAAGTTCGCCGAGCTGAACCATCACCTCAATCTCGCCGCGGGACCGATCATCCGGGACACCTTCGACTCCGGCGTGGATGCCGACGTCTGGCTCCGACGTCATCGCGAAGGCATCATCCAGTGCATGACGAAAGTGATGCAGATGAAAGCCCAGCGGGACTTCATGGATGATCGTGGCGCCAAGGCGACCATCCTGCCCATCCTCGAGGGCAATCTCGGCCTCCTGGCCGGCCTGCAGCAACTTCAGTCCTGCTATGCCAACGGGACCGGTAACCCGGAAGACGGCGTGGCGACGTTGCGTGCCGGGCTCCGGAAGCGCACCGAAGCCGGCCTGCCGATCGTGAAGAAACTCCGCGAGCTCAGCGGCTCGGATCAGTTCGACCGCGACGCCGCGAAGATCCTCGAAGAAACCGCCCGCTCCGTCTCACGCTGAGCTAAGAACTAGGCTGTCAGAACCAGACGTCCTCTCTTCATGGCCCTTCCGAGAAAGTTAACGGAAAAGCAAATTCGGAGCGCCGGGCGGAAGGCCAAGGCCAAGAAGCGAGCGCGGAAAAAAGCCGATCGGGATAATTCGTGCGCGGGGAAGATCCGCCACGCCGACCGTTACGGAGCGATCTTCCATCTCAAAAAACTTGGTAATGGCCAGATGGGCCTTTATCAGTGCCGATTCTGCAAAGGCTGGCACATCGGGCATCAATGGACTCAGAACAAGGTCCAGGCCCGACTGGATCAACTGCTGGGCAACTGACGCCTTTATTGCATCTAAGTTTCCTGCCTGGGGCCTGCGAGGTAAGCGGACAAACCTGGCCCTGCGATGGAACGCACCAGGTAATGCGACTTTAGCTTCGGACAAGAAGTGAATTAAGGGGGCGGTTTGTCACTTCCACTCCGTCAGCCCCCAGGTCGCTGGCCCAACCTTCACAAACCTTAGAGGCGCTCCGCGATCTCTTCGCCTACGATTCTCGAGAAGCATGTCCACAGACATGGTGGACTCTGGGGTTTTCCCTTTTGTCGAAATCAACTTCTTTTCGAGGGCAAGCTGCACGATTTTATCAACATGCATCGGCTTTTTAGCTGCCTTTAGGATGACGTAGGCTGCAGCAGTTTTGCTTAGAGTCTTACTCATGAGTTCTTTTCCCTAATCGTAATTATGTCTTTGCGAAGTCAACTAAAATGACCCTCATGACTTTGTATCGTAATGAAAAAACTCGGTCAATACTTCACCCCAAAGCATGTTGCCGAATTCATGGTTTGGATGGCGAAATCCAGAAAAGATGGTCTCGTGGTCGAGCCGTCATGCGGCGAGGGAGTCTTCAATGAGTCATTGAGAGAGAACGGTTTCACCAACATCACCGGGTATGAAATAGATAAAACGCTCAAACAGCGAGGCGCTGGACGCGTCTTGAATAAAAGTTTCCTGGCGGATAATCTCACTAGTGCGGTCGATCTGGTGATCGGAAACCCCCCGTATATCAGGTGGAAAAACCTGGACGAGGAGCTGCGAGAGGAACTTAACGGCGACTCTCTCTGGAAAGAGCACTTCACGGGACTGACTGATTACTTGTGCATCTTTATTCTCAAGTCAGTGGTCGCATTGAAGCCTGGAGGGGAACTCATTTTCATCACGCCCGAGTATTGGCTCAATACTCATGGGGCTAAATCTTTGCGCAGGTATCTCTGTATCAATGGCTATTTCACGGATATAATTCACTTCGGCGAGACTCCTATTTTCCCGAAAGTAAGCTCTTCAATTATCATCTTCAGGTACGTAAAGAAAACCAAGGGCGATGATGCCGCTGGCGAGATTAAAGTCTTGAGATATAAGTCTAATAAAACCCTTAGCCCGCATGACATCGAATCTCTAAAATCCGGCAAAGAAACAGACATCATCCACGCCTTTAAGGCTCCGCAATTCCAGCCCGAAGAGTCATGGGCACTTGCTGATGTATCGACGCTAAGGAAGCTCGCCTCATTTGAAAATGCCTGCGCGCGGGAGGGTGGCGAAGAATTGCCAGGTCTTGCCCCAAAATATGCAACGATTGGAGACGTCGCAGATATCGCGAACGGGATGGTGAGCGGACTGGATAAGGCGTTCCAGATACCAGACTCAATCGAACTGAGCGCTGCTGAGTCCATGTCATGCTTGCGGGTCCTTAAGGCCAAGGAGATTCTCCCCTTTAAGCACGGCGCATTACATCGTTACATATTCCTCCCCGAGGGAGATGTCTCCGAGGAACAGCTTGCCAACTTATACCCTAACTTCAAGAAGCTGCTTCTGGCCAACAAAGAGAATCTGGACCTGCGCTTCAGGTATGGCAGGGATATCAAATATTGGGAATGGGTCTTCCCCAGAAGTCTTCATCTTTTTCGGATAGGGAACCCAAAGGTATTTGTTCCATGCAAGGAGCGTATTTCGCATAAAGATTATTTTCGCTTCTGTGTTGTTGAAGGAGGCATATATCCAACACAAGACGTGACCGCGATTATCCCTAAAACCACGACGAAGGAAAATATTCACTACATCGCGGCCTTCCTAAACTCCCGCCAGGTTTTTGATTGGCTGAAGATCAAGGGCGTAGTCAAAGGAAGCATCGTGGAGTTTTCTGAAAAGCCGATCAGCAGCATACCTTTCAGGAAAATCAACTGGGGTGTGCCACGAGAGCGTCTGCTCCACGATAAAATTTCTGACCTAAGCGAGAAGTTGTCCCGGGGAGCTCTCACGAGCTCCTCAGCGAAAAAGGCCTTGGATTCCCAGATAGCAGAACTATTGGATATGTCTTAAGTAAGGACAGACATAATCCTTCAGCATCTTGTCGGATCGTTCGCGTGCGCCCTTCGTAAAGACGCCCAAGTAACCCCTTGCCCACTCCTTCAGCGAGCCCGAGAATCCCTGATCGAGCGTCTCCACGTTGAATTGAATCTGCATAGCAGCCGCCCAGTTTATATATAGCGCAGCCGGATTAGACTTAAAAAGATGGCGGGCGACGCAATCGGTGCACTCAAGGCGTGATCCGTTTTCCTTCCAGGTTATGCCGAGGTAGATTATCTCAAAACCGTCGAGCTCTCCATCGTCGAGAATTGATGCGCACATTTTAGCCACCTTCAGTGCCGAAATGATATTAGGTGGCTGGGCATTCTTCGACATGTTCTTGGTCTTGACGTCAATTATCCTGAAGCGCGCACCTTCGGTTAATATTATATCCGCGGTATCATTTTGCTTTTCGTCAAACTGTGCTGCAATCGTCCATTCATTGGTCGCCCTTACCCCTCGATTAATCATCTCAGCAAGGAATGGAGGCGAGATAAGCGAGTGCCGCTCCCTGTGGCTGACAGCGTCCCGGTTCTTGGAATACAACTCGTTGAGATACTCGAACTGCCTGTATGTCTTTCCGGGGTATCTACGCTTGAGGCATTCATAGGCATGCTTATCGAAAGGCTCGCCAGCCGCGTGCCCCGAGAGCGTGCCAACCTTGGGCTTGGAGACGCTGGTTCCTATGAGCTCTTTTGTTATTTCTTTGATGTTAAACGCCATGTGCTTATATTTATCATATAGTTATTCGTGCCAAGCGTTTTAACAATCATGGCGAGAAATACGGTGCGGACTTTCGCTACACTCCGTATCAACTACTGGTTATCTTATCAAAACTTGATAAGCTCCTGGCCGCATAAATCGCACCCTTTATTTGAACAATATTAAATTGCTAAACCTATATAATGCTACGGATAACAAGTTAGTTTAAAAATCTAAGCCGGCGTTGTCCCATGTGATAAGGCTACCTGGCTAATACGATAATAGCGCCTGCAACTCTCTAGTCACGCTGTCGGCTATCCGCGCCCCCGTCTGTAATGTCACAACATACAGTTCTGATGTGCCGTTTTAAGATTATACCTGAATGCACCCGTTCGACTTATATCAATCTTATCAAACCCTGTTGTGAGGGCATGGGGTTTAGTATCTCCTGCTTTCCATGCCCCTGCCGATCTGCTCTGAAGCCAAGTATCAGGACCAGATGGCCAAGTTCCTGAAGGACTGGCCGCTGTCCCGCGTGCGGACTATGCCGCTGACCGACTACACCCGCGTGAACAGGGACGATGAGAGCTTCCGGGGCTCCTTCTGTTACGCCCTCGAGCATGACACCCCCATCGGTATCGGGGGCGGCAATGCCATGAAGTTCGGCATCTATGAGTTCCGGAAGCCGAGCCGGATGGCGAACGCCCTGCAGGACGAGCGCTACGCCTGGCACGCCGAACTCGGCAAAACCGCCGATGAAGCCTTCGCGACGCTTCGCTCACGTATCGTCGCCCTCATCGAGGCCTCCCAGTCCGGCGACTATGGCAAGCTCGACGCGATCGTCCTGCCGAGCGTCCTGAAATGGAAGACCGCCTTCCTCTACCAAAGCCCGGACAAGCCGGGCATCGTCGGTTGCGCCTCCGAATCGGCCCTCCGTAAGTATTTCAAGGACTCCGTACCTGACGCGGACAAGTTGCCCATCTCCAGCCTGCACGCCTTGGCTGTCGAGAAAGGGCCTGCCAAAGATTGCGTCCATCGGATCGGATGGGCGCTCTGGGACGAGGTCAACCCGGAGGAAGCCGACGAAGGGGACGAAGAACCCACCGAACGGCGTGGCTTCTGGAACTTCAGCTATGGCCAAGATGATGCCGACGGCATCAATGACTTGGAAACCCTGCTGCGAACCGGGCAAATCCGCGGCGACTGGCCGACCGGCATGTCTCTGGAGGGGATTTCAGCTGAGAAGAAACAAGGCAAGCTAGACGCCCTAGACCTGTTGGCCGAGGACACGGATGACGATGATTCGACTGAGTCCGGTCGCCGGCCCACATTCAACTTCTTCCACATGGGCATCCCGAAGGGTGCCATCCTCACCTACGTCGACGACCCCTCGAAGACGGTGAAGGTGCTGGATGAGCGCCAAGTCGAGTTCCAAGGGGCCTCCACGTCCATGACCGACATCACGCGGCAGCTGAAAGGCCTTTCGCGCCCCCTCGCCCCTCTGCCCCACTGGACCTTCAAGGGAGAGCGCCTCAGCAAATACTACGATCGCACCTACCCGACCCGGAAGCCGACCCGCCTGGCCCTCATGTGCTGGCTGTTCGCCAAGAAGATGCGGCCGGGTGACGTCGTGTTCGCACGACAGTCCGGCACGCATCTCTACATCGCTGGCTTGGTCACGTCCGACTACCAATTCGACGGCTCCAGGGATAACTATGAGCACGTCCGTGATGTGAAGTGGCTGACGACCGTCCCGGTCGATGTGCCCGAAGTCTCCCGGGTCATCACGGTAGCCCTAACCGATATCTCGACTTGGGATGCCGAAGTAGCCGATCTGTGCCGCGTCTTGGGCATTGATGTCTCCAAGCTCCCCGAAGCGCCTGCCCCCAACTCCTCGGCCCAGGCTAAGGGCTCATCCTCTATGAATAAACCCACCAACGTCATCCTCTACGGCCCTCCCGGAACGGGGAAGACCTTCCACACGAAAGAGCACGCGGTCACGCTGTGCAACGGGAAGGCAAACCAGGCTTCGCTGAAGGAGGAATTCGCCAAGCTGGTCACCGATAAGCGCGTGGCTTTCGTGACCTTCCACCAGTCCTACGACTACTCGGACTTCATCATCGGCTTCAAGCCGGTGCCCAGCGCCTCGGGCATGAGCTTCGAGGTACGCAAAGGCGTCTTGATGCGCCTGGCCGAGGAGGCGGAGAAGAATCCACACCTGCCATACCTGCTGATCATCGACGAGATCAACCGAGGCAACATCAGTAAGATCTTCGGCGAGCTGATCACGCTCATCGAAGCCGATAAGCGTCGCGACGGGGACTTCCCGCTCGAGGTCACCCTCCCCTGCGCCTTCAAGGGCGCCGACGGCAAAGAGACCTGCCAGTTCAGCCTGCCCTCGAACGTCCACCTGCTGGGCACAATGAACACGGCGGACCGATCCATCGCCCTGCTCGACACGGCCCTGCGTCGCCGCTTCAAGTTCGTCCGGAAGGAGCCGAAGCCCGACCTGCTCCATGCCGACCTCGAAGGCGTGAACCTGCGCAAGCTCCTCACCAAGCTTAACGAGGTCCTCGTGGAGGCCTTCTCCCCCGACCACCAGATCGGCCATGCCTGGCTGCCGATGAAGTTCGATACCAAGGCCACGGGTAAAGACCTCGTCGACGCCTTCAACGATAAGATCCTGCCCCTGCTCGATGAGTGGTATTACGACAACGTCAACGGTAAGGAAGCCCTCCTCGCCCAGCTGACGGAAGACGGCGAAGTGACCCTCTCGGCCCTCAAGAAGTTCTCGGAAGCCTGACCTTGTCCGAACGGGAGCCCATCATCGTCGGGGAGTACGACCCCATCCGCATCGGCCTAGCGTCGACGCCAGGAAGGATCACGCGCGAAGAGGCCGATGAGATCATCGGGCTGCGCAAGGAATTCGGCTGCAAGAACCCGGCCGAGTGGTTCCGCCTCCGCCATAACCGCAAGGAAGGCTGCATGGAGCTGACCGCGGGCTCCTGGGTGGGCGTGCTCAACCTATCGGACATCCAAGTCTCGGTATACCCGAAGATCGACCCGACCCCGGACGATAATCCGGAATCGTCAGCCGCCCCTAAGGCCGACCTCCTGGCCATGCTACTCGGCGCCGGCTATATCGACCTCGACCCGAAGGAGGTGCCGAAGCTCGACCAGAACGACGCGTTCGTCGACCACCTCGCCGTCCTCTACAACCAGAAGCTCCTGCGCGAAATCACCCGAGGCCTCCCCCACAACTATATCGAGCGAAGGGAGACGCTCGGGACCCTGCGTGGCCGTATCGACTTCGAGCGACAGATGCTCGCGACCGCCCGAGGGCTCCCCACCCTGGCCTGCACTTACGATTCCTTTGAGGTCGATACCCGGCTCAACCGTGTCCTCAAGGCCGGCCTAAAAGCCGCCCGATCGCTGGTCCACGGCAAGAAGACCAAGCAGATGCTACG
>JACCDW011646239.1_pt1 | contig 10382 bp, 12 predicted proteins | sample 7449781 | NCBI WGS metagenome assembly JACCDW01 (sample SAMN15323449, study PRJNA562643) | freshwater metagenome | isolation source: river surface water | place: USA:Blue River Watershed | collected 2017-08-18 | reverse complement strand
TGCTCTGAACAGTTTGCGTTTGAGTTCATACCTTTCTCCTAGTGCATGTGGAACTTTTTCTTGGGCATATTTCCAAAGTTCAGAAGTTCCATAATGATGGGCACTATTGATAAAATCATTATATGCTTGTGTAACACTTAGGGCACGTTCAAGAATACGATCATCTTTTAGGATTGTATCAAAAACTTCAGACGGATCTGAGTATACATTTTTAATTATATATGTGTATGAGCGACTATGAATCATCTCCATAAACTCCCATACCTTCATACACGCTTCCAACTCAGGAAGAGAACAGTATGGTGCGAACGCCATACCAGGACCACGACCCTGAACAGAATCTAGCATAACCTGATACTTCAGGTTGCTTGTAAAGATGTGCTTTTGTTCTGGACGCAGTGTATGATAATCGCTGCGATCTTTTTGAAGGGAAACCTCTTCAGGTCTCCAGAAGTATCCTAGTTGTTGTGTTGTTAGTTTATCGAAGATTGGATACTTGTAAGAATCGTATCTCTGTATCCCCAATGGTTGACCAAAAAACATTGGCTGCTTTTTAGTGTCTACTTCTTGAGAATTAAACACAGTCATAGACTCGACCATATTTTTTTCTTGTGAATTGGTTTTAAAACTAAAGGTCATAATTCTTCCTACTAAACTAACTCAACTGTTATATTTAATGAAATTAAATTGTACAACTTTCACAACTTTCTTCATCGGCACCGGAAAGTTCTTGAAGGAGATTTTCTAGTTCTTGCTTTTTATCTTCAAGAACTTCATCAGTCTTAATATCATAAGTATTTTGATAGTATGCCGTTTTCCAACCATAGCGATAGCAAGTCAAGAGGTCTTGTGCCATTACCGACACAGGAACTTCATTATCTGGATAATGCTCTGGATTATATGACCAGTTTCCAGAAATCGCTTGATCGAAGAATTTTTGCATAACAGCGACAATATTGATATACCCACGATTGCTAGGCATATCCCAAAGAAGCGTATAATTGTTCTTAAGTGTTTGATACTGTGGAACAATTTGCTTAAGGGGTCCCTTCTTCGACTTTTTAATGGACAAGTATCCGCGAGGTGGTTCGATTCCATTGGTTGCGTTTGACACAACGGAACTGCTCTCCGATGGCATCTGTGCGGACAGTGTTGAGTTCCTAACACCGTACTGCATAACTTCTCGTCTAAGACTCTCCCAATCATATTTTAAATTATTAGGAACGATTTCGTCAACATCTTTTTTGTATGTATCAATTGGTAGAATACCATTTCCATACTTAGTGCGATTGGAGTATTCACAAGCACCTTTTTCCTTTGCCAGATTGACAGTTGCTTTGATCAGATAATACTGGAATGCTTCGGTCAAATCATGAACTAACTTCCATGCTTTAGGATCGTCATAATGCTCACCATGCTTAGCAAGATAATGTGCAAGACCAATATACCCTACTCCAAGTGAACGACGCGATCTGGTGGCGATTTCTGCTGCTTTAACAGGGTATCCTTGAAAATCAATGAGTTCATCAAGACTCCTAACAGCAAGATCGCAAAGCACTTCAAGATCCTCGTTATCCCGAATTTTTCCAACATTAATAGCAGAAAGTATGCATAGAGCAATCTCACCATCGGGATCATCAATGTGTTGAATTGGTTTAGTAGGAAGAGTAATCTCCTGACAAAGGTTGCTCATCTCAACTTTATCCATAAAGGAGGAGTGAGAGTTGCAGTGGTCAATATTCATAATGTAAATACGACCGGTTTCAGCACGTTCTTTCAGAAGATCCAGAAAGAGTTCTTGAGCACCGATAGTTTTTCTTGGAATAGACTCATCTTGTTCATAACGAACATACAACTCATCAAATCCATCAGTACCAAAAGCATCATATAGACCAGGAACGGAGTGAGGAGAGAAGAGAGAAATCTCTTCGTTACGGATGAATCGTTCATAGAACAGTTTGCTGATTTGGATACTGTAGTCTAACTTACGAACTCGGTTATCTTCAGTTCCTTTATTATTCTTTAATACCAGGATATCCTCTATCTCTTGGTGCCAGATAGGAAAGTGAACTGTAGCAGAACCACCTCTGATGCCGTTCTGAGTGCAGCATCTGACAGTTGACTCAAACTTTTTAAGGAAGGGAACAACGCCTGTGTGTTGTACCTCCCCACCTCTGATTTTAGAGTTGATACCACGGATTCGACCAGCGTTGATGCCGATTCCAGCCCTTTGTGCAACGTATTTGCCAATAGCCATATCGCTGCTAAAGATACTATCGAGGGTGTCATCAACATCAACGAGAACACAAGATGCATATTGACGAAGTGGTGTTCTGACCCCTGCCATGATTGGTGTGGGGATGTTGATTTTGTGCTTTGAGATTGCGTCATAGTACTTTTTAACGTAATCTAAACGTGTTTCTTTGGGATACTTAGAAAAGATAGTTGCCGCAATCAGAAGGTACATAAACTGTGGCGTTTCATAGAGTACGCCAGTACTGCGGTCTTGTACCAAATATTTGTCTACAACTTGACGTAAACCTGCATAAGTGAACAAATAATCTCTTCCATGATCAATAAAAGAATCTAATTTTTCAAAATCTTCTTTAGAGTAGAAAGAAAGAATTTCAGGATCATAAACTCCTAAGTCAACACAGTTTTTAACATGATCAAAAACTGATGAAAACTCATGCATACGACCAAATAACTGTTTTCTCAGCGAAAACAGAAGTAAACGAGCAGCAACGAATTGATAATTAGGATGCTCTAGTCCGATTAAATCAGAAGCAGATCGAATAAGAATTTCTTGAACCTCCGCAGTAGTGATTCCATCATAGAATTGAATTCCAGATTGCATTTCTACTTGAGAAGCAGAAACACCTGCAAGATCCTTACATGCTTCCTCAACCATAATATGAAGTTTATTAAGATTAAGGGGTTCGGTTTCACCACTTCTTTTTACTACTTGTGTACCGTTGCTCATACTTTCTTCCATTCGTTAAATTTTACTGTTGCTTCTAGACCTTTGTATGTATTTGATTTTAACACATCCATAATGTTATGTCCAGACAAAACCATGTCATTAATATCTTTTTCAGATATTGATCTAGGCCATACGACAACTTGCTCGCCATTATCAATGAGTTTTTGAATCCTAGAACAAATTTCTTTATTTCTTGGTTCATTGTCCAGAACGTAGACAACATCATTTCCTAAATTGAGATCGTTTAATGAAATATCAGATCCACACATGGCAATAGCATTATTGACAAAAGTGGAATCAAAGGGACCTTCTGTCACATAAATTCTCTCATTTTTTTTTATTCTTTCAAGTCCGTAGACTTTTGGAATACTATTATCTAATATCACTGTAATATATTTAATCTTACTGGGAATTACAGATCTACCCTGAAATCCAAAAACTTTTCCATCTTCAGTTAATAGGGGTATGATAATTCTAGATTCTTCATACTTAAGACTTCTTTCATCAAAAGTTTGAATCTGCGTATTTACCCATTCTTTAAATTTTTCTGCAAAATAAAATCTATCTGGATCCAATTTTCTGTTCAATAGATACTCTTTTGCAGTTTCATTTTCAGATGCTTTTGGAAGATTAATTTTTTGTTCAAACTTTGGTTTGGAAAATTCAAACTTAGGTTCTTCAACTACAAAATTTTTGCCGGTAAATCCTTCCTTAAATTTTTCAAGAGTAAATTGCTGATGAAGAGATGGGTCAATTTTTTTGAGAAAATTATTAAATGACAAACTAGTACCACAATTGTGACACTTAAAATTTGTATTATTTTTTACCGAGTAAAGATATCCTCTTGCTTTAGTTTTATTTCTTTGTGAGTCGCCACAAATAGGACAACGAAAGTTATACAAGTCTGCTTTAACCCTCTTAAATTTTTGCAGACGTGATGAAACAAGTCCAATATACTTAGTGTCAATCAAATCCATTACAACAGATTGTTATTTGCTGGTTTCCAGTCTAGCAGGTTGTTGATCCGGAGTCAAGAAATCCACAACCATATGAGATTGAGAGATTCCAAAAGTAACAACTGCAAAAACACCAACTATAATCCAACGATATTTTATAAACTCTTCTAATTTATTTTCTATTTTTTCGATTCTTTTTGCTACACCTTCATGTTGGTCTCTATTTTCATCTCTCATTTCATCAAACATTTTAGTAATCAAATCATCAGTTTTATGGCATTGTTCAATTTTTTCTTCATGAACTGCCAACATTTTACTGATGTTTTGACTAGTTTTTCCCATTATCTGTATTGCTTCATCAATTTTTTTTAAAAGAAGTTCATAAGATGATAGTCTTTCTTCAAGAACAGCTATTTTAGTATCGGTGGATGTGTTTTGATTAAACATTTTTTTAAGGGTAAATTTTCCCCACCTACCAAATAAATTTTAATTCAGGTAGTATACTAGTATTTATTTTACTTACATTCAAACAGTTTTCCTTCTTTGCATCCATCTTGATCTAGATCCCTTTCCAAGATATGCATATTTTTTAAACACTGGAGGACTTTCAGTTTTTAGATCAAATCCTAATCCAGATTTGTTAGCAGAGTTTGTAACTCCACTGGTTGCCATTCCATTTTCTTCTTTCAAATTTCTAATAATATCAATTATTTTGTCTATTTTATCCATTAGATTGTTTGCAATTGAGATAGACATTCTACGTCTTCCTGAATATCATGAATTTTAGTTTTTGGGTATTCTGGAAGACGATTTAAAAATACAAGAAAACTTTTTATAAAAGGCCAAAGATCTTCATCTAAATTATAAAAAAGTAAAGGAACTGCAGCATCATTAAAAACATTAAAAAGAACCGTAAGGTGATTTAATATTAAATGAACTTTTAAAATTCCTGTATTTTTATATTTTTTTAAAAGTCTTTTGATATATTTAATTCGCTTCAAATCATCCTCAAAATCTTCTTTCGTTAAAGCTTGAGGATTATCGTAGAATTTTATTGCAAATAATAAGTAATTATCTTCGTTCAACTCATCAAATTTCATATCATGCAGTTACTGTTAATGTAGTTGTTCCAAGTCCAACAGATCCAGTATTTCCAGCACCGCCAACATTACGAATAATATCACCGAATTGCTGAGTAAATGAATTAATTACATTAACTCCAGTTGACCCATCAGTGATAACACCAACAAATCCTCTATCAGCATCAATTTTAAGAATTGTGGCGTTTGTTCTTGTACTAAATGTAGCAGCAAGACCAGCAGTAATTGTTGATCCAATTGTGCTTGCAGAACTAATTCTAACAAAAGTATTACCAACGGAAACTACTGGAGCATTTGTTAGTTTTCCAGTAATTGTGATTGAACTTCCAGCAGAAACGTTTACAACTGAATCAACGAAGATAACTGTAGAACCAATAGCAACTGTTTGTCCAGTTGTAGTTGCAGTTGTTAGAAAATCAACATTTGCTGCTAATAATGTTCCAGGAGAAGTAAATGCAAATGCTACTCTGTTGGTAATTTGTCCATTAAACCCATCATAAACATTTGGTGATCCATGAGTCGCCGCATCACCTGCCCAAGCATATTGTGTTGTAGGATTAGAAACTGCATAACCAATAATTGTAGTGCTTTCATTCGCATTATTAGCATCAAAAGTACGAATGCGAACTGTAGATCCTGCACCTGCAAAAACAAGTTCATTGAATACTACATGAACATATGCAGTTTGACCTGTAGTAATTCCGGTTGTTCCACCTCCGCCAACAGAAATTGGTGATGCTTGATTTGGATCTTCAAAGAAAACAGCAACTGGTCCAGCAGTTCCGATTCCAGTAGTTCCGCCAACATTAGTGCTATTAATTCCAGTAACAGGAATTAAAACTTCATCAAAATAACGAGTTGAAATACCAGAATTTTCTCTAGTTTTGTATCTTCTCAGAACCCAACCACGAACATCAGCAAAACAATTCCAAGGTGTTCTATTACGATCAGTTTCTTTCAAAAACTTTGGAATAGCGTAATTATTCGCTGCGGTTTCGCTAGTTGTTGAAATGCCCCAAAGAGCCATGTTTCTTACCTTTAATTCTTTTTCTATTGATATTTATAAAAAAAGGAGACCTTAGTTAGTCTCCTATATTATTAACCATCAATACAAATTCAGGGGGTTAAGTCTTTAGCACCCTTATTCTTTAATTGAGACTGAATTTGTAAAAGAATTAATGATAAAATACCATTTGCTTTTACTTTTGGAGAAGCACCAAGTGCCTCTGATAAAGCAAAAAGAACTGTTGCGATAAGAGCTTGGTTAGCAAGGCACCAACCGATAATTACTGACATAATAACCTCCGTGTAATTATATCCGTTTTTATTTATTAGAAGCAATCATTGGAATAGGGTTTTTTATTCCTCTATATCTTGCACCAAGTTTTGCTAAACTTACTGCTGTTTGTAAAGAACGTGGATCTGGATCCTGATCTTTTTTAATATTCATTTTATCTTCATTTTCACAATCAGACTCTTCTTTCATTGCTTGTTTACGTATTGTGGCAAAATAAACTTTTTTACCCTTTTCTGATCCATATTGCTTTTCCATATTTGCTTTCATATCAGAAGAATCATATTTACCTTTCAATTTTTTTTCTTTAGTTTTCTGCTTCTTAGTCATCTTTTTTTCCTGAAGCATTTCAAGAAATTTTGAATAACCTGTTTCGGAAATAGTCTCACCAGAATATTCAGTATGTGCAAGAACGGTGTTTGTTGGATTTACAACTACTTTGTTTTTTTTATTTGCTGGCAAAAAGTCAATTTGTTCTAAGTTTTTATTTGGATTGGCGACTGCTGGAGAATCGGTTTGAGGTAAATTTGCCATTCTTGATACTTCACCAATAAAATCTTCTTTTACATTTTTTCCACCCATTTGGTCTTTACCCAATCTTCCAGCAACGACATCTCCTCTGGTTACTTTATCGTATGGAGGATAATTATTTGCTAAATTCCTATCATTTGGTTTTTTCTTTTTACTCAAAACCTCTGAGGTTTTTTCACCTTTAGTTCTTTCACCTTCATATGGAGTTCCATATTCGGTCATTTCAACTTCAAGACCTTTTGATCTAAGTTGACTAATTTTATCACGAGTTGCAAATCTGGTATAAGTAACACCACTTTCCTTATCAGTTACTCTTACCTTATATTTCTTATCTGTGGATATAGAAGATCTTTTTTCTAATGCTTCTTTTAATTTTTCTTCATCAATGATTTCAGGTGTTTTATCAACAAACACTTTATAAAGTGCCTTTGCCATTGCAGTTGAAGCAGTTTCCTTCATATCAATAGCAAAATGTTCTGCCTGCATTCCACCCTTACCAAACAATTTTGCTCGTACCTCTGCTTTTTCAGATTCTGCCATAGAACTATTTTGCATGTATTGAGAATAAGCAGATCTAAGAGGAAGATTTTCTCTCCTTGCACGATAGCGAATATCATATACTGCTTGTCTTACTCTCTCTTCTGGTGTTTTCTCAGCACCTTTACCATCATTCTTACCAGAATCTCTACCCTCTGGTTTTTTATTTTGAGTAGATAGTTGTGCTTGTGGATGCTTTCTTGCAGGAAGATCTTCAGCAATATGCTTTTTCATAAGAAGAATTTAACGCTTTACTTTTTTCCTATGTTTATTTATGAAATTAATACCATAAGGTTTTCCACCTGTTTGTAAATTTTCAGCACCAAGTCCAATTGCACCTGGAGTCATTTTTGATGCGTATTTGAAATATCCAAGTGTCCCAATCAAAGTATTAGGTTTTCCTGGCAATCTCATCATTTTTGACATTACCTTTTCAGAATAGGATTCTTTAACATCTTTAATCCAAGACTTAAACATCATCCCATTTTCCGTTACACAAATTAAATAATTTGTACCTCTACGAATAATACGACCAACTAATCCAGTATTAAGATTTTCTACAAATTGACCAACATTAAAAATATTTTCATCAATATAATTTTCTCTTAAAGATTGCTGATCAAATTTTGGAGCAATCTCCCAAGTATTGTATCCCTCTTGTTGAATTTCTTGAATTCCCATTCCCTGTCTAACTAAATCAAACAGTTCAAGTGCTTGTTTATTTTTAATTCCTTTAGGTAGACCAGAACGAAATGTCATAAAATCTCCTTCTGCAGCTGCAAGTCTCAATCTTGACGCAGAAACTCCTTCTATACCTTTATTACTATCTGGATCTCTGTCACCAGAAGAAATCACATCAATTATATCAAATTGATAAAGTTGTCCATTATATTCATTCGACAATCTTTCAAATTCTTTAACTCGATCTGCTCCACCAACAATTCTAACATTACTATATCCATCATTATGTGCCTTTTTAAGGACATCAAAAATTGTTCTATAATTTGGATCATTAACAATTCTTTCACTATGATCAGGAAACATCTTTCTCATATATGAAATTTTGGTGTCAGGATCTAAAGGATTTTTCTTTTTGTCCTGAGTACGAGAAGGAACAATTATGTAATCTCCACCATCCTCCATTGCAGACATTGCAGCGGTATCCATTAATTGCTGGTGTCCAATTGTTGGAGGATTAAATCTACCAAAAGCAATTGTCAAAGTACCTAAAGTTTTTGGAACAGGTGGAGCAGTAAATGCCAATTGATCTTGAGAAACAGGTTCTTGTGGTACAGTTTGTTGATCCACTGGCATCTGTTGTGGAGATGCTGCTTGAATTGGTGATGAGGATCCAAGAGGAATATTTTTTTCAAATTCGCTCTGCTTAGGATCTTTCCCACCAACAACTTGCCTTTTATTATAATACTTAAGTTGTCCAGTCACGGTTTTTGCCTCAAATTCTCCAGTGGCCCTATTATACCACCCTCCATGACCGTCGCCAACCAGTCCAAGACGTTTTGCTTGGACTGAAGCGGAAGTTGCTTCTGATATAAATTGAGAAAAATTTTTCATCCTTACTTATTACTTTTTAAGCAATAATACGCAATAATTATATTTATTTGTAAAATAAATAAAAGATTATTTTATCTAATAGGCATTAAATCAAATAGTTCTCGATGAAGTTGCCCATACTTTCTGAGTAGTTCACCTGCTTTAGCATTTGCTTGATTTTCAGTTGGACTTCCAGCATGAGAACTCTTATGGTCTAAACCTTTCTCCATATGCTGTTTATAATGGACAAATTCGTGAGCAAGTGTTCTCAAAATATCCATAGGATGACGATTAATAACACTCAAATGAATAACATTATCCTTTGATATTTCTCCAAACGCTGCGATTCTTTTTGCGAAGTCAGCATCATCTATAAGAATAACTGGAATATCATAAGTAAGTTTAAGTTCTCTTTTAAGGAAGACCAAAAATCTTTTGAGTATTAATTCAAATTGAACTCTAGTTGTTGGTCTTCCTTTTCTTTTTCCAATTAAGGACATTTTTTTAAATATTTATTGTTCGCCTACTACTGAACCAATCTTATCATCAAGTTCTTGAATTACTGCACGAATATCATTAATTCGTTCAGAAGGAAATTGATAACTATGACCCTTCTGATGATCAAACAAAACTTGACGAATCGCTGCAGCAGAGCGAATATCTATTTTAATTGTTACTTGTTTTTCTTTAGTCATCGGTCGTCAGTAGCACGGTTTTCGGAGAAATAAACATCAAAAGCACCTTCAGGATAACGTTTGAGAAGTTTTTGAACATTTCGAGCAACTACATCATCAAGAGTTACATTTAGTGCCATACATGCTTGGGCAACATACCACATAATATCACCCAATTCAATAATCAGATGTTCGCGGTTATCTTCGTTATATGGTTTACCTTGAAATACCATTTTCTTGACGATTTCCATAAACTCACCACCTTCTGCATTAATACCAACAGAAGCAGTCAGAAGTCGCTCAATATTTGCACCCTTTTCATCTAGAGCAACTAGACGATCAGAGAGAGCAAGAAAGTCTTTAGATGCATCAGAAGTAACAGCATCTACAAACTCAGCATACTTATCAAAATTAACGTGTTTTGCAGTTTCCATTAAAATTTAAATCCCTCAAATGATTTTTTAGGTTTTTTGTTTTCGTAATCATTATACTCGTCTTCTTGTCCAGAGTCAAGTATGTCTTTTTGAGCGGTTTGTTCACAATCATACAGTCTCATCTTAGCACGATCAATACCAACAATGAAACGTTTATAGACTGTAGGATCATTATATCGATTTTTCAATTGTTTTACCATAATCTGCCCCAACTGTTCAAGTTCTTCTGTACTAATAAGGGCAAACATAAAATCAGCAGTAGCAGGGAGACCAAAGGACTCAGAAGTATCAGTAAGTTCAACATCGCTACTACCATAACCAC